>Ga0116226_10006585_pt1 | contig 10431 bp, 7 predicted proteins | sample S1TSphfallax_FD_89692 | JGI IMG/M metagenome (GOLD analysis project Ga0116226, IMG submission 89692) | Host-associated microbial communities from peat moss isolated from Minnesota, USA - S1T2_Fa - Sphagnum fallax MG | ecosystem: Host-associated > Plants > Peat moss > Unclassified | place: USA...
TCCACGACCAATGCTATCGCCGGCCGTTTTATGACCAGGGAAAATTCGCAAAATCCTTCGACGATGAGGGCGCGCGGCAAGGCTGGTGCCTGTTCGAACTGGGTTGCAAGGGCCCGACCACGCATAATGCGTGTGCAAGCCTGAAATGGAATGACGGCACCAGCTTTCCGATTGAATCCGGCCATGGCTGCCTGGGCTGTTCCGAGCCGGATTTCTGGGACCAGGAGGGCGGGTTTTATACCTCGCTCGCGGGCGGTACCGGCCCGGGCTGGCGCGATGCCGGGATCGCTGCGGCGGTGGGCATCGCCGGCGGCGCTGCCGCAGCTTTTGCCGCCCGCCACAAAATACCAAAGCCAGCAAAGGAAACACCCGAATGACGCTGCTTTCATTCGCGCGCGGCCCCGCCATGCAGACCGCCACGCTGATCCTGATCGCGGGCATGTTCTGGCGCCTGGCCGGCATATTGTTCCTCCGCCGCCGGGTGGCGCATGCGGCCGCCCGCAATCCCTTTGCCATGCGGTTGCTCGGCGGTGCGGTCACCATATTTACGCGCACCATTCCGCGCCGGACATTCTGGCCGCGCGTCGGCCCGGGCGTCGCGCTGAGCTATGTCTTTCACCTTGGGCTGTTCGTCATCCTGCTCGGCGGCGCGCCGCATATTCTGGTCATTCATGAGATTTTTGGTGTTTCCTGGCCGAATCTTCCGAAGGGCGTGGTCGTGGTTGCCAGCGGTATCACGCTCGCTGCGCTGATTCTGCTGCTGCTGCGCCGGCTTACCCATCCGGTGTTAAAACTGCTTTCCACGTCGGATGACTATATTTCCTGGGCGATTGTGTTCATGCCGATCGCGACCGGCATTCTGCTTTCCGGTGAGACGCTCGCCAGCTACGGTACGCTGCTGGCTTTGCATATCCTATCCATCGAGGCGCTGATGATCTGGCTACCATTCGGCAAGTTGATGCACGTGGCCTTGGTCTTCGCTGGGCGCGGCATGCTGGGCTATCAATTTTCACGCAAAGGTGCGGCAACATGAACGATATTTCTGTACCCCCCCAGCAAAAACCGGTGCCGCCGCCGGCCGATATGGCCAAGGCGCTGCGCGGCTTCATCGCGGATATCGGCCCGAATGTCGCATTGTCTTTAGAATCCTGTGTGCATTGCGGCCAATGCGCGGAAGCCTGCCAGTTCTATGTGCAGACCGGCGATCCGCGCTACACGCCAATTCATAAGGTCGAGCTGTTCAAGCAAAGCTATCACCGCGAAATGGGGCCGTTCGCCTTCGCCTATAAATTTCTTGGCCTGACACCCGCCCTGACCGCGGAGACGCTCACCAACTGGCAAGACCTCGTTTACGATTCCTGCAATATGTGCGGACGCTGTTCGCTGATCTGCCCGATGGGAATCGACATCGCCGATCTGGTTGAGCAGACGCGCCATGGCATGTACGATGCCGGGCTGGCCCCTGCGGATTTTCTGGGTGCCATCGCGGAGAAAGAGCATGCAACCGGCAGCCCGTTTGGCCTGACATCGGATAAATTCCGCGACCTGCTGCATGAGATCGGCGTCACACATGGCGTGACGATGCATGTCGACGAGACGAACGCCGAAATCGTGCCGACGGTCTCTTCGGTCGATGTGAAAACCTATCCCGGCTCCATGGCCGCAATCGCGAAGATCCTGAACCATATTGGTCGGCCTTGGAGCTTCCGGACGGACGGGTTTGATGCCGATAATGTTTCACTGACGGCTGGAGATCGCGCCGGGCAGGCCGCCATCACCCAGGGCATCGTCAATGCCGCGATTTCTTGCGGGGCGAAAATCCTGGTGATGCCGGAATGCGGCCATTCTTTCACGGAAATGCGCTGGGAGGCGGCGAACGCATTTGGTAAGGATCTGCCGTTCCGCGTATTGCAGATCACCGAACTGGTTGCGGAGAATATCCAGTCTGGCGAGATACGGGTCAATAAAATCAAGCAGACCGCCACCTATCATGATGCGTGCCAGCTTTCGCGGCGCGGCGGTGCCACCAACGCGCCGCGCGTGATTCTCGCCGCGCTCGGCGTCGATTTACATGAACTCGAAGATGCGGGCGACGCCAACTGGTGTTGCGGCGGCGGCGGCGGCGTGGCGCTGATCAAACGGGCACAGCCTCTGCGCGATGCAGCTTTTGCGCTCAAAAAAAAGCAAATCGAGGATAGCGGAGCGCCCATCGTTTACACCAGCTGTTCCGGCTGCCGGCAAACACTCGAGCATGGTGGCAAGGCGGCGGGCTGGACTACGAGCGTCGGTAGCCTGCTGGAACTCGTCGCGGATAACCTCGTTCCGCACGCATCCCCATGAGCCAACGCATCGTCGTTGATCCGATCACGCGGATCGAAGGACATCTACGCATCGAAGTGGATATCGATGCGCAGGGTAATGTGGTCAACGCGCTGAGCGCCGGCACACAGGTCCGCGGCATCGAAATCATTCTCCGGGGCCGCGACCCGCGGGATGCCTGGGCCTTTGCACAACGCATCTGCGGTGTGTGTACGTTGGTCCATGGCCTCGCCTCGGTTCGCGCGGTGGAAGACGCGCTGAAGATCGACGTGCCCGAAAATGCGGAACTGATCCGGGATTTGATGGCGGCATCACAATTGCTGCAGGACCATGTGATCCATTTTTACCACTTGCAGGCGTTGGACTGGGTCAACCCGATCAGCGCGCTGACGGCAGACCCGCAGAAGACCGCTGCAACCGCCGCGAAGCTGGGTTACGCCGAATGCTCGGTGGCGTATTTCGCCGCCGCGCAGACGCGCCTGCAAACTCTGGTCACCTCCGGCCAGCTCGGCATTTTCGCCAATGGCTACTGGGACCACCCTGCTTATGTTCTGCCGCCTGAAGCCAATCTGATCGCGATTGCGCATTATCTGGATGCGCTCGCCTGGCAACGTGAGATCGGCCAAATCATGACGATTTTCGGCGGAAAAAACCCGCATCCGAATGTTGCGGTCGGCGGCGCGCCCTGCGCGATTACCGTGGGGGGCGAGTTGCCCGGCGGGGGCGATGCCACCGCCGTATCCCTCACCAATCTTCTGCGCGTGCGCCAGCTGATCGATTCCGCCGGTAAATTTGTCGATGAAGTTTATTTGCCCGACCTCGTCATGATCGGCGGCGCGTACCGGGATTGGTTCACGCGCGGCGAGAATGTGCGCAATTTCATCACCTATGGCGATTTCGACGGGATCAACGCCGGCAACGGTTTTGGCGTGCCGCGCGGCGTGGTGCTCGACGGCGATCTGTCAAAGATTTATCCCGTCGATCTCACAGACCCCGAGCAGGTGCAGGAATATGTCGCGCATTCCTGGTACAGCTACACACAAGGTGATGCGGCCGCATTGCACCCTTACGATGGCGAGACCACGCTCGCCTATACCGGTCCGCCGCCGCCTTTCCAGCAATTGGACGGAGAAAAAACCTATTCCTGGGTGAAATCACCGCGCTGGCGCGGCAAGCCGATGGAGATGGGACCGCTGGCACGTATCGTGTTGCTGCATGCCAGCGGCAATGCGCCCGCCATGGCGCTCACGGCGGCGACCTTGGCGCAGCTCAACCTGCCATTCGATGCGCTCTATTCCACGCTCGGTCGCATCGTCGCGCGCGGGATCGAAAGCAAGCTCATGGCGGACCGGATGGTGGGCTGGCATGATCGGCTGATGGCCAATATCGAAGCCGGTAATGTGCAGACGTTCAATGCCACGAAATGGGAGCCTGCGAGCTGGCCCGCGCATGCGCGGGGTATCGGCACCATCGAAGGCCCGCGCGGCGCGCTGGGCCACTGGATCATCATCGATGACGGCAAGATCACCAACTACCAGGCCGTGGTGCCGACGACCTGGAATGCCGGGCCGATGGACGAAGCCGGCCAGCACGGCCCTTATGAGGCTGCGTTGATGCGCGGCCACCATCTGGCCATACCGGACCAGCCGCTCGAAGTGCTGCGCACGATCCACAGCTTTGACCCCTGCATGGCATGCGCCGCGCATGTTTTTGGCCCGGCGCGAGAGGACATCGTGTCTGTTAAAATCCGGTGAGCAGGTAAGCAGGTTGGAGCCCGATTGTTCGGCTTGTACGGCGACTATATTCTGACGTTGCGTGCGCCACCTTGGTGTGCGACGCCGGTCGTAATACCAAATTATCCAATGCCGGCTGAACCGGCGAGACGGTGAATTCATGGGGGAAACTATGCCGCGATATGTCGGCGCGATCGACCAGGGGACCACAAGCTCGCGCTTCATCGTGTTCGACGCGCAAGGCGATATCGTCTCCATCGCCCAGAAGGAACACCGCCAGATCTATCCAAAGCCCGGCTGGGTCGAGCATGATCCGCTGGAGATCATCGCCAATACCAATGAGGTGATCGGCGCGGCCCTCGCCCGCGCCAATCTGACCTCGGCGGATCTTGCCGCCATCGGCATCACCAACCAGCGGGAAACCACGTTGCTCTGGGACCGGCACACCGGCCAGCCGCTTTGCAATGCACTGGTCTGGATGGATACCCGTACGGACCAGCTGGTTCATCGCTTTGCCGCGGAAGGCGGACAGGACCGTTACCGCGAAAAAACTGGTCTCCCGCTTGCGACCTATTTCTCCGGGCTGAAACTGCTTTGGATCCTGGAGACTATTCCCGGCGCGCGCGAGAAGGCGGAGCGCGGCGACGCGTTGTTCGGCACCATCGATACCTGGTTGAGCTGGAACCTCACCGGCGGCCCGCGCGGCGGCCTGCACGTGACGGATGTGACCAATGCCAGCCGTACGATGCTGATGGATCTGGCAAATTGCCAATGGGATTCTGAGATGCTCGTCCATTTCAATATTCCGCGTGCCTGCCTGCCGGAGATCCGGCCCTCTTCAGCAGTTTACGGCGAGATCAAAACCGTTCCGCTGAGGGGGACAAAGCTCGCGGGGATTTTGGGCGATCAGCAGGCGGCGCTGGTCGGACAAACCTGTTTCAGCCCCGGCGAGGCGAAGAACACCTATGGCACCGGCTCCTTCATGCTGATGAATACCGGCACGGAGCCGGTGCAGTCCAAGGCTGGGCTGCTGACCACGCTGGCCTATAAATTCGGTGACGAGAAGCCGCGCTACGCGCTGGAGGGCGCAATCGCCATTACCGGCGCGCTGGTGCAATGGCTGCGCGACAATCTGAAGATTTTCGACGTCGCCGCGCAGATCGAGCCGCTGGCGGCAAGCGTGGAGGATAATGGCGGCGTCTATATCGTTCCCGCGTTCTCGGGCCTTTACGCACCTTATTGGAAGGATAATGCGCGCGGCGTCATCGCGGGGCTCACGCGCTACGCCACGCGCGCGCATTTCTCCCGCGCAGCGCTTGAGGCCACGGCGTATCAAGTCCGCGATGTGGTGGAGGCGATGGAGGCCGATAGCGGCATCAAGCTCACCGTGCTGAAGACAGATGGCGGCATGGTGGCGAACGAACTGCTGATGCAGTTCCAGGCGGATATGCTCGATGTCGCCGTGGTCCGCCCGAAAGTCGCCGAAACGACCGCGCTGGGGGCCGCCTACGCAGCGGGGCTGGCGGTTGGCTATTGGAAGGGCGTGAAAGATTTGCGCGCGAACTGGCGTGCCGCGATGCGCTGGGAGCCGCAGATGGCCGAAGACATCCGGGCGAAGCATTACCGGATGTGGAAAAAAGCCGTGCAGCGCTCATTCGACTGGATCGACGATTAGCGCATCACGCCGCCTTCATTCCCCGTCCCTCCGCCTTCGTTGCTTGCCTATTTTCTGATGCACAAGCTCAGCCGCCGCCTGCCGGGATCCCATCGAGTGCAATCAACGCATCCGGCGGTAGCACAAGCTCGCTTGCTGCCAGATTCTCCCGCAAATGCGCAACGGATGCGGTTCCGGGGATGAGGAGGATATTGGGTGCGCGATGCAGCAGCCAGGCCAGTGCCACCTGCATCGGTGTTGCGTGCAAGCGTGAAGCAATGTCGGAGAGGGTTGAGGATTGCAACGGGGTGAACCCGCCGAGCGGAAAGAACGGCACATAGGCAATGCCATCGCGGGCGAGATCGTCGATCAACCCGTCATCATCCCGGTGCGCGACGTTATATAGATTTTGTACGCAGACGATCTCGCAAATGCTGCTTCCTTCCGCGACTTGCGCGGGCGTTACATTGCTGAGACCAATATGGCGGATCAGCCCCTGGCGCTGTAGGTCCGCCAGCACCGTCAGCGGCGCCTCGATCGATCCTTCCACCGGATGATGCGGATTGAACATGCTGCGCAGATTGACCACTTCCAGCGCATCGAGCCCCAGATGGCGAAGATTGTCATGCACCGCGGAGGTCAGCTCTTCCCGTGAAAACGCCGGAATCCAGGACGCATCCTCACCGCGCCGCGCACTCACCTTGGTGACGATGACGAGATCATCCGGATAGGGATGCAGCGCCTCGCGGATGATCTTATTGGTTACATGTGGACCATAAAAATCGCTGGTGTCGATATGGTTCACGCCGCTGGCAACGGCCTCCCGCAGCACTGCCAAAGCAGCCTGGTGATCCTTTGGCGGACCAAATACGCCCGGTCCGGCAAGCTGCATCGCGCCATAGCCGAGCCGGTTCACATGGCGGTGCCCGAGGGAAAATGTGCCGGCTTTCGCGATAAGGGACATGACTGATCTCCGTTAGGTACAAAACATAGCTAGTAGGTACAAAACATAGCTAGGCCTTGCGATGCTGCGCGATAACTAGGAGAAATCTGCACAGGCTGTACGGAGAAGCGAACAGTGCCGGTTGATCTTGGAGATCTGAACGCCTTTGTTGCCGTGGCGCGCGCCAAAGGCTTCCGCGATGGTGCGCGGTTGAGCGGCAGCAGCGCCTCAGGCCTGAGCGAAGCCGTGCGGCGGCTGGAAACCCAGCTTGGCATACGGCTGCTCAACCGCACAACGCGCAGTGTGATGCCGACCGAGGCCGGGCAGCGTCTGCTGGAGCGGCTCATCCCCGCTTTGGCCGAGGTGGATGAGGCGCTGGACGTGGTGAACGGCTTTCGGGACCGGGCGGCCGGCACGCTGCGCCTGAACGTGCCCGTGAGTGCCGCGCGGCTTGTGCTGCCCGCCATTGTCCCGCCGTTTCTCGCCGCCTATCCGGAAATCAGGCTGGAGGTTATCGCCGAGGAAAACTTCGTCGATGTTCTGGCAGCCGGCTGCGACGCCGGCATTCGCTACGATGAGCGGCTGGAAAAGGACATGATCGCGGTGCCGATCGGCCCACGCACGCAACGCTCGGCCGCTGCGGCGTCCCCGGCCTATCTCGACCGCCACGGCCGCCCGCAGCACCCTAGCGACCTGCTCCGCCATGCCTGCCTGCGCGGCCGCTTTCCCAGCGGCGCCATGCTACCATGGGAGTTCGAGCGCAACGACGAGCTGGTGCGGCTCGACCCCTCGGGGCCGCTGCTCGTACAGATCGGCACGGCGACGGATCTGGCGGTGGATGCGGCGCTCGGGGGCACCGGCATTGTCTATCTTTTCGAGGACTGGTTGCGCCCATATCTGGAGCGCGGCGTGCTGGAACCCGTACTGGAAGATTGGTGGCCACGCTTTTCAGGCCCGTTCCTGTATTATCCCGGCCGGCGCCTGATGCCCGCACCGCTGCGGGCATTCGTCAACTTCATCAAGACGCCGACGGTCAAAACGCGCTGAAGCGTACGGTGACGAGGCTGTTGGTTGCCGGGCGGAGACGTGGGATATAGGTTTGATGGGCGTTTCGGCGATGGATGCCGGTTGAAGAGAATGGCTTGATGCGGCAAAAATCCCAGGATGGTTCCCAGCACTTAAATGGGTGGCGACGCTGCGCGCGGCTCTGCTGCGTTAGCGTACTCCTCACCCTCTTGCCTGCTGCCATTTTAGCCGCGCCGCCCCCCGTGGATTGCGGCACCGTGGTGGCTGAGGCCAATAATGATATCAGCTCTTTCAACCCGCTTTACGCGAATGATCTCGGCGATAGCAGGGCGGCGCAATTGCTCTTTCAGCCGCTCGTCTGGGTCGACCGCTACGGCAAGGTCGAAAACGCCCGGAGCCTCGCGGCGAAGATTGAGGTTTCGACCGACACGACCCGCTACACCATCACGCTACGCAATTGGCATTGGTCGGACGGCGTGCCGGTTACCGCCGCCGATGTCGTCTATGACTGGCAGATGATCGCGCGGCTCGGCATGAATTATCCCGACTATGGCAGCGGCGGCATCCCCACGCTCATCAGATCCATCACGGCTCTGGACCCGACGCATGTGCAAGTGCTGCTCACACGTCCCGTAAATCCGTTATGGTTCATTGATAACGGGCTGTCGCAGATTGCTCCATTGCCCTCTCACGCCTGGTCCGCTCTGTCCCTCGCCAGATTGTATCAGATGCAAAGCAATCCACGTTTTTTCACGGTCGTAGACGGGCCGATGCGTATCCAGCGTCTGGATGTCGGTATGGATGCCGTATTCGTGCCAAACCCGCATTATGATGGGCCGAAACCGCATTTTCAGCGCCTTGTGCTGACCTTCGTGCACGGCGACGGTGCCGCGTTGCAGCAGGTGGAGGCAGGCAGTCTCGATTTCGCGCCGGTACCGATGGAGCTTTATGGCGCGGTTCGGCATTTGCCCGGATTGCATCTGGAACTGCTCTCGCCCGTTTCCTACTGGTATTACATGAGCCTCAATCTGCAGAACCCGCATGTCGCGTTTTTTCGGGATGTCCGGGTACGTGAAGCGATACAGGATGCGCTTGACCAGAAGGCGATCATCGAGCTGGTCTATCATGGGTTTGGCAATGAGGTTTACACCGCGATTCCGCCTGTGGATGCGAACATGCTGGCACCCAGCCTCGTAAAAGGCGATTACCCGGTGGGCTACAACCCAGCCAAAGCCCGCGCGCTGCTGGGCGCCGCCGGCTACGCTCCCGGCCAGCAGGGCATTTTAGAGAAGCAAGGACAAAAGCTGGAATTTACCGTGCTGATGACAAGCGATAGCGGCGAGGAGGCGGAAATGGTGGTGATGATGCAGGCGCAGCTGCGCGAGATCGGCATCCAAGTGAAGCTGCAGGAAGTGGATTTTGGCGAGATGATGGAGGTGCTCCAGAACGAGCCGCAACATTGGGAAGCGGCACAGCTCGGCACGGTGTTAAACCCCTACCCCTCCGGCGAGGAGATTTTCGCAACCGGTGCGGGCGAGAATAATGGTGGCTATTCAGACCCGAAGATGGACAGGCTGATCGAGGCGAGTACCGATAAGCCAGGACTCGCAGGACTTTATGATTATGAGATTTATGCCGCCGCGCAGCAGCCGGTGATTTTTCTTGCCACAGAGAAACATCTCGATCTGGTCTCCGACCGGATCCATGGTGTCGACGGATTCAGTGATGGCGGGCTGCTGGCGCCGGATGCGCTCTACTGCACCAGAGGCGGAGAGTCCGGCGTTTCACCGTAAGGAGAATAGCGACGTATTAAATACATGTTCTAGAGCCGGATGACATTAAGTTGAACCGCGAGCGGTTCATCTTAATGTCATCGCAATCTAAGCCAGCAAGCATATTTCAAAATCGTCGGCAACTTGATCTTCGCCCGGTGCGATCGCTTCGCCCGGAACAGCAGGACATGCTGGCGCATGCATCAACTTTTGTTCGACAAGCCCGACAAGGCCGCCGCAATGAAGAGCGCGATGATATATCCGACAATTTTATGCATATAGAAATACCAGCGCGCGAGACCGGTCAGTTCGACGCTATCAAATCTGCTATCTAGGCTGACGAGCGGAATGAACTGGGAGAAGCTGAAGAACAGGCCGATCGGCATATTATTCTTCTTGCCCTGACCGGTTGCCCGCAGGACCAACATGCCGATGACGACGAAACCGGCGGCAAACCAGAAGGCCCGCTCCGGGGCATAGCCAAAGCCGGCAACCTGCCCGTATGTCCAGTACACGATTTTTTTCAACGGCGGCATTTTTGCCAGCGCGATGGTCTGGCTGGTTTCAAGGACGCATGTGGCCGCGTGCGGATCGCCGCTGTCAGAAAGATATTTGGCAAGCTGCTGATAGGGCTCGGGCGAATAATCGATACCGCGCAGCCAAAGCGACCAATCGCCGTCGATACATCCATGGTCAAGATCGGGTCTTTTCAGCCCGATGAGATCAAAGCGCATGCCCTCCAAATTCATTTGCGCCGGCCAATCCCAGGCGGCATTCGAAAGTACGCCGATATTCGCACCGGAAAGACCGAGCCAGGCATTTTTGGACCATGCCCGATTGGGGGCATCGAAGAACTCCAGAGTTCCCCCGATGCTGGCATTGGCGAGTTGCAAATGGGAAAGCGTCGTCGAGCCGATCGTGAGGTCGCGCGAGATGGTTGCGTTAATCATCGTGACTGCCAGCGGATGCTCGGCATCGCTGTCA
>Ga0116226_10006587_pt1 | contig 10431 bp, 7 predicted proteins | sample S1TSphfallax_FD_89692 | JGI IMG/M metagenome (GOLD analysis project Ga0116226, IMG submission 89692) | Host-associated microbial communities from peat moss isolated from Minnesota, USA - S1T2_Fa - Sphagnum fallax MG | ecosystem: Host-associated > Plants > Peat moss > Unclassified | place: USA...
ATCCCGCTCCATAAATGGCTGCTGGCGGCTTACCTGCTTTGCTCCAGCAAAAAAGGCATGTCATCGCACCAGCTACACCGCACGCTTGATGTGACGTACAAAACCGCTTGGTTCATGACGCATCGCCTCCGCGAAGCCATGCGTACCGGCACGTTCTCGCCCATCGGCGGGTCTGGCAAGGTGGTGGAGGCGGATGAAACCTATATTGGCCGCAAGAACGGTATGCCTAAGGCTCGCGGCGGCGTTTACCACAAGCGCGCCGTGCTGGCGCTCGTAGAGCGTGGCGGCGAAGTCCGCTCATTCCACGTTGACCGTGCCACGGTGGCGAATGTCGCGCCGATTGTTCGCAAAAACGTAAGCCGCGAAAGCGCGCTGATGACAGATGAAAGCAAACTGTATGTGAAGCTAGGCCAAGAGTTTGCCCGCCACGAAACAGTCAATCACGAGGCGTGTGAGTACGTCCGCGATGACGCCACCACCAATACGGTTGAGGGCTATTTCTCTATTTTCAAACGCGGCTTCAAGGGCATCTACCAGCATTGCAGTGAGCAGCATCTTCACCGCTACCTCGCTGAATATGACTTCCGTTACAATAACCGTTCGCGCTTCGGGATTGAAGACGCGCGCCGCGCGGACATTGCGCTGGCCGGGATCGAAGGCAAGCGTCTCACCTATCGGCGGATTAACGGGTAAGAAGATGACGGGGAGGCAAATTATTAGGGCGATTTTGAAATGTCAGAAGAAAATGAAAAAGTAAATCATTTACGTTCAGGGTTATCTGAAGATAATCTGGCATTTTTCAAATTTCTCCAAATGGAAGATACACCTTATTTTTCTGCTGTTGGTCATTTCATAAGTGACTACGCAGGAGCTGAAGCTGCTTTTCACATATTGGCTAGAAGCTTATCCGGGCTAGAGGATGTTAAGGCGAGGGCCGTTTTTGGTGGAATGCGCCTTGAAGATTTAGTGGATCGCATAAGAGCAATGCTTCGATTGAACGCGGTTTCAAATGAAAACAACAAAATGATCGAAGAATGTATTGCGCAACTGAACAAAATCGGCGGAATAAGGCATCGTATTGTTCACAGATCAATCGAAATAAAACAAGCTGAAATTCACGTCAGTAATCTTCATACGTCTAAATCACTGCAAATTCAAAATGAAAGTTTTAGTATTAAAGACCTAGACAAAATGGCAAATGATTGTCGTAAAATATTCGCTAAACTTGTATTTTTTGTTTTTCCGGACGCTCTTCGTTCTGTTTCAGAAGATGTTGTGGACACTTGGCTAAACGGGCCATGGCAGTATAAACCTGTTCCGCCAAAGAACGAGGGTCAATCGAAAACTCACAAGAAGAAAGAACTTCGCCCCCAGCCTCCTTCATTGCCGGAGTAATTTTGATGCAATCTAAATCCATGACCGAAAAACCTTCAAAACCCGACCTAACCGAATACGAGGAAGAGGAAACGCCGCTAGACGATGTGTTGCGGCGGTTGTTGTCTGCGAAACCAGCGCCTAAGCCGGTAGAGCCGGAGAACGCCAATGAATGAGGTATGGACCCCAAACGCAGGGGTAGGCGGCTTGATGGTGGCGTTCGGGATATTGGTGGCGATGGTGTCGCGGGGCTTCATTACCGCACAGATGGCGCACGAAATCCTAGACGGCCAAGCGCTTCTTTTAGAAGAGCTAAGCCTCCCGAAAGCCGGTTATTCGCCGGAGCAGCAAGCTCATATATCCGCTGGATTGAAAGATTTATCCTACTTGCGACAAATGCTTCAGGCGTCCCCTCATATGCGGCTGCCTGACTAAGGATGGCCTTGCGGTCCATAAGTGACTTCTTTCAAAAAAAAAGGCGATCACACCCTTGCACTACATATAGTCTTTGTGGTAGCAAGTATATAATCGCCAAAAAAGTTCCAGATAAAAGAAGTTCCAGACGGTCTATAAGCCGGGTTCTGTCCATGCCTTCGAACACAGGGTCCTAAAACACTGGACGGCCATTCCTCTGCGACGCGCCTCACAGCGCGCCTGACGCGACCAACCCGGGCGGCGGGCCGAAAACAGCCTCGGCGTCCTTGCCCGAAGGCAATCCGCCGGCCGCCCCTATTCGGTCTTGCTCCCGGTGGGGTTTACCATGCCGGTCCTGTTACCAGTCCCGCGGTGCGCTCTTACCGCCCCGTTTCACCCTTACCGGCGGAAAAACCCACCGGCGGTCTGTTCTCTGTGGCACTATCCCTGGGGTCACCCCCGCCGGCCATTAACCGGCACCGTGTTTCCGTGGAGCCCGGACTTTCCTCCAGCAGCGCTAAAAAAACGCCGCCAGCGGCCGTCCAACCGTCTGGAACCCCCCTATTCCGCCCTCAACCCGCCCCGGTCAACCGGCCGAAACACAAACCGCGCCATAATCAACATAGCCGACCCCAACTGCACCGTCGTCGCCCCCAACAACGTCATCACCACTGAAGCATTCACAATACGCTCGCCCGGTCCAATCACTTTCGCGGCCAACTCGCTCTGGTCCACAAGGAATAAAGCGTAAACAAAAACCAACGTCGCCAAATTCACCGCCGTGAACAACCCCATGATCGTGTAAGCCAAATTCCGCCGAATCTTCGCATCCGCCAACATGATTTGCTCGGCGACGGACAGATCGGCCAAGACCTTCCGCAGGCCACCCCCATCTACCTTAAAGCTCTTCGAAACGTCGGAAAGCCCGATCCGTTTTATCTCCGGGTCCGCATCCGGGCCGGGTTCCATCAAACCGCCAGTTTAAGCTTCAACGCCTTATCATCCTTGCCCACCAAAAGGACGGTATGATCGTCATCGGCATACTCAGCAACCAACCGGGCCAATCCGATCGCGCATTTCACCACTTCGGCTTTTGTCTCAACGCCAAATACATCACGCAGGGAGGCAATAACCTGAGCGGTGTGATCGTCAACATCAAATGCCGTGGCTGCCATCTCAAAGCTCCTAAAATCAATACCTAATCGAAAGCGTCGAACATCTCAATCACTCTCCACCAACCGCCGCACCGCCGCCGCCCGCCTTGCCGTCACCTCATCCCCCACCCCCGTCACATGCCCCGGCAAAAAATGCCGCTGAAACGCCCGAATCACCACCTCGCCGGGAAACCGCACATCATACCCAATCGCCCCCAAATCCCCCAAAATATCCCCCGACGGCGCCGCCACCTCCTCCGTCCAAACCCCCACCCCCCGTTCCGCCAGCCACTTCCAAGGAAACAACTCCCCCGGATCAGTCTTCCGATCCGGCGCCACATCCGAATGCCCCACCACATTCCTGGCCGGTATCTCATGCCGCCCCAAAATCCCAACACAAAGCTCCAGCACCGCCAAAACCTGCACCTCCGGAAACGCCCGATACCCCCACTCATGCCCCGGATTCACAATCTCAATCCCAATCGACGCATCATTCAACCCGCTCACCCCCCGCCAATAACTAACCCCCGCATGCCAAGCCCGCTTCTCCTCCTCCACCAGCCGAAAAACCCTCCCATCCTCCTCCACCACATAATGCGCCGAAACCTTCGCCCCCGGATCGCACAACCGCCCCACCGCCTCCGCCCCACTCCTCATCCCCGTATAATGCAACACCAAAAACCCCACCTTCGAGGCCCGCTCATCAAAATTCGGCGACGGTGCGAAAATCAAGAATTATGCCCCAAACCTAAGACATTAGATCAATAGGGTTCGGGGTAGCTGAGGGCATTAGATTTACGTACCCGCTCGATCGCCGATAGTGAGCTTCAATGTGGGCCAGCGTCCGCTCGTCCGCGTGGTTGGCCAAAACTCGAATCTCCGCTTCATGCCACTTGCTCATAGTGAGACCCGAATCTTTTGCTAATACACTTACGAAACGTTCCCTGCTGTGCAGCCAAACTACTGCGTATCGGAAAGATGCGAACGGCTCATAAAATGCCTCAGCCCAAAATTGTTTACATTCGGGACACTCTACCAGACTGCTGAAAAAGGAACTCAATATCACGGTCCATTCCGGACAAGGCGGTCCAATTGCCCAGAGCAGCTGTTCTGGATACCGGCAACTGTTGCACAAGATAGAAATGCCCTCCGAAGCTTAGAAAGAGGCTAACCGAAGAATTACACCACTCCAAGACGTTCGGTTTGATGCAAAACTCAAATCCTCCGCTCCCGCTTAATCACATCATAAGCCGCATTAATCTGCGCCACCCGCGCACTCGCCGCCGCAATAAACGCCGCCGGCACCCCCTTCGACGCCAACGAATCCGGATGATTCTCCCGCATCAAATTCTTCCACCGCGCCCGTATCTCCTCATTCGAAGCCGCCCTGGAAACCCCCAGCACCCCGTAAGCATCCACATCCGCCCCCGCCGGCGCCCGCCCCGCCCTTGCCCGCTCCGCCGCCGCCACATCCAGCCCAAACGCCCGCGCCACCGCCGCCAGATACGCCGCCTCCGCCGCATTCACCGCCCCGTCACACCGCGCGATCTGATTCAACCCCGCAAACACCTGCTCCAATAACCCCAGATTATCCGCAAACGCCTCCCCCAACTGCCTTGCATACCCCTCAAACCCCTCTGGCGAATCCCGCGCCTCATCAAAAATCCGCCCAATCTCCCGCACATTCTGCTCCGGGATCTTAAAACTCGTCTTAAACGCATCAATCTCCCGCCGGCTCACCGGCCCATCGCACTTCGCCAGCTTCGCCGCCAGCACCGTCACCCCAATCGCAAACAACTGCTCCCGCCGCCCCAACAACGCCGCAATCCTCGCCGAATCAAACGGCAGCGCCCTTCCACCCAACTGAGGCAACGCCCCAGTATCCGCCGCATGCCCCAATGCCGCCCCAAACAGCAGCCCCATCGGGCCGCCCATCGCGAACCCCGCCATACCGCCCAGCACCTTGCCCCAGTAACTCATACGCTACCCTTACACGCCCACGCACTTGAACCAAAACCCACAATCATACATCAACCGCCATCATTTTCGGGCGGCAGGGCGCATGGGCTGGCATTTCTGGATCGACCGCGGCGGCACATTCACCGATATTGTCGCGCGCGATCCCGCCGGCAACTTCCGCACCAAAAAACTCCTCTCCGAAAACCCGGACCACTACCAGGACGCCGCCCTCGCCGGCATCGCATCCCTGGCCGGCGGCGCACCCATCGCCTCCGTCAAAATGGGCACCACCGTCGCCACCAACGCCCTGCTGGAGCGCAAAGGCGCCAAAACCCTCCTTCTCATCAACCGCGGCTTTGCCGATCTGCTGCGCATCGGCAACCAGGCCCGCCCCAAACTCTTCGACCTCGACATCAAACGCCCCACCATGCTCTACCACAGTGTCACGGAAATCACCGGCCGCATCGACGTCCACGGCCATGAAATCACACCCCTCGACGAACAAGCCGCCCTCGCCACGCTAAAATCCGCAAAATCCGAAGGCATTGATGCCGTCGCCATCGCCCTTATCCACGCCTGGAAATTTCCAGCCCATGAACAACGCCTGGGCATTCTCGCCGAACAAGCCGGCTTCTCCCAAATCTCCCTCAGCCACCAGGCCAGCCCCCTGCTCCGCCTCGTCCCCCGCGCCGACACCACGGTCGCCGACGCCTACCTCTCCCCCATCCTCCGCCGCTACGTCGACCAGGTCGCCGACGGCCTCAAAAACACCAAACTCTACTTCATGCAGTCCCATGGCGGCCTCGCCGAAGCCCACAGTTTTTCGGGCAAAGACGCCATTTTGTCCGGCCCCGCCGGCGGAATCGTTGGTGCCGCCCGCACCGCCGAAAAAGCCGGCTTTTCCCGCGTCATCGGCTTCGACATGGGCGGCACCTCCACCGACGTCGCCCTCTACGACAACGAATTCGAACGCACCTTCGAAACCGAAATCGCCGGCGTGCGCATCCGCGCCCCGATGCTCTCCATCAACACCGTCGCCGCCGGCGGCGGCTCCATCCTCACCTTCGACGGCGCCAAACTCCAGGCCGGCCCCGCCAGCGCCGGCGCCAACCCCGGCCCCGCCAGCTACCGCAAAGGCGGCCCACTCACCGTCACAGACGCCAACGTCCTGCTCGGCAAAATCCACCCCGCCCACTTCCCCGCCATCTTCGGCCCAAACGCCGACGAACCGCTGGACGCCAAAATCGTCGCCGAAAAATTCGCGGCCCTCACCGATCAGATAAACACCGCCACGGGAAGCCAAAGGACGCCGGAACAAATCGCCGAAGGCTTCATTACCATCGCCGTCGCCAACATGGCCCACGCCATCCGCCAGATCTCCATCCAAAAAGGCCGCAACCCCGCGGATTTCGTCCTCACCTGCTTCGGTGGCGCCGGCGGCCAGCACGCCTGCCTGGTCGCCGACGAGCTCGGCATGGACACCGTCTTCATCCACCCCTTCGCCGGCATTCTCTCGGCCTACGGCATGGGCCTCGCCGACTTCTCCCAACTCCGCGAACAAGCCGCCGAAATCCCCTTCACGCCGGACGCCATCCCCGACCTAGAACGCATCGCCGAACACCTGGCGAAAGACGCCACCGAATCCCTAAAATCCCAATCCGTCCCGGCGGACAAAATCACCTCCGCCACAAAAATCCTGCTCCGCTACACCGGCACCGACACCGCTCTCCCCATCCCCCTCACCACCCACGCCGAAATGGCGCAAAAATTCGAAGCCGCCCACAAAAAACTCTTCGGCTTTATCACCCCCGAAAAACCCCTCATCGCCGAAACCGTCGCCGTCGAAGCCTTTTCACCCGGCGACCCCATCGCGGAACCCACCATCCAACCCCGCACCACCGGCGCCCCCACCCAAATCGACACCGTCAAAATCTTCACCGCCGGCACCAGCCACGAAACCCCCGTCTTCGCGCGAGACTCCCTCCTCGCCACCGACACCATCGCCGGCCCCGCCCTCATCCGCGAAGCCAACGCCACCACCATCATCGAACCTGGCTGGCAAGCCGAACTCACCGCCCAAAACCACCTCATCCTCCGCCGCATCACCCCCCGTGAAAACGCCTCCATCCGCGACCCCTCACAACCCGACCCCATCCTCCTCGAACTCTTCAACAACCTCTTCATGGCCGCCGCCGAGCAAGCCGGCGCCGTCCTCAAAAACACCGCCCAAAGCGTCAACATCAAAGAACGGCTGGACTTCTCCTGCGCCATCTTCGACGGCAACGGCGCCCTCATCGCCAACGCCCCCCACGTCCCCGTCCATCTCGGCGCCATGGGCGAAAGTGTGCGCACCGTCATCCGCCTCCGCGGCCCCACGCTAAAACCCGGCGACGCCATCGCCCTCAACAACCCCTTCGCCGGCGGCACCCACCTCCCCGACATCACCCTCATCACCCCCCTCTTCGCGGAAGATGCCAAAACCATCCGCTTCTTCACCGCCAGCCGCGCCCACCACGCCGACATCGGCGGCCAAACCCCCGACTCCACGCCCCCTTTCTCCAAAACCCTCGAAGACGAAGGCGTCGTCATCGACAATTTTCTGGTCCTCTCAGAAGGCCAATTCCAAGAAACCGAGTTCCGAACCATCCTAGCCAGCGCCAAATACCCCGCCCGCAACCCAGACCAAAACGTCGCCGACCTCAAAGCCCAAATCGCCGCCAACGCCACCGCCGCCGCCGCCCTTACCGCCGTCATCGCCCGCTACACCTGGCCCGTCACCGCCGCCTACATGGCCCACGTCAAAGCCAACGCCGAAGCCGCCATCCGCGCCGTCATCGCAACCCTGCAAAACGGCGCCTTCGCCTACACCATGGACGACGGCGCCCCCCTCAAAGTCGCCGTCACCATCAACCACACCGAAAAATCCGCCACCATCGATTTTTCAGGCACCGGCCCGGCGCAAAAAAACAATTTCAACGCCCCCCGCGCCGTCACCACCGCCGCCGTCCTCTACGCCTTCCGCTGCCTCGTCGGCATGCCCATCCCCCTCAACGAAGGCTGCCTAAAACCCCTCACCATCATCATCCCAAAAGACTCATTCCTGGACCCGCCAAAAAATTCCGCGGTCGTCGCCGGCAATACCGAGGTCAGCCAAGCCGTCACCGCCGCCCTCCTCGGCGCCCTCAACGCCTGCGCCAGCGCCCAAGCCACCATGAACAATTTCCTCTTCGGCGACGCCACCCGCCAATACTACGAAACCATCTGCGGCGGCGCCGGCGCCGGCCCCACCTTCCACGGCACCTCGGCCGTCCACACCCACATGACCAACACCCGCATCACCGACCCCGAAATCCTAGAACTCCGCTACCCCGTCCGCGTCGAGGAATTCTCGATCCGCCCCAAATCCGGCGGCGCCGGCCACCACCGCGGCGGCAACGGCGCCATCCGGAAAATCCGTTTCCTAGAACCAATGACCGCCACCATCGTCGCCTCCCGCCGCACCCAAAAACCCTTCGGCCTGAACGGCGGCGCCCCCGGCGCCACCGGCGAGCAATCCATCGAACGCGCCGACGGCACCACGGAACCCCTCCCCGGCAGCGCCCAAGCCCAACTAAACCCCGGCGACATCTTCATCATCAAAACCCCCGGCGGCGGCGGCTACGGCGCGTGAACAAAAAACACTTTCTTTGGCTCATCCCCGCCGGCATCATCCTCGCCTTCCTCATCTTCCTCGGCCTCCTCCCCAGCCTCATCTCCTCCACCGCCCACCGCGCCACCATCGAGGCCCTGGCCTACCAGCTCACCGGCCGCCCCGTCACCATCAACGGCAACCTCGCCCTCAACCTGTTCCCCGAACCCCAGCTCATCGCCGAAAACATCTCCATCGGTGGCCCCGATAACGAAACCATCACCGCAGAATCCCTCACGCTGGACATCGCGGTCACCGCCCTCCTGCGCGGCCATCTCAGCGCCAAAACCCTCTCCCTCCAATCCCCGCATATCAGATTCCCCTGGCCACTGCCCGGCGGCGCCGCCGCCATCGCCCCGCCGCCCTGGCTCACCACCCTGCACGCGCAAATCAGCAACGGCACCATCAGCGTCGGCGCCCTCACCTTCCAATCCGTCAACGCCGACATCTTCACCGGCGCCAACGGCGCGCTCTCCGTCTCCGGCACCGGCGCCATCCACACCATCCCCGTTACCGTAAGCCTCGCCTTGGCCGGCCTCGACGCCGCCGGCTCCGCCCCCGTCTCCATCGACGCCGCGGCCGGCCCCGCCTCGCTCCACCTCTCCGGCACCTTCAACGCCGCCAGCGCGCTCGCCGGCACCATCACCTTCACCTCCTCCCCCCTCGCCGGCATCGGCCAGCCCAACCAATCCATCGAAGCCACCGCGATGGTGCAGGCCGACCCGGAGCAGATCGCGCTCACCAAAATCCTCGCCACCCAGGGCAACGCCAGCCTCTCCGGCACCGCCACGCTGGCCCTGCAAAACCCCATCCTCAGCCTGACGTTTTCAGGCGCCAACCTGGTTCTGCCGGGCCTCGACGACCTCGCCGCCGCCTCCGCCACCGCCATCCCCATCTACCTGGACCTCTCCGCCGCCAGCGCGTCCTTGGCCGGCCTGCCCGTCCCCCACCTCTCCACCCGCGCCGAATTTTCCTCAAACGGCGCCAACATCAGCGCGCTGAACGCCACCCTCCCCGGCAACACCGCCCTCTCCCTCACCGGCACCCTCAATCCCGCCGGCCAAATTTCCGGCCATCTCGGCCTCAACACCAACGACTTCTCCGCCCTGCTTGCCGCCGCGGGCGGCACAAAAATCTCCGCCCCGGATTCCTGGCGCCAAACCAACCTCACCACCCGCATCTCAGGCACCCTCACCCAGATGCAATTCCAGCGCCTCTCCGGCACCATCGGCCCCGGCTACATGACCGGCAATCTCGTCCTAGACCGCTCCCAGCCCACCCCGCGTCTCGCCGGCGCCCTCCACTTCGACACCTTCGACCTCACCCCCTTCACCGCCGCCCTCCCCATCCCCAACAACACCATCCCAGGCAACACCATCCCAGGCAACACCATCGACGCCGACCTCGAAATCACCGCCGACCGCGCCCTCTACCAAAACATCCATTTCACCCGCCTGCTCATCGACGCGGATTTCGGCCAAACCCTCACCATCCGCCGCTTCACCGCCTCGCTCTATAACGGCCTCGCGGCCGGCAGCTTCGCCACCCTCCCCAATGGCGACATTTCCACCGCGCGCGCGGCAGTCTCGCTCCCCTCCGCCGCGCCGCTCACCGCCCTCATCCCGCCTTCCCTTCAGCCCCCCGCCGCCATCATGGCCGCCCCTCTCGCCGCCGGTCTTCTCGCCGCCGGCCCGCCAGCCGCCCTGCGCACCAGCGCCACCATCACCCTCGGCGACTTCGCCGCAACCGCCGCCCCAACCCTCAACCTCCAATCCGGCACCGCCACCGGCCCCCTCACTTTGCGCCACCCCAGCGCCATCGCCGCCCTCAAACTCTTCGGCC
>Ga0116226_10006588_pt1 | contig 10430 bp, 4 predicted proteins | sample S1TSphfallax_FD_89692 | JGI IMG/M metagenome (GOLD analysis project Ga0116226, IMG submission 89692) | Host-associated microbial communities from peat moss isolated from Minnesota, USA - S1T2_Fa - Sphagnum fallax MG | ecosystem: Host-associated > Plants > Peat moss > Unclassified | place: USA...
AAATATTTATTTTAGTAAAAAAAAAAAAGAAGAAAAAAAAAAAAGATTTTTTTTTTGTGGAAAAATGGTGTTAATGGGGGGGGGGGGGGGGGGGGGGGGGGGGGGGGGGGGGTGATGAGGTCAATGTGTAGGACTTAAAGTGTCTACTTATAAGGTATATATTGCAAATCATGGATGAAGTTGAATGTGTTCAAAACATGCAACTTCAACATGAAAAAATCATGGCATTATGGGGAGCCATATTTTGCATTCCCTACTTGAATGGAAAGGTGTAAATGGCTAATCATGCAAATGCATAAGCTCTACCAAAATTCTTTGAACTCAATGCTCATAAATTGCATGGTTACTGAAACCAATTTCTTTAAATACTTAAATGTTTATTCATTTACCTATCTATCTTGTTGCATTTAAGATAAATATTTTCTACATATGTTATAATACCTAAATACTTGATAAATTTAGAAGTAAACCTAATTTGATAACAAAGCAAGAGAAAGGATACTTGGGTGCATTATTTCTTTTAGGAGTCACCTTGGCAAGAACCATAGTTTAAATTTGTCGGTTTTATGATTCAAAATCAATACATTGATATAATCTTGTATTTTATTTTGCATGGAGCTTTTTATTATGTATTATATTGTTAGAATCCAAAGTAAAAGATGATGACAACAAAAATATAGGATGCAAAAGCACAATAATGTACCTATAACCAATTTTTTGTTCTTAAAGGATCCCTAAAAAGTCTCCATGCATATTTATTTATGACATATTTATAAGAATTGTTTTAAATACAACTTCACATAATACTATAATGATTTTTTTTTTTTTGGGGTCATAACCTTCTTCTTTTTTTAACAAAGTTTATAAATCCTAATTATACAAATATTTGTCCCAAATGATCAATGATGTTATGCCACGTCTATGAGCAGATAGTTCACTCCTTATAAAAACTTTATCTAAGGGCATTTTGTGATTACTACTAGAGTGAATGCACCCACTATTATTGTTTACTTTGTGGTTTTATAATGCTAGTAAACTTTGAAGGGAAGAATGGCCAATTGTTAAAAAAAGGTTACCATTATACAAAGGAGGAAGACTAAAAAGGTTTCCAAGGTTTCCTTACCATGTTGATACATTTCAAGGAAAAAAGCAAGATTCTATACATGTGAGATGAACCAATACCCAAAGTGTGTGCAAAACAATAAAGGTGATATAATTAGAAGATTATTATTCATGAAACATTTTGTTGGCAAGCAGTGGTTGAATCAATCAAGGGCACACAACATTTTTCACATGTAGTATTTGTTATGGGTTTCATAAGTGCAAGGTAATTTTCAAAAACAAAAGGCATTAATGAGGATAACTAAGTGAGGACCTATTTATGGTAATGTACCATGCTTTCATCCTTAGGTGTTACCTAATGAAAATATGGCAAAGAAAATCCTTTAAATAAAAATATATGCGAGGAAAAGAAAACCCTTTTAATTATTATTTTTTAAACATAATAACCGTTTCAAAATGTAAAATCATCCCAATAAATCTCTACCATTATATGTTTATCTTCAAAATGTAAATAGCTTAAATGCTCTTGCAACAATCTAGACATGTTGTTAGTTGGATGGAAGGCATATACCTAATGCAAACCATTAAATGGGATTAGCTTTTCATTGGCAAAATATAGTAGTACTCCATGCACATATGAATGTTCATGAAATTTTTATCCATCCATGTTTACTCTCACCAACTTTTTTAGTATACTTTACATCAAACATTATCCATTTTCCTTAGTATGATGGGCCCATTCCACAAGCATAGTTTTAAAAAATAAAAATAAAAATCATATACCACTTGATAATGTTGAGTTACATGTACAATTATCATGCACTAGAAAGAACATAAATATCTAGTTCGGCAATTGAACGTGATTGATGTGGCTTTCTTCCGAGATCACTATTATGTCTGTTTTGGACATCCTCACTTCTAATTGTAATAATGGGGGCAATGTAGTTGCCAAACATGCCCATGCAAAGTTCAACCCAATATATTCACATGGTTTTCAATGACAAAACATCTAGGTCATTGTTTTAATAAGTAGCATCTATATTGGTCTAGTGGTGATTTATTGATAACCATTTGCAAGTAGGCATGGGCCCCAACCACTTTAGCTCTTTGCTTCATGTTTGCATGAAAATAAAAATGAAAACAAAAACATTTCATAGCTCCAACTAAAAAGATGATGTTTTCATCCCTTGTTATTAGTGTTAATTAGACTTTTGTCTTTATTTTTCCTCTTTCTTCTTCAACTACTAGTTCCACATCTTGTTGTTCTTTGTTTAATTGCATCACATCCAATCATTTCAAATGCAATGCAAGCCATTTTACCAAATGTTTTGCAAATTTTCAATGGCATCCATGGTTTTATTCATCTATTACAAGTATAATCCCATTGTTTTAACTCCACATAACATGAAACATATTTAATCAACCACTAATGACTTCAATGACAACATCAACTTACAATTCTAGTATTGTTAAGTAGGCACCTTAACTCAACAACTTCAAGATTACCTTGACCAATGCCAATGATTTTATGCTTGCAAAGTTTTATGGAACATGTTTAAATCTTGCTAGCTTTGTTTATCATCTTCAGTATTGACAATGCTTTTATAACTTTTCCTAGTTCAAATCATGCATTTTCATTATTGAAATAGTTTTTTTTGTATTTTTGTGTTTTCTATTTCACCATCCATGTTACCTTACATGATGTAATTTTAATTTCACAACCCTTCCTTGACTTGTTCATCAATATCTATGTTGTTCCAACAACCACTTCATTTCCATTTCTTTCTTTGGCATGTGCCTATCCACTTTCAAGTTGTCATATACAAATCAACTCAAGTCCTCTTGTACACTTTTTTCAATATATAACTTTCCCCAACCCCATCATTTTGTGTAATTTCTACTTGCCCATTTAATTTTTTATTTTATTTTATGCAAGGACACCTAACACATTTCCTCCAAACTATTTCCCCAAGTGTTTTTATCTTGGTTATTTGTTTCTTCAATGGGTATGCCTCCTTATTTTTTACATTGCTTGGACTTGCAAACCATTTCAAGTCCTATGTTCTTATTTACCCCCATGCTAATTTTAATTGAAACACTTGGGTAAAAACACATTACATTGGACCAAAATTGGTAGTTAAAAGTCCATTTTTCAAATCCAAATCTAGTTTTTTTTTTTTTTTTAAAAACATTTAAATGTTGTTAAAGTTCACATTTTTTTCCATTTCCAAGTTCATACCACGATAATTTAAACCTTTTTTAAAAAACCTCTACAAATATCGGCCTTGAAAAAGTCAATGTAGATATTGAAATGAACTTTACAAATTTGAAATTTTCATATTAAATCTCAAAAATTTTGATAGAATTTTTCTTGTTTGATTTTTTCATCTTAAATGTTATGGTACTTCAATGTGGGGTAGTAAAAAGTTATAGGCTTAGTTTCCAACTCCACTAGAAGAAAAAAATCCATAATGATAGTTTTTTTGGGGTTATTTGAACAGTGATATTGGATGTACCATTCTTTGTAAAGTTCACCTTGGATTGAACATTTATCCTTTTGGTAAAAAAAAATTGGGTTTGAAATATTAGAATGTTAAGTTTTAATTTTTCATCTCACTTTTGTGAAATTCCTCAAATATATTTGAATACAATGCAACAATATTCGACCCACTTAAAAAGAACTACCACTATGGCATCCAAAAAAGTTCATTGTAGTGTGCTTTCACTAACTTATGACCCAAGGTCTTTTTTTCTACACCATGTTTTCTGTAAATTTATCATCCATGACAAACCTTTGTATGTAACCTTTAAACTTAAGCTCGTGATCAAGGCTCAGGGAAAAAAAAAAAGTGGGTTCTTGCAACTTTGGTTTTGGGCTCCCCATCAAGATTAAAACATAAGAATGAATGTGAGTTGGGAAAGTGTCACGGGATTCAAATGAAGAAATAATACCCTCTTAAGTGGTTTTCCCACTTGGAGAGTTAGAGTTCTTGGAGTTTCAAATATTTGGGACAATTTGTAGGTAGTAAACACACTACTAGGAAATGTGTCCTGGTTCACTTTGGGTTTCACTAGATTTTGAGTGAATTTGCACATTTTTACCTAGTGAAATTGTTTAACCCCTTAATGAATAGGGACCAGTTATTACGTATAATGACTTATTTCATTAGTACCTACTAAAACAAAGTTATTTTCAAGTGAAATACAAATTTACCAAACCATTCATTTGTTAGTTAATTAATTAATTAATATGGAAATCAATTAAATTTTAATTATTTAATATATAATATTATTGATAAATTCATGGTTTTTAAAGCCTATTATTTATTGACACGTGTCACTACCTTTGTTAGGTTAAAAACCTAGCCTATGTAGGAAAGTAGGCCACATAATCAACCTAGGCATCTATTCTAAGAATTCGATAGGAAAATATTTAGTTAACATACCATTGTTGACCACACACAACACTACCCATGAGGTTTGACCTTTGACCTTTGCAATGTAGGCAAACACCCTTACCATTAAACCACCTCACTTGTTGTGATAATATGTTACATTACATTCTATTTATCAAATACTTCATTTTAAACATTACAAAACCATAAACTTTGAAAATTCATATTTTATTGAATTTTGTTCAAATGAAATGATTTGAGTTTATTTTTAATTTTTTAAAAATAATGTACATAATTACATTTATTTCCTTTTGAAAGTTTAAAATCATTTCAACAAAAAATAATTTGATATCATTATTCAATAACATTTTAATTACCATTATTTTGAAAAAATAAAAATAAATGGATAATTTTTTTGTTGATATAATAATATTACATGTCTTAAGTTACTTTCAATTATTTGACTATTTTTCATTAATTTAAATTATTTCACCCTACACTATTATGGTATTTATGGTTATTCTCAATTATTTATGGTTATTTTTTGTTATTTCACCCTAGGCTACTTTTGGTCATTCTAACTTATTTCATTTTAGGCTAATTTCAACTATTGTAATTTTTTTTTCTATTCTATGTTATTTTTGGCTATTTTAAATTATTTCAGTTTAAACTATTTGCAGCTATTAGAAGTTACTTTTGGCTATTGAAGGTTATTTCACCTTATATTATTATTGGCAAATCTATGTTATTATAGGTTATTTCACCTTAAGTTATTTTTGTTTATTATAAATTATTTCACCCTATATTATTTTTGGCAATCCTAATTAATTCTAATATATGGCTATTAATTATTATTTTATTAGTGTTATTGGTGGTTATCAATGGTTATTAATACCTAATTTATTTGTGACTATTATTTTTTTAATGGTTATTTTATTAATAATTATTGGTGGTTATTTTATTAATGGCCATTAGTAATTATTCTATTGATGGCTACTAGTTGTTATTCTATAAATCACTATTGGTGGTTATTCTATTAATGACTATTAATGGTTATTCTATTAATGGTTATTGATGGATATTTTATTGGTGGATATTGGTGTTTATTAATGGTTATTATATTAATGGCTTAGTGGTTATTCTATTGGTGGATATTGGTGATTATTAATTAGTATTATATTAATGGCTATTGATGGCTATTTTACTAATGGTTATTAGTGATTATTTCATTGTAAGCCATTGGTGGTTATTTTATTAGTGGTTATTAATGGTTATTTTATTAATGGTTATTAATGGTTATTATATTATAAATGATTGTTGGTTATTATATGTTATATTACAACTATTAGTGATTATTGTATTATAAATTGTTGTTTGATATTATATGTTATAATATCATAGGTTGTTGGTAGTTATTATATTGTAGGGTATTTTAAATTATTTTTCATAGGTTATTATTTTCTATTTTAAGTTATTTTTACCTTAGGTCATTATATTTTGTTTTAGATTATTTTAAGTTATTATACTTAAGATAAAATAGTTTATAATAACGTCAAGTATAATGACCTTGAATATTTTGAAGTATAATTTGAAATAACATATTTAATTTAAAATAAAATAACTTAAGGTATAACCTATAGTTAGTTGAATAATTTAATTTAGAATAACTAAAGTAACTTAAAATAATATAGGGTATATCATAAAATAGCATAAATAGAATTTTTTGAAAACATAAAAATAAACCTATTTACTATAATAAATTGTAATAGTGAATTATGTTAACTAATAATGAAACATAATGTCTACATAGTGATATTATAGTGAAATCAGTAAAATGCAATGAGGTTATTTCACTTTTAATGTCCCATAGTGATTTAAGTTAATAAATTGCACCTCATTTTGGTAGTAGTGATGTGACAATCAAGATGTCAATTAAAGCTTAATAATTCAAATTTAGTTAATAGTTTCATTACATTTCAAGAGTCTTATGTCAATAACCATAATAATATAAATTCCATTTTTCATGAATAAGTTTGTGCACCTTTATTTTAATCAATATATGAAAACTTATAAAGTACACATGTAATGTCATTTAAGATTAATAATATCATGTAATGATTGCATTTTGAGCTAGATTCAATTATTTGCACATAAACAAGCAAAAACAAAATATTAACAAATCAATCACAATATGTGAAAAATCATTTAATAATGATCTTTCTATAATAAATTGATCAAAAATTATATGATATATTTAGATGAGTGTATATTAATGTTGGATGGTGAAATTAATCAAGGATTACATACCAATTTGAGTAATATAACATAATACTAGTTCCTTGTAAGAATTATGAACTTATGTTTTGGTGTGAAAACTAATGCTTGGGTGCACAATTAATATTTTATTTGTGAAGATTTGGTGACAGCGATCAATGAACCTTATCCATTTGTGGTTGAAAGGTGTACATTGCTTGATGAATTTCTTTCAATGTGGATGAATTTCATTCATGATCAATGAGCTAGGTGATGGTGATGAAAAAATCCTAATATTTATTTTGATGTCCTATGTTGGGGTAAGTTGTAAGATGCCATTTGTGACATATTCTTTAAGTCCTTGACCCAACAAATGGTTTTCTTCCACTATTTATGGGAAACTTCAACATGATATATGAATTCAATTTTTTTCAAATATTTTAGAACCTCTTTTGATCACATCACAAGTTCCCCACTGAGGCACAATGATAAACATGTGTTTGGTTGTTTTCATTGAATTGGTTTTACAATTGGTTTTACCATGACAAATATTTGAATTGGTTTTACAATTGGTTTTACCATGACAAATATTTGAATTATGTTTTCACAATATTTGTCATGTCACCTTTATCCATAAATTATATACATATTTGGAAGACCTTATTTTCATGGTTAAATTATTCAATGGTCATGTGTGCCTTATAAATTGTAAGTTTTGAACTATTTTATTAAAAAACTTATATCCTTCATTTTTTAACAATTTCACTTCCTTGTGTCATTAATATGATCCACCCATTTAAAAGGGGGTGAATCAATTATTCATGTGATGCTTTCAATTTTTATTACTATTTTATGGATTGGATAGTTTGCAATGGATTGCAATTCACTTAACTTAGTCATCAAATTGTTATGATTCAAGATATACAAGCAAGCAATGGATACTTGACACTATCGATTCCATTGGTTCATGATTTTCAAAACCTTGATGGAATTTTTCCTTTATTTCATTTGCCATGGATATTTGTCAAGGCAACGATCTAAGTAATCTTTTATTCAAACATGAGGTCACTTTTGAACCTTTTCAAATTTTATTACACATTTCCATCATTAAATCCTTCTTTCTAATTGTGACATTAAAGGGTTTCCTTTTTGTAGTTGTGTCATTTACTTTGGAACATGATATTCAATTAAGTCCCCATGAAGATTTTATGCTACCTTTTTTCTGGGTTTGTGGTGCCATGTTTTTATTGTTTACAACCCATCCCATGGTCACTCAAAAATTGATCTATTATTTTGAGATCCCTTTCCTTTATTTTGTTCTTCCAATTATCAATAGACCTTTCTTATAGATGGTATGGACATAAAAATCTTCTCCATGTTGGTGTCAACCCTTGCTTGTCAACCCTCTTGTGAATATGTGATCAACTTTTCAATATGAGCAAGGAAGTGGCTTTCCCAAAATGACAAAAAATTCATATCATCTTCAAAGCGTGTTCTAAACACTAGACATGATTAATTTTGACTCATTGGAAAGATATCTTTGAATTTTTTTAGGAAAGTAAGGTTGCATTTTTCTAAAAAATGTGCTATGAAAGATTTATAATGCTCCAAATATTAAATATTTGAAATACAATTTGTCCTAGTTTGAAAGTGCATTTTGGAAGCTTTTGGAAAATGACCACCTTGATGACATGCATACATGAATAGCAAAAATATTATTATCACTAACCATAATCCATTGTATAGAATATTTCCATGTTACATGTGTTTCTTGAACCCTAGTCATGGGAATATTTTTATTCGAGGGTTTTAAAGCCCAAGCATTTAAAAAACCTTGCCATAAAAAATTCCTTGAAACCCTAAGCTCTTTTGAACATGTCAATGCATATGTTGTAGGAAACACTTGGTTCATTTTCTCCTATCCTTGTGATGTCCTTCCCATGTTTTTCAACCTTCTTTTTAAAGATTTTTTTAGCTTTCAAACAAAAAAATTTCTCACCAACATGTTTTGACCTTTCTAGTAAGGAAACAACTTCACCAATTTGAAAAAAGGTTTGAGTAGACAAAGATATGTTATATGCTTGTGCTAGAAGTGTTTAGTGTTCCCAATTGGAGGGGGTGGGGTGGCGAGGGGTGTTCAAGATTAGGACATGAGAAATGAAGGTCAAATGGACCATTTTTTGATTAGGGAATGTGGGAGAGTTTGGGAACAAATCAAGGTGCTTAGAAATTGTCACAAATTTTTCTTTTCTTTTATTATGTGTATGCCCATTGGGTGTGTGTATTTGACAATTTGTTTATCCTTCAATATCCAATGTCCAAATGGACCAATTTGGTTTTCATCAACTTCATGTGGATGCCTTTTACATGCCCTATCATTTTTACAATCAATGAGTAATGAAAACTTAATCAAATTCTCCAAAAACATGAAAATTTGAAAGTTGCATGTAACTAGTAGTCTTGCATTTTGAACAATGGGGATTTTCTATTCATTGACCTAATCAAAATGTTTCAATAGATTTATGTTGAAGTCATGTAGAACTTCAATAACATGATTTTCAAAACTCCAACATTTTACATGACTCTCAGGTGAATTGGTGGTTGTAACTTCTTCCCATTTGCGATTATATTTTTGGTCAAATTTCAATTAAAGGTTAGTAATTTTTTTTTTAAAATTCATGTCTCAGATCTAGTTATATTTAAAATGAAGATGAATATAAAGATGAATAATGCCACAATTCATGATGGCTTTCATTCCTTTTGTCAAAAAGTTGATTTCATGCATTTTTGTGTCATCGTCTTTTCAATGTTATTGTTGGTTTAATATTGTTTTGTTCAATGATGGCATGAACATTGGCTTGTATTGTTAGGTTAGGGTCCCCAAAAAGCCTAATCTTCTTCATCACACCATTTCAACTCATGGCATTTTGATTCAAATGTAGTCCAAATAATGATTGATATTGTCACCTTCAAGGATGGTATTTGTTCCATTAGTAGTGTGAATGTTTGATTGATTAAATACATAAATTAATCTCCTTTTTGCATTTTTTTGTCAAGGAAATTTGAGATTTCAAAAAACTAACAATTTTATAGTTCAAGATGGGTTTTGAACCTATAGTTATTTATCAAACAAGACCATTTTAGTAGATGAATAGATATAATTAGAAAGAAAAATACCCACACCACATTGATGATGTATTTTAATGTCATGAACCAAGATCAAACATTCATTTAAGGCTTAGTTTACGTGTAGAAGTATGAAAACTTTAAACACTTGCTTAAAAGCCTTGTGTAGAAAGTGTTTTTAAACACCTCTTATTAATTACATATTTACACATTTTGAACACTCATTTGGGTATAATGCATTATAACAAGTTCATTGGTCATAATGCAATATTGGTTAATTATCATTTGCATAAGGGTGGTATGGCTAGTTTAATTTCAACAACACCATGTTTACTATCATTGACTTACAAAAAATGGGTTTTGATTCAATCCTAGCTATGGAGCCACCAACCTTACCTACCTCAAGGTTGATTCACACTTGCTAGTTTAATTGACCAACAAAATACAAAAATGATAGTTAGATAATAAATGAGGCAATTTATTCATTTTATAATTTTAATTAACCTCGTTCATTACCCTTAATCACACATATGATATACCAAGTAAGTAAGAAATTTTAAACCAAAAGGGTTATTGCCATTCAAAATGACCTCA
>Ga0116226_10006589_pt1 | contig 10430 bp, 12 predicted proteins | sample S1TSphfallax_FD_89692 | JGI IMG/M metagenome (GOLD analysis project Ga0116226, IMG submission 89692) | Host-associated microbial communities from peat moss isolated from Minnesota, USA - S1T2_Fa - Sphagnum fallax MG | ecosystem: Host-associated > Plants > Peat moss > Unclassified | place: USA...
ACCATCCTGCAACGTGCCAATAATCAGCCCGCCCAGCATGTTGACCACCAGAATGATCATCGCCGCCACCACGTCGCCACGCACGAATTTGGAGGCACCATCCATGGCCCCAAAAAAATCCGCTTCTCTGCGCAACACCTCCCGCCGGCGCTCCGCCGCCGTTGGGCTCAGAATCCCGGCATTGATCTCAGCATCAATCGCCATCTGCCGCCCTGGCAACGAATCCAGCATGAACCGCGCCGAAACTTCTGCGACCCGGCTGGCACCCTTGGTGACCACCACAAAATTGATGATAATCAAAATAACAAAAATAATGCCGCCAACAACATAATTGCCGCCAACCGCAAACTGCCCAAAGGATTCTATAACCCGCCCAGCCGCACCCGGCCCGGTATAGCCATTCAACAAAATTGCCCGCGCGGTGGCCACATTCAACGCCAGCCGCATCAACGTCGTCGCCAGCAAAACCGAGGGAAAAGACGAAAATTCCGATGGCGAGGGAATGTATAAACTCGCCCCCAAAATCACCAGCCCAGCCGAAATATTCAACGCAAACAAAAACGAAATCGCCGCCGGCGGCAGCGGCACCACCAGCATCACCAGCACCAGCAAAATAACAATCGGCCCCGAGAGCTGCGTCGCACTCAAACTCCCAGGCCGTGCCATCACCGCCCCCTCAGCCATGAATCAACCCCGGAATCGCCGCAAATAACCGGACTGCATAACGGTCCATCCCCGCCATCATCCACGGCCCCGCCACACTGGTCAGCGCCGCAATCCCTAACAACTTCAAAACAAACGGAATCGAGGCCTCCCGTATTTGCGTCGCCGTCTGCAACACACCCGTCACCAACCCAATCACCAGCATCACCCCAAGTACGGGCCCCGCCAACGCCCCAAACGCGGCCCAGGCGCCAAGACTGACATCGGATGGACTCATGGGGTTGTGTCCCGTTTTTGCAGGGGCTTTGCCCCTGCACCCCACCAGGGGCTCTGCCCCTGGACCCCGCCAGGGCAGGTGCCCTGGACCCCCATAATTAAGAGACAAGGGTTAGGAATGGCGGCTGCCCCCGGCGGTGTCACAACCGTATGGGCAGCCGCCATTCCTAACCCTCCTCTTGAACTATTGGGGGTCTGGGGCCTCAGGCCCCAGCGGGGGGTCGAGGGGGGCAGAGCCCCCTCGTGGGGGTGCAGGGGGCAAAGCCCCCTGCAAAAGCGCGACACAAACATCATGTGCCAATCTCCGCCGTCGGGTCCGCGTCTTCGGCGAGCGAGGTGACGCGGACGCCGTAATGGTCGTTGGCGACGGCGACGACTTCGCCGTGGGCGAGTTTTTGGCCGTTGGCGAAGATGGTGAGGGAGTCGCCAACGGTTTGGTCGAGCGGGATGATTTGGCCGTGGCGGAGCTGGCGCAGATCTTTGATGGTCATCTGGGTGCGCCCGAGTTCGACGGTCAGCATGACGGTGACTCGGTCCAGCACGGCTTTGCCGCCGATGACGGGGCCGCCGCGGGTGAGGGGGTGGATGCGTTCGAGTTCGACTTTCTCGGTAAGTTTATCAGCCTCGGCGGTCCGGGCTTCGCCGGGGCTGCGTTCTTTCTGGTCTACCATGGATGCCTCACTGGTTTGGGGACCGGGGGCTTTCGCCCGGCAGCAGATAAAGCCGTCATCTTGACCGTAATCGGCGAGGAACAGGTCGATATTGCCAGCCACGGCGACGGCGTCTTCATTCAGAAAAAACGGCAGGATATCGCCGACGCCGATGGCCTCGAAGACGCCGATAGAGATTTGCACCCGGGCCAGTTCGAAGCGGATTTCGATCAAAGTATTTTCCGTCATGTCGTCGACTGCGGCGATCCAGGCGGCATCTGTGCCGCTTTGCCCGAGCATCATGGATTGCGAGGTGAATTTGACCTCGAGCGGCTCAAACCCGGAATAGGGCGCGATGATTTTGATGGTGCCCGAGCCGAGTGCGGTCTCGAAAATACCGGTCGAGGCGATCATCCAGTCCTGCCCGTCGGCGATGGCCAGCATGCCGGGCGAGCTTTCATAGGTGACGGCTTTCAGAGGCAGCAGCATCATGCTGCTCAGCACGTCGGAGATGGTGGCGAAGGTGAGGTCGATCATCTGCCTGCCGATGCGGATTTCCAGCGCGGAGAGGTCGTCGCGCTGGAAGGGGCGGGCGGTGGTGGCGCCGCACATGCCGTCCACCACCGCGCCGATCAGGTCCCCGTCGATCGCGACCAGCATCCGGCCGCGCAACGGTGCCAAGTCCGCGATGCCGGCCAGCATGACGTCTGGCAGCGAGGAGAGGGCGGAATCATGGCTGATGACGCCGTTGATGCAGCTTAAGAGCTGCACGCTATGGCGCATCCGCTGGAACAAATCGAACGCGATTTGCCGCATGAAGCGGTCGGACAGGGTTTCCATCAACTGCGAGCGCAGTTGTGGCAGCCGCATATCGTCGAGCAGGTCGAGCGGTTCGTAGGGGATATCGTCAAGCATAGGCGCGCACCCCGGTATCGTCTTCAGTGGCGGTAGCAGGTGGCGGTGTCAGCGCGCTGGGGGGCGGGGTGTAGCTTGGGCTTTGCCCCTGGTTCTGGGTCCCGCCGCTGCCGCCGCCGACCTGCGCCTGGCCGAGGGTGAGGCCGGCATTCGCCATGGCGCTGCGCAGACCATCGAGGTTTTGGCTGAGGAGCTGGGCGGTCGGCGCGACGCTGGGAACGAATAGGACGTTAACGCCGGCCTGGCTGCTGGCCAGGTGGATGGCGACGCTGCCAAGCCCTGGCGGGTCCAAGCGGAGCGTCAGGCTGTTCTGGCCGGATTGGTGCATGGCGGTGATGGTCGCGGCCAAAGCCGCCGGGGTGGCGGCGGTGGTGGTCTGCGCTGGCGCTGGCGGGGCGGAAATGGCGGCGGGCGCGGCGGCGGCTTGCGGCGGCGGAACGGCGCTGACCGGCGCCACCGCGGCGGCGTTTGTGACGGTGTTCGTAGCGGTGTTCGTGGCGGTGTTCGTGGCGGCGGGTGCTACGGCTTGGGCGATGGCCAAGGATTGAGTGTGGGGTTGAGATTGGGTTTGCACCGCGGCGGGCGCTGCCGCCGGTGCGGCGCTGGCACTCTGGCTGGCGGCTTTGGCGTGGGCGGGCGCGGCCGGCGCATTCACGGCGGGGCTGATGGCGTTGGCGATGGAAATTGGCACGGCTGGGGCGGCCGCTAACGGGGCCACAGCTTGCGCTGGCGCTGGCGTGGTGGCGCTGACGGTTGCGGCGGGCGGGCTGCTCTGGGCGGTGGCGGGTTTTGCTAAGATGGCCGCAGGCACCGGCATCGTGGTGGCTTGTGACGGCGTGGTGGTTGCGGCCGGCGTGGTGGCGCTGCTGGAAGCCGCGGGCGGGCTGGTCTGCGGGCTGGCGGGCTTCGCCATGGCAGCCGCCACGACATGGGCTTGGGCTGGTTTTATAACGGCCGGCACTGGCTGCGCATTGGGCGTGGCGCTGGCCGCCGCCGCCACATCCAAGGTAGAAGCAGCATCGGCCTCATGCCGCACGCCGCTCTGGCGGGCTGGGGGGAAGGGCGCGGTGGCCGTGGTGTCATCCCCCGCAACAGCATCAGTGCGGATGGTAGGCGTGGTCACCACCGCCGCCGCTTCGGTCGCGGCGGATTTACCCGGCATGGCGGTTGGGGCGGACGCGCTGGCATCCGGCGTCTGCGCCGCCAGGATCAAGGCCGCCAGCGCGCTTGGGGCAGGGTTGGTTTGTGAATCAGTATGCTTTTTTGCCATTCCAGCGATGGCCGGAACGGCAGCACTTGCTTCCGCCGCATCGGACAGATCCGCCCCGTCCGCCTGATCGGCCTGGTCCGTCAAGGCTCGCGCCGTCCCAGCCTCAACTTCCGGTTTGGCGCGCGCCGGCGCGGCTGGCGCGGCACTCGCCAGGGCCTTCAGCACCGCCGCATCTGCGGTGGTGGCATCATGCAACGCCGCCGGCCAGGACGTCTCATCCGTTGCGACGGCGGCAGGCGCGGATGTCTTTCCCGCCACGCCAGAGGCGGCGGCCATGGCGGCGTGGCCTGTATGGGCGTGGGGGGCGGTAACCGTCATCACACCATCTCCTCGGACGCGTTGATGGAAATCTTGCCCTCCTGCGAGAGCCGCAAAGCGACTTCGACGACCTCGGCCTGCGCCGAGAGCGCCTCCGCCCGGCGCATTGGCGGCCCGCTGCGCAGCTCTTCTTTGAGAATCTCCACCTGCCGCGCCGACATATTGCCGAAGAAACGCTGCCGCAGCGCGTCATCCACCAGCCGCAAAGCGGGGGCGAGTTTATCGGAGGGCACATCGCGCAGCACGATTTGCAGCGAGCGGTCCGGCAGCCGGCCGAGATCGACAAAGGTGAACAGATTTTCGCGGATTTTCTCGGCGGTAGGCGCGTCCATGCTGTCAATGGCGCCCAGCACCACATCCGACATGCCCGGCTGGAAATGGTTGAGAATATCGGCGGTCTGCTTCGGCCCGCCGAGATTCCCTAAGCGCCGCCCGCCACCGCCGGCATTGCTCATCAGCTCCTCCAGCATCTCGCGCAGCTCGATCACAGCACTGGGCGAGACCACATCCAGCAACGAGAACCGGTACAGCGCCTCGGTGCCAAGCGCTTCCGGCAGAAAGGAGAGCACCGAGGCCCCGACATCATGCGGGATATGCGCCAGTAGAAGGGCGATGGTCTGCGGCCGCTCATTGGCGATCTGCATGGCCAGCGTGCGCGGATCAGCATTGGCGGGGAGCTGGAAGCCGCCGCGTTTTTCCGGCCGGTTCAGCCGGTCCAGAATTTCGCGCGCCTGCGCCTCGCCCAGGGCTGAGGTCAGCACATTGTTGAGAAACTTCATACTGGCGCCACCACCGCCGACAAAGCCGAGCTCATGAGAGAATTCGTCCATCACCTCCTCGCGCACATTGGAAGGGGTGGCTTTCAACGTCGTCATCGCCATCGAGATGCGCGTAACAGCGGCCTCATCCATTTCGCGCAGCACTTTGGCGGCGGTGTCCTCGCCCAGCTCGCGCAGCACCAAAGCGGCGCGCTCGGCGGCGCTGAGCTGCGCCTTGCTGTCATAGCGCTGCAGCTCAGCCACGGGCCGGCATCCCTCTCAGCAGATCGCCCCATTGCCGCATCACCGGGTCCCGCTCCGGCCCGATATCGCGGCCCAGAACTGCGCAGCGCAGCGCGCCGTCAGATGCGGCATCATTCGGCATCTTCGACCCAGCTTTGTAACAGGCGGGCGACACCGGCGATATTATCGCTGGCCTGCTCGCGCAGATCGCTGAAATCGGGAGGCGGCACGTTCATGGCGATCTGCCGCTGTGCCGCCGCAGCGGCCGGCTGGGGCGGCGGCAAGGCCTTGAAATTGACGCTGGCCAGGCTGCGGCCGAAGGGCAGCGCCAAACCAAAAAGCAGCCCGGCGGCGGCCAGCAATTGCAGCAAAGCATGGCTGACCGGGCCGGTGGCGGCCAGCAAGGCAGAGGTGACGGGCGCTTCGCTGGGGGCCTGGAAGGCGGCCGACATCACGGTCACGCTCACCTGCCGGTACGGAAATGCCCCCGCGATCGCGGCTTTCACCTGGTCAGTTGTCACACTGCCAAGGGCGGCCTTGTTCAGCACCACCGAGACAGCGATGGATTTCACCGCCCAATCCGGCGCGGTGATGTCGCTCTCGGTCTGGTCGGTCAGATAATTCTGCTCGACATTGCTGGTTTTCTGCACCGGCGTGGGGCTCGTGGCACTGGCAGTGGCGGCGGTCGCACTCCCAGGCGTGGCGGCGGTGGTCGCGGCCGGCGGCTCATTGGAGAGCGCGCCCGGAATCCCGAAAGCCGGGCTTTGCGCCGTGCCGGTCTGGCTGCTCTCCTGGTCGGATTGGTGCGAGAGATGGGTTGGCCCATAGGTGATCTGGTGGGTTTTTTGCTGGGTGAAATCGAGATCAGCGGCGACATCGGTACGGAAATTTCCAGCGCCGACGATGGGGACCAGCAGCAGCGCAATCCGCGTGGCGGCACTGTTTTCCACCTGCGCGACGGTGGCAAATTGCGCATCCGCCGCCAGCGCGCCGCCCAACGGGTAGACCGTCACGCCTGAGGTGGTCTCCACCGTCACCTGCTCCGCCGCCAGCCCCGGCACGGCGCCGGCCACCAGATTGGCGATCGCCGCCCCCTGCGCCTCGGCATCGGCCTGCGCCGCGGTGATCACCACCGCGGCGGTGGGTTTCGGCTGATCGGCCAAAAACGGCGTGCTGGGCGGCAAGCCGAGATAGACCTGGGCGTTCTGGATGCCCTTCATGCTCTCAATGGATTGCTGCAGGCTGCTCTCCAGCGCTTGCGCCGCCATGGTGGTCTGCGCGAGATCAGAGGTGGTCATCGGGGCGTTTTCAAGCTTGTCCCAGGCATTCGACACATCCGAGCCCGGCACCTGGTCAGCCCCCAGTTCGAGGCGCGCCTGGGCGAGATCCGGGGCTGGCACCAGAATCAAATTGCCGGCGGCCTGCAACTGATACGGGATACTCAGTTTTTGCAGCTGCGCGATGACCTTCCCGCCCTCCGCCGGCGGCAGCCCTTCATCGAGCACCACGTAAGGCGGCCCCGCCATCTCCAGCCAGACCACGACGCCGAGCGAGACCAGAATCATGCCCGCGACGGCCCAGGCCATCAGCGGGATGCGGGCGGCAATATCTCTCCCGCGTGCGAAAAATTCCATCCAGGGCGGCATTAGAACTGCATGTTCATGATGGATTGATAGGCCGAGACGATTTCATTGCGGACCGCGACGGTGGCGTTCCAGGCCACCTCGGCACGGTCACTCGCCACCAGCGCCTTTGGCAGGCTCGCACCCGGCGCGCCGGCGGCGTAGCTTTGCTCAGCACTGGCGGCAGCGTTTTGGGTGGCGCTGACATTTTGCAGGGCGCTGTTCACTATATCCAGGAAGCTCGCCGCACTGGGCGCAGCACTGGATGATGCCGTCCCGGCAAGGCTGGGGAGCAGAGCTGAAACCGCGTTGACCATCGCATCTCTCTTAGGGGTAGAATTGTTAAATATATCCAACGTTTTGCCGCCTGCTCGAAAGCAGCCCAACAAGTTTTCCTCTTCGGGCCCTGGCTATATCAGCCCCTGCTTAATTTTTGCCTAAAGGGAATGAGGCACCGCCTGAATTAAACGAATCATTATCGCCGCAGCAGAATTTTTGAGGAATGCGATGGGTTTAGGCCATACCGGCTAAGTAAGGTTTAAGAGAAAAATCCGGTTGCAAAAACATTCACGTGAGCAGCGCGCCCGCCTTGTCCTGGCGCGCCCATTTTTGCATAGTTGCATTTAAAGACCGGGTCCGGCTTGCCAGGTAAGAGCACTGAAGGCGGTGCCATGTAGCCAACGTAAGACTTCATTCATGAATTCACGGCATATGCGAAGCATATAGCCTGGTACGCGCCAGTCCCCAAGGACTTATAGAATGCCTTTTGTAACGAGACCCGCGAAACATAACGAGCCGCCAAAGGCCGAGACCTTTGAATTGCTGCAAGAGCAACTCAATGACGGCAGCCCGGATGGCCGCCGGCACGCCGCCCGCCTGCTCGCGCAATACCGTCACGCCGGCCCGTCTCTCGCCGCCAGGCTGGAGGTGGAAGCGGACCGCAATGTGCGCGAGGCGCTGTTCACCGGTCTCGTGCATATTGGCGGTCATCGCACCGCCAGGCTGGTCACGCAATTCTTGCGCGCTGAGGATGCCGGGTTGCGCAGTGGCGCGATGGAGGCGCTCAAACGCATGGCAGCCGCGGCGGCACCGGCGATCGACCCGCTTTTGCACGATCCCGACCCGGATATCCGCCTGCTGGCCATTGAAGTGACACGGGTCTGGCCAAGGCTGCTGGCCGGACCAAGGCTGCAGGATGTGATCGCGCATGATGACCATGTGAATGTCTGCGCCGCGGCGGTGGATGTCGCGACCGAGAACGGCACGGGCGCGCTGCTGCCGGCCCTGGCTGCGGCGCGGCAAAAATTCGCCACGGAACCATTTCTGGTGTTTGCCGTCGATATCGCGCGCGCGCGCATCACCGCCTCTGCGGCTGCCAGCTAATGTCCGCCACCGCTTTACGCAAGCGCACCGCACCGATTGCCATCACGGAATTTGAGTTCCACAAATTCTGTGAATTTTTCTACCGCCGCACCGGCATCGCCTTCAATGAAAGCAAGCGTTATTACGTGGATAAACGCCTGGCCGATCGCATCGAGCGCACGGGTTCTGAAAATTTCGAGCATTATTTTTTTTCGCTCCGCCGGCATGGGGGGACCGGAGAGCTCGAACGGCTGATCAATCTGTTCACGGTTAACGAGACCTATTTTTACCGTGAGGACCACCAATTCGCGGCCCTGGTGAATGACATGCTGCCCGAGATTCTGCGCCGCAAAGCGCCGGGGGAACGCATCCGCATCTGGTCGCTGCCCTGTTCAACAGGCGAAGAACCTTATTCCATCGTGATGTATCTGCTAGAACATTGGGCGGGCGTGCAGGATTATGACATCGAGATTTTGGCCTCCGACATCGACACCAACGTGCTAGCGGCCGCCAAGGCGGGTATCTATGAGGACCGCGCCTTGCACCGGCTTCCACCGGAATTAATAAAACATTATTTTCATCCGCTCGACGGGACAAAATATCAGATCGCGCCGATGCTGCATGATGCCGTGCATTTCGTCCAGGTGAACGCGCAGGATGGCGCGCAAATGCGGCAGCACGGCATGTTTGATGTGATTTTTTGCCGCAACATGCTGATCTATTTCGACGACCAGTCACGGCTGCGGACGGTGGAATCCTGCTATGAGCAGCTCAACCCCGGCGGTTTCATGTGCCTTGGGCATTCAGAATCCATGAGCCGCATCGCGGCGCTGTTTGATGTGCGCGCCTTCCCCGATGCGATTATCTACCAGAAACCTGGAGGTGCAAGGTGAGCACGAAAACCGCCGCGGCGCCCGTTATGGCAGCATCCGCGCCCGCCCATATTCTCATCGTCGATGACGCCACCGTGGTGCGGCTCTATTACCGGCAATTGCTGGAGACCGCCGGCTACACGGTGGAGGAGGCGATCAACGGCATTGAAGGGCTGGAAAAAGTTCTGCGCACGCCCTTTGATCTGTGTATCGTCGATGTGAACATGCCGCTGATGGACGGCTACGCCTTTCTCGCCGCGCTGCGGCGCGAGCCTGTCACGCATGGCATGAAGGCGATTGTGACGACCACCGAAGCCGGCGCTGCCGACCGCCAGGCCGCCCTGGATGCCGGGGCGGACCTCTATCTCGTCAAGCCGGTGGCGCAGGATGATTTTGCCGCCAGCGTGGCCGCTCTGCTATCCCGCCCGGCTTGAGCCGCGTGGCCGCCTGCACGCGCAGATTGTTGAGGCGGCAATAGAAAGCCGTATGGTTAGTGATGTTTCAACTATTGCCGGGCAGGATGGGAAGGCCGGACCGGTGACCGGCAGAATGGAGTCCTAAAATGGCAGTCATCCTCGTAGTCGACGACTCAGCGACCATGGTTATGAGCCTGTCCCATATTCTGAAAGGCGCTGGCTATGAGGTTGAGACCGGCATGAATGGCCGCGAGGGGATCAACAAGCTCGGGGAAGGGATCAAGCCCTCTGTTATCCTGACCGATTTGAACATGCCGGAGCTGGACGGCATTGGCTTTATCAAGGAGGCGCGGCGCATCCCGGCCACGCGCTTCACGCCGATCATCGTGCTGACCACCGAATCCGGCGGCCGCAAACGCGACGAGGCGCGCGCCGCCGGCGCCTCCGGCTGGCTGACCAAACCGGCCGAACCGAACCAGTTGCTCTCGGTTGTGAAGCAATTGATGCCGAATAAATAGGGATTCTGCTCCATGTCGGCGGCGCTGCAAAATGACGACCGGGTGGTGTTCGCCATACTGGCTGAGCAGGTCTCGGCCATGCGCGAACGCATGGATGCGAGTACGACGTTTGATCTGCTCTGGCGGACGTCCACACTGCTCTCCTGGCTCTCCGGGCTGCTAGGCGAACTCAGCCGGTCCAACAGCAACCCGGTGCTGGAGAAGGAGCGGATCGAGGCGGTGGCCGAGATCGGGCAGATCAGAAAATCATTGGACGAGTTATTCTTCTTTCAGGCGCAGCGCTCGGATTTCGCGCGGCAGGTGGCGGATTGCGTGGTGATATCGCTGGGGCGGATCGCGGCCGAAAAGGCGCCGTTGAAAACAAATTTTTCGACGCATGACCTGGAAGGGCTGTACGTAAGTAGTGAGCAGCGCGATATTCATAATGCCGTGGTCAACAAATATCTGAAGTGAACAGCGCACCGCCCAGCCGTTAAACCACGCAGGTCAAACCACCCAAAACCAAATTAACAAAGTTTTTTTTGCTTCTTTTTTGTTCACAAAAAAG
>Ga0116226_10006590_pt1 | contig 10429 bp, 4 predicted proteins | sample S1TSphfallax_FD_89692 | JGI IMG/M metagenome (GOLD analysis project Ga0116226, IMG submission 89692) | Host-associated microbial communities from peat moss isolated from Minnesota, USA - S1T2_Fa - Sphagnum fallax MG | ecosystem: Host-associated > Plants > Peat moss > Unclassified | place: USA...
ACTTCGACCGGACGAGAAACTTTGAACAGACCGCAACCTACGAACTCCCAGCAGGTCACGGTCACCATTACTTCAATTCGGGTATCTCTTCGTACGCGCTCGGCGGATGGAGGGTCTCGGCCATCCTCTCCGCGCTCTCCGGCCTGCCCTTTACGATTACCGCCCCGAGTGCGACGTCCAACGGAACGACGCAGACCGTCAATAAGGTCGGCGCTTACAAGGTGACTCATCACATCAGCACCGGTACGACCGTTGTTCCCTGGTTCGATCCCACCGCCTTCGCCGCCCCTGCTGCCTGCACGTCCACCACTCCGCTTCCCTGTGCCTTCGGCAATACGGGGCGCAACCAGTTCCGCGGACCAGGCTACTTCTCGGACAACCTCTCGCTCTTCAAGAGCTTCCCCATCTTCCATGAGTCCTCGCTTGAGGCGCGCTTCGACGCATTCAACCTGACGAATACCCCTGCCTTCGGCCTTCCCAACAGCTCTCTGGGATCGCATCTGGGACAGATCTCCGGGACGCTTGGCAGCGGTGTCGGCAACGTAAACGGCGTCGGGGGGCCGCGTGTCCTTCAGGCGGGCGTCAAGTTCGCGTTCTAGTCACGGCGCAGCATCCCATCCCCGTTCCAAAGACGCTTCGGCGGACGGGATGGTGCGCGCCGATTCGTTCTCGAGTTACGTATGGTCTTCCGGGACGCGATCAACGTCTAACTCTCCAAAGGCGACAAGAAAGGAATTGTGAGTATGAATCTCTCCAGACGAACGTTCATCGGAGGCGCGGCCGGTGTCGCCGCGACGTTATCGGCACCCATGCGAAGTTGGGCGGCCACCTCAAAGTTCAAGATCGGTGTCATCTCCGACGAGATCTCGCAGGACTTCGACCATGCCTGCTACGTCATCGCGAAGGACTTCGGCCTGCACTATGTTGAACTCCGTGAGATATGGGGCAAGAACCTCCAGGTCAGCCCCGACGCCGACATCGCCAACGCGCAGAAGATACTCGCCAAGTACAACCTCACGGTGACGGACATCAGCAGCCCGCTCTACAAGGTCAACTGGCCCGGCGCTCCCGTCTCGCAGTACGGCACCAAAGAAGACATGCACGGTGCCGACGAGGTCAGCTTCAAGCACCAGGATGAGGTGCTGGAGCGGTCGATCTCTCTCGCAAAACAATTCAAGACCAATAAGGTCCGCTGCTTCGACTTCTGGCGCATCGACGATGTGAAACCCTACCGCGCCGCAATCAACGAGACGCTGCAGAAGGCATCCGAGAAAGCCGCGAGCCAGAATGTGATGCTCGTTCTCGAAAACGAATTCGCATGCAATACCGCCACGGGGCGAGAGGCTGCGGCGACACTTGCGGGCGTTCCTTCGCGCAACCTCTCGCTCAACTGGGACCCAGGCAATGCGGTCATGCGAGGCGAGTTGGACGCCTTCCCCAACGGTTGGGACGCAATCCCCAAGGACCGCATCCATCATTGCCACGTCAAGAACGCCATCAAGGACGATACCGGGAAGATCGTCTGGTCTCCGGTCGACAAGGGATACATCGACTGGGCAGCACAGTTCCGCGCACTCGAGAAGATCGGCTATTCGGACGCCGTCAACCTGGAGACCCATTGGAAGGGCGGCGGCTCTCCGGAAGCTTCATCGCGCATCAGTTGGGACGGCATGAAGAAAGACCTTCAGCAGGCTGGAGTTCTTTCGTAAAGGGCGTCGCATCTTCTGTCGAATGTCAGCCGGGGAGGCGACGAAAGTGGCTTCCTTGGCCGCTTGTCTCCGGCTTAGAAATCGCTGCGCGTCATCCCTTTGGCCCACGCGCAGGCCCGCTTACAATTGTTTACTTTTTCTCGGCGTTCACCGTGCCGGGGCGAGGAATCTTCGGGTCGAGACGGTTTGCGCCTTGGAAAGGGAGCATCCAGCCGGGGTACTCGGGCGGCAAGGCGCTCACTTCGTCAAGCTGCTTGAGCTCTTCGGGTGAGAGTTTGAGGTCGACTGCGGCGATGTTGTCGGCAAGCTGCTCCGGGCGCTTGGCTCCTAGGATGATCGACGTAACGAAGGGCTTGGCAAGAAGCCATGCCAGAGAGATGCGGGCGGCAGAGCAGTTGTGGGCCTTCGCGATCGGGGCGATGACGTCGAGTATCTTCCAGGTGCGCTCCTTGTCGACGATGGGAAAGTCGAAGTTGGAACGCCGGGAGTCCTCGGGCTTCTGGTTCTCGCGGCTGAACTTGCCGGAGAGTAGACCACCCGCGAGGGGGCTCCAGACGAGGAGACCGGTCTTTTCCGCTTCGAGAAGAGGAACGATCTCCCGCTCAAGGTCGCGGCCAGCGATGGAGTAGTAGGCCTGCAAGGTGTCGAAGCGGGCCAGGTTGCGGAACTCGGAGATGGCGAGGGCTTTGGCAATCTTCCAGGTCTGCCAGTTGGAGACGCCGATGTAGCGGACTTTTCCGGAGCGGACGAGCGTGTCGAGCGCGTTGAGTGTCTCTTCGATGGGCGTGATGATGTCGTTGCCGTGGATCTGATACAGGTCGATGTGGTCGGTCTGGAGGCGCTTGAGGCTGGCATCCACTGCATCCATGATGTGGCCGCGGGACGCGCCTACGTCATTGCGACCGGGACCTACGCGGCCGTAGACCTTGGTGGCGATGACGACGTCTTTGCGGGCAATGCCTAGGTTTTTGAAGGACTGGCCAAGGGCGGTCTCGGAGCGGCCTTCGGAATAGACGTCAGCGGTGTCGAAGAAGTTGATGCCGGCGTCGAAGGACGCCTTGATGAGCTCGTCAGAGCCTGCCTGCCCGACGTTGCCAATGGACTTCCAGATGGCACCATTTTCAGAGAGGGCTGTCTCGTTGTCTCCGGCGATGGTCATGGTGCCAAAGCAGAGCGTGGAGACGAGCAGGCCGGTGTTGCCAAGTGTCTTGTATTCCATGGGGATGTCCTTGAGCCGATAGATCGACGGTGATTGGACGTGTGGGACTCGGTGTCAGACTCAGAAGCTTTTGGGGCGAGGGCGCGTCAGTTGCCTGCCTCTACCTGGGTCCGCACACTGAGTGGAGTTGAAGTGGACGCACTCGATCCGACACTGGTGGTTTCGAGCAGGATCTCGAAGGATTGCAGCTTCCCTTGCCGGTTCCGCGCCCGGTCCAGCATCGGCTTCATCTTGTCAGGGTTCAGGAGAAACTCGCCGGCAGCCTGAGTGCCGGCCATGTTCACCCCTTCGATGATGAGGACATGGCCGGTGTTTTCGAGATTGGGAACGTAGGCGATGACGCCGTAGGTGCGATTTGCGGGGTCTCCGGTGATACTGGCGTAGTGGTCGGCTTCACCGCGGAGCGGATGCGTGTTGAGGATCGTGCCCGAGCCGCCAAACTCGTTGCCTCGCGAGAACTGGAAGTTCAGTTGCCGCTCGAAGAGACTAACCCACGGGTTGGCGTCACTCGAGCCGATCAGGATTGCGTTGCCGGCCCGAAGATCGTCGATGCGCAGATCGCGTGCAAATCGCATCACCAGCCGATCCGGAAAGACCTCCGCCCTTTGAGACAGCTTTACCGCCAGATCAAGATCAACGACGCTTGTATACCTCCTCGCTGCAAGGACTGAGACCTTGTGGGTCAAAGCCGCCTCGTCCTCGGGGGAGTTGTCCTTGAGAAGACCTTTCATGCCACGCGCTATCTCTTCGCTGGACCGGTAGCCACCATTGACATAGTCCGGAAGCGATACCTTCTCGCGCATAAAGCTCTGCATCATGACCAGGCCGCCATCGGCAGGGACAACAAAGGTGTCGCGCGACGGCTGGAAGATCTCGCTCCAGAGCAGATGGTTTGCGCGAGTCGTCTCGCCTTCAAGGAGCGCTCCGGCGAAGTGGCCGCGACCCGCTAGAAAGCCAGCTGTCCCGACACACACGAGCAGCAGCAAGCCAGCGGCCAGGGCCCTTGTGGATCGCCACATCTCTCGAGGCGCGCGGACAGGAACAACATGGTCGACAAGCTGCGGCACCCGTTGCCCCGCGGCAATCGCCGGCGGGTCGAGCGGCAACGGCTCCTCCAACGTTGCGTCGCTCTCCTCGGCGAGCTCTGTCTCCAACTCCTGGGACGCTCCACGCGGAGTAAAGACCGGAACGTATCCTCCGCGCGGGATCACGATGAGTAAGGGCTCATCCCGGCCCTCGCTGCGGAAGTAGTCGGCCAGAAGCTTGCGCAGGGTGCGCGCATAGTTCCTGACGATATTGTCCTCGTTGGAGTTGTAGCCCTCGGGCCGCCCAAAGACCTTCACCCCGATGCGCTGTTCCGTGATCTCGGCATCCCGACCACGAATCTGACGGTCGCAGACGTAGCGGAGGAATTCGGCTAGCCGCGGCGACTTGCCCAGACTACGGCTTTCAGCGATCCGCTCCACCAGGGCCCAACGCGGATCATCCTGGAATCGTCGCCGATCCGGATGCACTCTCGCGGGCACCGCCACGGATAGGCTTGGCGGTTCTTTCCCGGATGAGGCTGTGGGCATCGTCGACCTTTCAGAGAGATAGCGGGAGGTAAAGTGTCGTCCAGCTCTAAACTTAGGCCCTTTCGGTGAACGTTCGGTAAAAGGAGGGAAAGATGGGGGTAAGCCCCACACGGGGCAAGCAGGATTTTCATACAACCGCAAGTTCTTGTGAATCAATACGAAACGAGCCAGAGACACCGTGTACGCAACCGGATTACACCGTGTAAACCCCTGTTTCCGGGCATGGAACTGAGCCGACGATGAGGAACGCACCGACAACGCCAAGTCAGCGAGAGCAAGACGAAACCGCCCGCAACCCACCCGGGCCTATCGTCTCGGCGCAAACCCTTTGGAGGCACCATGTCTACGCATCCGTCATCTTCATCGTCCACTCAGAGCACTCGTCTGAGCCGTCCAACCTCGTCATGGGCCGCGCGCCTCATGCACGCTGCCTTCCTGGTAGGAACACTTGGTTTCTCCGCGATCCTCCTGCCGGCCGCCGCCCTCTACGCGCAGTCAGACAACTCCGCCGTTACCGGTACCATCACCGACCCGGCCGGAGCGGTTGTTGCGGGCGCGAAGGTCACGGTGACCAACGAGACAACAGGCCTGACGCGCACGGTCACCACCAACGCCTCCGGCGCTTACAGCGTCAACGGCATCGCGCCGGGCAAGTACACCATCTCGGTCGCGGCTTCGGGCTTTGCCTTGGAGGCGGTCCGCGGAAACAACGTCGACCCGTCGCTGCCCGCGACCGTCAATCTCGCCCTCAAGGTCGGCTCCGGCGCAGAGACAGTGCAGGTGACCGCCGAGGAGACGCCGTTGAACGCCGATACGTCGACGCTGGGACGCGTCATCACCAGCAACCAGATCGACAACCTGCCGATCAACGGTCGGAACCCGATCTACGCCGCGCTCACCAAGGCCGGCATCACCAGCGGCCCGGGAAGCCCGATCACGGCGAGCGCCTCGGGTGCGGCCAGCAACGTCTCGAGCTTCAACTTCAGCACCGGCCTGGGCAGCATCCAGCTTAACGGTGGACGCGAGCGCGACAACCTGCTCACCTTCGACGGCGCAGTGGCCGTCCGCATCCGGGCCAGCGGCGACTCCGTGGGCGTGCCCGATCTCGATGCGGTGCAGGAGGTCCAGGTGCTCGCCACCAACTACGGAGCGGAGTATGGCCGCTCGATCGGTGGCCAGATCCGCATCATCACCAAGAGCGGCGGCGCCAACTTCCACGGCAGCGCCTATGAGTACCTGCAGAATCCGGTTCTGAACGCGAATACCTGGGTGCGCAACCACACCAACGGCGTCAACAACAGCAATCCCCTCTATCCGCAGGCGCTGAAGACGAACTACGTACAGCCCTTCACCTACAACCAGTTCGGATTCAATCTCACAGGGCCGCTGTACATTCCGCACTTTCTCCCGAAAGGGAAGGTCTTCTTTCTCTACTCTGAGGGCTTCGTCCAGTATCCCCAAACGGTCAACAACCCTGTGACGGTGCCGAATCCAGCCTTCCGTACCGGCGACTTCAGCTCCGTCGCGCAGCACATCAAGGACCCCCAGTCCGGTCTCGCCTGCGATCCGACCGCCGGTGGGCCCGGATGCTTCCCCGGTAACATCATCCCCCAGGACCGGCTCAGCCCGAATGGAGTGGGTCTACTCTCCATCTTCCCCGACCCAACGCCGAACTTCCAGGTCGGCTCGGCCAACCTGCTGCAGGTAGCGAAGTACCCGGCGCGGCAGCAGATCGACAGCGGCAACCTCGACATTCTGCCGACCGACAAGGACTACATCCGCTTCCGTCTGATCCACTTCTTCTATCACGAGGACAATCCGTTCTCCGCGGCTTATGACACGGTGCCGCGCCTCTACGACCGTCCGAACCAGACCGGTTCGCTGAGCTGGGTGCGCACCCTCAACTCGAAGACGCTCAACGAAGTCCTGCTCACGGCGAGCCACGATGCGGCCCGTTTGAGCATCGATACCTCCACCGGTCTCTACGACCGCACGAAGTACGGCGTGAACTATCCCTTCCTGTTTCCTGGAACGAAAGACCTGCCAAACAAGATCCCTACGATCAAGTTCGACTCAACCAACAGCGGGATCACGGCGATGGACGGCAGCGCCTATCCTTCGCACTCGCAGGGTGAGATCTTCGACTATGCCGACACCTTCACGCGCGTGATCGGCGACCACACAATCAAGGCCGGGGCGCTCTACGAGCGGTCGGGCGAAAACGATCGCGACCAGATCGCCTTCTCCACCTCGACGGCGGGACAGACCAACAACCAGAACGGCCAGTTCGACTTCAACGGCACGAACAACAAGGCGGGCACGGGCTACGACCTGGCGGACGCGGCGCTCGGTCTCTACTACACCTACTCGGAGGTCGGTGCCCGGGCTGAGACGCCTTATCGTGGCAACCTCTACGAGTTCTTCGCTCAGGACTCCTTCAAGGCCACGCCAAAGCTGCACCTGGAGTACGGTGTCCGCTACACCAGCATTCATCCCTACTACAGCCTTTGGAACAACGCCGGCAGCTTCGACCCGGCTTACTACAACGCGTCGACCGCCATCCAGGTGAATCCTTCGACGGGCAACCCGATCGCGGGTACGGGTGATCCGTTGAGCGGTACCGTTCTTTGGGGCGACGGCTTCACTGGCAGCGCAAAGAGCCACGTTCCCGCAGCCGCAGCCGGGCAGTACGCGAACCTCTTCCACAACCTTCCCCGCGGCTATACCAATGTGCAGAAGTTCCTCTTCCAGCCGCGCGTCGGCGTTGCCTACTCGGTGAACGACAAGACGGTCTTCCGCACCGGATTCGGACGTTACACCAACCGCCAGGGCGTCTCGGACTTCGTCTTCGCGGGCGGCATCCCGCCACTCCAGCAAGTGGCGTCGGTATCGAGCGGAACCGCCGACAACCCGGGCGCAGGCAGCAATGGGACATACCCGCAGCTCTCCGGCGATATTGACCAGAACTCGCCGCAACCGGAGGCTTACATCTGGAACGCTTCGGTAGAACGCCAGATCGGCTTCCAGACGGTCGCAGAGGTCTCTTACGTCGGTCGTCACGCACTGCACCAGCAGTATGGAGCCAACATCAACCAGCTTCAACCGGGAACGCTGACCAATCCTGCGAACAAGGGAATCTCGGCCAATGCGCTGCGTCCCTTCCAGGGCTACTCGGCCATCAATCTTGTGGAGCAAGGTGACACTGCCTTCTACCAGGGACTTCAGGTCGACATCACGCGGCGCTTCACGCATGGGCTGGGCTTTGGCACGGCGTATACCTTCGCATCCTCTCGCGACTGTGCCTCGTTCCAAAAGAGCGTCGTTCCCAACACCTTCGATCCGAAGGCGATCTGCGGTCCGTCGGACTACGACGTGCGCCAGGTGCTCGTGCTCAACGCGGTCTATGAGATTCCTTTCAAGAGCGGCAGTCACCTCCTGAACCAGGGTCTTGCGGGATGGCAGTTGACCCAGGTGTATCAGTTCCAGAGCGGAGCTCCTTTTTCGATCGCCACCACGCAGGACATCGCCGGCGTCGGCCCGGGTAGCGGCCCACAACTCCTCCAGATTCTTCCGGGTGCAAACCTGAAGGGAAATGGAAAGTTCTCGAACAGCCCGACCGACAACAACTCGTGGTTCAACATCGGCACGGCCGGCGCGCAGATCTTTACCACGCCGACTCCGGGGACGTTCACAACGCAGCATAACCGGAACATCCTGCGCGCTCCGGGGCAGGACTACTTCAACGCTTCGCTGCAGAAGCGGTTCGCCACCTTCGAAGGTCAGTCGCTCAACTTCCGGGTGGATGCGTTCGACTTCCCCAACCATCCCAACTGGAACGCTCCCGATACCACCTACGTTGACTCGACCTTCTTCGGGTCGAAGACGCCAACCTTCGGCAAGGTCACCAGCAAGAACCTGCAGCGTTCGTTGCAGGCAAGCCTGCGCTACTCGTTCTGATTATGATGAATCTCTACTGCGGGGCTGGCGAATCTCCAGCCCCGCATCTTTCCTGAACTGAGTCTCTTTCACCGTTTAACTTCCCTTCTCAGGAGATTTGCCTCGTGTCCCTTTTTCCCTGCCGCATCGGGTGCCTCGCTGCCGCAACCCTCTTCTGCACCGCCCTGGCACCAGCGGCCCATGCTGTCGAACCCTCAGCCGCGCATCCCAGGAGCGCAGACTATACGCAGAGCGTCTATCCATTCCTCGGCGTGGACTGGGGCGGCAACACCTTCGTCGGCGCATCGGTGCCCTTCGGCATGGTGAAGCTCGGGCCGGACATGGAGACCTTCGACGGCCGCGCCTCCGGCTTCGGCTATGTGAGCGGCGGCCGCATCCTCGGTTTCAGCCACACGCACCTCTCCGGCGCGCAGGGCAAGTACGGCAATATCCTGGTGATGCCGGTGACCGGCTCGCTTGACCGCAAGGACACCAGGTCGCCGCGCACCGACGAGATCAATCATCCGGGCTACTACGCCGCGACGCTCTCCCGCTATAACGTCCGTGCCGAGCTCACATCGACCCGCCGCGTAGGCCTGCATCGCTACACCTTCGCGACAGCCGCCGATGCCCACATCACGCTCGACATCGCGCACTGTCTTGACAAGGGATCAGGCTCCGAGTCGCAGCGCTTCCTCGGCGGCGAGGTCCACATCGTCTCGAACCATGAGGCAGTCGGCGTAGGACGCTATGCCGGAGGCTGGAACAAAGGCGGCGAGTACAAGGTCTACTTCGCGATTGCCCTGGACACGCCAGCGACGACGACCCGCACCTGGGCCGATGCCGACCCGACCAGCGCAGCGGACGCGACGGTCGCCTCCGACCAGCCGCTGGGCGCGAGCTTCGACTTCGCCGCGCACAAGGGCCAGGTCGTTCAAGCCAAGGTCGCTCTCTCGTTCATCAGCACGGATCAGGCGCGGAAGACGCTGGCGGAAGAGACACCCGGATGGCACTTTGATGAGGTGCGGCGCGCCTCGCATGACCAGTGGAACGCGGCCCTCTCAAAGATCACGCTCAAGGGTGCCACTGCCTCGAAGACCACGCAGGTCTACACCGCCATGTATCACACCATGCTCATGCCCTCCGACCGCACCGGAGAGAATCCAGATTGGACGTCGGACGAGCCCTACTACGACGACTACTACGCGGTGTGGGACACCTATCGCAGCTCCGGGCCATTGCTGACGCTAATCGCGCCCGACCGCCAGCGCGACCTCGTCCGCTCGCTGATCGATATCTATCGCCACACCGGCTACATGCCTGACGCTCGCAGCGGCAACGACAACGGCCGCACCCAGGGTGGAAGCAATGCGAACGTCGTCGTCGCCGATGCGTGGGTCAAAGGCATGAAGGGCATCGACTACGAGACCGCCTTCCAGTCCATGTTGAAGGACGCCTCCGTTCCTCCGGCGAACGCGCAGAAGGAAGGCCGTGGCGGCATCCTTGATTACAACGCCAAGGGCTTTGTGACGCTGGACGACGAGCGGTCCGGATCGCGGACGGTAGAGTACGCCTACGACGACTTTGCCATCGCCGAGGTCGCCTGCGGACTCAACCGCCCGACCGAAGCAAAGCTCTTCGCGAACCGCGCCAACAACTGGCAGAACCTCTGGGACAAGAACCTCAGCGCCGAAGGCTTCAAAGGCTTCCTGCGCCCACGCAACCCTGACGGCACCTGGGCCGCACCCGATCTGCAGGTACGCGGAACCTGGCCTGACTTCTTCTACGAGGGCGACCTTTGGACGTACTCGCTCTACGCTCCGCAGGACGTTCGCAAGCTGATCCAGATGGCCGGCGGCGACCGCGCCTTCGTTGCACGGCTCGACAACATCTTCTATCGCCAGCACTTCGACGTGACCAACGAACCCGGCTTCCTGCTGCCCGTGCTCTACAACTGGGCCGGACGCCCCGACCACACCGCCGACGTCATC
>Ga0116226_10006591_pt1 | contig 10428 bp, 9 predicted proteins | sample S1TSphfallax_FD_89692 | JGI IMG/M metagenome (GOLD analysis project Ga0116226, IMG submission 89692) | Host-associated microbial communities from peat moss isolated from Minnesota, USA - S1T2_Fa - Sphagnum fallax MG | ecosystem: Host-associated > Plants > Peat moss > Unclassified | place: USA...
AAAGGTAAAAACAACATAAGGGTAAGGAGTTGGGGCACGCTTCCTAGCTCGTAACATTTTAAAGGGGGGGGGGGGGGGGGGAGAAAAGGGGCAGTGTAAAGGTGGAGGGGGGGGGGGGGGGAGGGCAAGAAAAAAAAACTAGGGGTAAGGAAATTGAGAAGACTGACGTGGTTACTAATATTAAGAGGGGGGGGGGGGGAGGTAGAAGGGCATGATGAAGCTTTAGGATGGGGATGAGGAGAGCGATAAGCAAATGAATTATTCACATGGACCTACACAAACCAAACAAGTTGGTTATTGCGTAGTTGAAACATTTTTGGTGCATGGACGAGCCACGGGCAAACACATACTCACCATGGCCCGGACTTAGGGAAGCCACCACCTTCCCCCTTATAGTATTTTTTGTGCCTTGCCACGGGGCCAACACCCAAATGTCATTTTGTCCCAAGACTCCCAAGTTGGGAATTTCGAAATTAGGATTGTTGCAACTTTGGAGGCCCATAACTTCTTGTGAAAATCTCCAATTGAGCTGACGTGCAAAACAAAGTTGTAGCCCTCATCAAAAGCTTTCCAATGATATATGGCATGCCACCTGCACATAAGTAAATCAGGGCGATTCTTGACTTTTAATGGTCAGGAGTCAAATTGACAATTTGAACCCTGGCCTTTCTTTTGACTGTAACTTGTGTTTAAGTATGCAAATGGGTCATATGAATCCATTTTAGACATCTAAGTTCCAAGAACTTTTCAATGGTATAAGGAACTCTTCAATCTAATGTTTTGTGACCTTTTCAATCACCTTTTGAAGATTTGGGAGTCCATCAAAATTCCAATTCCCAAAGTGGGAGCTCATTTGGGAGTGTGGGTGACGCACTCTTAACTTCCTTATTAGACCCACCCAGCACTAAAGGAGGTAAGAGGGACGTGCTAGAAGTCCTGGGGATTAAACTAGGAAGAGGGACAATTATCTTGTTACACGATCTTGCATCCAAAACCAACCACAAGTTGGTTAGAACTCATTATGCACCCTTTTGGTGTTAAGACAAGCCACATGCGACCTTGGACTCACTTGACTCACCACGGCCCGGACTCGGGGGAAGCCACCACCTTCCCCAATACAATATTCTCTACGTTACTCTGCGGAGGCTACACCCAAATGGCACTTTTTCCCGGGACTCCAAAGGAGGAGTCCCGAAATTGTCCCAGGTTGGACTCCCGGGATTTTGGGCATCCATAACTTCTTGCTCAGACCTCCAATTGGGATGAGGTCTGAAGCAATCTTGTAGCTCTCTTTGAGAGCTTTCCAACGCCATGTCGCACTCCTTTTACAAACGTCAGAATTGGGTCGATTCCTGACTTTTAGTGGTCGGGAGTCAAACTACCAATTTGACTCCTGACCCTTCTTTTGCCCATAACTTGGGCTGCAGATGTCCAAATGGCTCATGCGAAACCATTTTGGACATCTACAATTCAAGACCTTTCCAACGGTATAAATAACACCTCAAGGCCAGGTGTTTTGCCCTCTGCCGTTGAGCTCTGAAGTTGTGGGAGTCCCGAAGGACTCCCAATTTCCACTTTTGGGAGTGTGAGTCTCCTCCTCACACTTGCCTCAATGTAGGGTTGCGACAGTGGGGTTCATCCCTCACATTCTGCTACATTCCCATGAGCATGAAATGTGACTCTCGGGTTTCACTTTTGGCCTACACCTTTGCAAGCCTTTGCCTTAGTCGTGAGCCTAAGGCTAGGGTTGTGACAATATTTAAATACTCAATTCATGCAACCTTCTCACCATAACAAAGAGCAAATTCAAAAACTCTTAATAAATTTTAAATAAAATATATTAAAATAATGTTAAATTTTCATGGAAAGTTGCAGAAAACAACATTTACTCTCCCTTGTACAAAAGTAACCAAGATCCTATGTATGAACATGAGTTTGAAAAATGAATGGATTTTACTTGATTATCTTCCAACCACTTAAATTATGTGAGTTAAACAATACCTCCCACAATGATACAAAATGTATAAGTTTATTATATATATACCATCAAATTCAATAATGTCATTAGTTTTTAAAAATAAAATTTTAGGCCTATATGTAACCCTATTCTACTAAACATTGAAAAAATGGTCTATTTTAGCAATTCCATTAGTCCTCCAAAACTTCTCACAAACTTATCAAACCTTATTAGACAAGGTTAATGAATATATTTATAGACCTCTATGGTATATTAGAGTTTTCATCGCTAGCAAATTTTCAGGGATAAGTGTGTTTTAGGGTTTGGGAAAGGCGATTTGAAAGCAATAATAATAATGAAATGGTGGCAAGTGGAACTATTGATACAATAAATATAACACATATAGTTAGAGCCTTTGATGCAAGAAAATTGGTGAAGTTGCAATATGAAACAACCATTAATCTATCTTTGCTTGTAACATTTGTGGCTTTTGTTGCAATCTTGTCCCATCCAACCATAGGTAAGGAGTAGAATTAATAAAAATAAACTTGCATTGTCCTAATGGATCCTTGAACATGGTGTACATTGTTTCTCGTTAGAAGCATAACATCATTCAACTTTTACAATCACCAATGGTTAATTAAGGATTTTGGAAAGCCATGGCCAAACATAAGGTTTGAATATGTGGTTTGCGTTTTTCTATTATTAAGGTCTACTATAACTTTGGATATTGATGATGATTATGTTGTGTGTAGATGTTTAAGATGTCTACGAAGTAGAAAAAAAAGAAGATGGTATTGGGAAAAAGGTTGGTGCTCATCACATTGGAATTTGATATTGACATTCAACATCCTTACAAGCCATTGGTGGTAGCCATTAGGAAGTTTCAAGTGGCTACAAATACACTTGTGCAAGTTGCATGAAATTTTGTGAATGATGGGTAAGCAAACTTCTACAAGAGCTTGGCCTCTGGTTAGCTAATATTGCATGCTTGTAATTAAATTACAACTCCATAAAATCAAAAGGGATTTGTATTTTGTGAAGGTTTGTTTCCATGATGTTCATACCATGCTAAAATCTTAGTTTACATATGTGTTATTGGCCTTTAATGGCAATGCCAATTGCAAAGTAGGTCAAGAGGTGTGAGTTCTTAACATTTCTTGGCCCTTTTGATTATTGATTGCCCATTGTGGGATCAAAACAAATTGTTGCAAGTTCAATGTAGGACAAATTTCCCTTTGTTATTTAGACTATGATCCATGTGGGGTATTTCTTGGTATTACAAACAAGGTCAAATTGGAATGGTAATTGATCATTGTGTTATATTATGGACTTATTTTAGATTATTGCAACCTTTCAAGAATCATTGATGTTCATCATTGAAGGGACGTTCAACAAAATCCAATTTTTACAATCTTTTAAAATGTTTAGATTTTTTTCCATATTCTTAAATTGGGTTCCCCATTACCATTTGGTGAAGGCAGACTTGGGTGGTACCACTAAAAAACACCCACCCCAAAATCATAGGAACATTAGCTTCATTTTAACTAATGAAAGGACAAATTTCAAAAAATAATTCCTAATTTTTTTCATAATTGGTTTTTAAGAATTGTCACCTTTGATTTTATAGGCCTTAAACATCTACGGTCAATTTCAATGCAAGATTTCTTTTGTTTTTACTTCGCTCCATGGACCTTGTTTCTCAACTTCAAACTTACTTTGGAATTGTTGCAAATTTTGTAAATGGCGTTTTCTTTTTCCCGTGCAATTAATTTGTAAAAAATTTAATGTACATAGGGTTGCACACATGAAGCATCTTCCATCCATGTCACCACTTCATGAAAAAAACAGCCATTGTCAAATAGGCCTTCTCCTCCCAGTAACAAAAGGTCCATAGACCTTTTGTGTTCCATTTAAGGTGGTCAAGTCCTTAGTTAGGGGTGACTATTTTTCACATTTTGTGAAAATTTTGGAACACCATACACTTTGACATTTCAAAACTCTAATTGCTTATAACAATTAATGTTTATAAAATATTTCAATTTTTTGGGGATCTCAAATCTAATGATGTCATCCATCCACCAATCACAAGGATAGCCATCCATAGGAGAATATGACTGAAACCCCCAAACCTTTTATCTCACACATCATTTGGTAATTATCCCTTGAGACCTTGAATGGCCCATCTTCAACCATGCACAAATAAAGGGTTGCAAAAATGTTTTGCAAGGCTTCATTGATGTAATCCCAAAACATTAAAAGCTTGAGGACAACAACCCTAAACAAATTGTCACACAACAATTCCAAAAGATTATCACGATTTTTTTGAAGGAACACACAATGACATACCTCAATGGTGCTTTTACGAGCAAGGAAGGAAGTGGTTTGGAGAAGTACAAACAGGTCATGGAGACTAAGTTTTTGGTGGAATTAGATAATTGTTCACAACATAACAAGCTTTAAAATGCTAAGTGATTTTTGGAATGGTTTGAATGTAAGGTTTTAAATGCAACGTCAAACTTGTTACAATGGTTTGAAGTATTTATTCGCAAAAGGACTAGCACATTGGACCACGGAAGTGGTGGACTTGTGGGAAAAAGTTTCATGATGGGCCAAATTCACAAAGAGTTTTTCAAAGAAAAAGTCGAGACTAGCACCGTGGATGGAAGAAAGCACTCAAAACCTTATCGCCCTAATTAAAAGAAGCAACATCTTGTGGATTCCAAGCATAACAAATGTGTTCATTTTGTTGGGTGGAGACAACTAGGATGTTTATGGTGTGGTGCGTAGTAAGGTGCAGATCAAAAGGTTTGATCACATCCCAAGCATTGTTAAGTTGGTTGGGAAGATGTGTTGGATGATATGCGGGAAACGTGCAAATAACGTTCGATGGAAGCTTTGGCATGTTCATGTGAACATATAAGTGTCATCAAGTTTATCACCGTCCACATAAATACATGGAGGCTTACACATTTTGGTGAAATTACAACATGAAGTACTCCCCCATTATGGATAATCAAACTTTATTATGGCAAGGGGTTTGGATATGGAAGGGTGAACACGACTTGTTGCCTTTAGGTGAAATTGTGTGAAGCTAACATGGGCGTTCATAAAACATTGTGAATGTAGTACACCATTCTATAATTTTGCACAATTGCTTATCCAAGGATAACATTATGTTGCATTTTCCACTAGACAAACTAAATGTTGTGTACATAGCTATTTGCGATCGGGGTGAAGCCGGGTGCTTGCAAGAGGTGACACCATCATTGTATGGCTTTGTCAAATAGTAAGATGCCATAAATGGAAGGATAACGTGTTGGTGGGACATGGCCCTATAATTGTTTTTGTTTATGGCAAATTGGGAATTGCACATTACCTTTGATGAATGGCCAAACGACATGAAACATCTTTGAAGTTTAAAGCATATTTGATGGGCAAGTTGGCAGATGTCATATGGGGTGAAAATTGAGATGCATAATATTTTGTGGATGATTGAACCAAAATGTCATTTGGGAATTAAATCATCCATGACATGTATGAGTTAAATCCAAATGCACAAATGTTGAACACATTGTGAATACATTGATGGGGCCTCTATAAAATTGGACTACACCTAATGAATGTTATCAAAGGCAACCATAGATAGTTTTATTGCATATGAAATTTGGTTTAATTTGCATGATCTTTCAAATGACATGTTTCGAACTTACCAATTTTATAAAACTTAGTTTTTGTGAAAGAATCATGTTGTCATGTGTAATCATATTTGAAATTTGTGAGTATATCCTTTTTACACATTTGAATTTTGTGGATTTATGTTCTAAAATATATTTTTTGTAAACATAGGATACAATGATCAATTACACAAGTATTGCCCATTTGTCACATGTATTTTTCAAATATAAATTATTGAACTTTCCATTAATAATGTGTCTCAAGAAATGTTCCCACAATAATTGATAGACATCAACTAATGAAAAAAAATCAATAGAAATTCATTTGAAACAACATTTCTTATTGCAATTACAAGCCATTCATGATTGAAAAAAAATTGTGAAGATTCATATTGTACCCAAACTACATAATGGATTTTTTTTGTTGATTTTTTTAAAATTAAAAAATAATCTTTTAATTCTCCAATATTTTTGGACCAAAAATAAATTTGAGGCATCCTAAAAACATTGGATGAAAACATTCATACAACATTTGTTGTCTATCGCCAAAAGAGTTGTTGTGTGGCAATTAGTAACATTGATAATTCAAAATAATTACAACCAAAAAGACTAGTTGGCAATCAAAAACATTAGTTGGCGATTGAAAAGTTAGCAAGTCAAAATTCAATGACAAAAAATGTGGCCATCGAAACCTTTTGGTGACTACAAATTTAGCAACTAAAACCCTATGGGAATTGAAAATTTGGTGACCAAAACCTTGTGGCCACCAAAGTTGTGACCGAATTTGTGTGGTGACCAAAACCCTATGGTGATTGAAAGTTGTGACAAAATTTGTGTGGTGATTGAAAAGGTGGCAACCAAAAATGTGGCGACTAGAACCATGTGGCAATTGAAGTTTTGATGACCAAAAGATGTTTTTGTTGCCAGAGGGTTCAAGATGACAAAAACAACTCTAGTTTTGGTCATTCATAAACAACCCAAGATGGCCTTTGACTTAAGGTGACCTTATGTTGATGGGGCTCCAAGCCATGTTGGCATCTAGATGCATCCATTGCATTGTAACAAAGGCATGAATGTGGTGACAACCCTAGTCCAAATAACAGAAAATCATTTACAAATATAGTAGAAATTTGACAATTTTTACACATGGTTTTCACTATGTAACCATAAATATAAAATGTTGATTAAATATTTGTACTTATGATTTCCATTTTCCTATGGATGATTGCCACTTAGGCCACAATACAAATTTCCTAAAGCAAACCTTATTATATAATGTCACTTTTACAATTTTACAAATAAATATCATGCCTTTTTTTATAAAATCCAATTAGTATGATGTCACTTGCATTAGCTTCTATTTTCACTATTTATACCTATGATTTACACATTGTAAATAAAATAAAGGAAAAAATCAAATCAATTGTTATTCTTAAAAATCTATGGTTGTAGATAATGTATTGTAATATTTAAAACAATTTTACATGGATAATAGTTGTAATATTTTACAAATATAAATTTTATAAATATTTTTAAAAATAATTTAATTACTCTAATAGTTAAATAATTTAAAAATCTATTCTCTATAACTGTGGAACTTTATAATTTTTAAGAAATTCCACTACATAATTACTAGAATCTTGTAGTTGAGGGAAAAGTTCTAAATGAATCCAAGGTAATGTAATGCCAATTCAATAAATTTATAATAAATTTAATAATATCATTCATGTTTTCTTTAGAATATCCAATTATTACTATGCATGCCACATGCATTAGCTCTTACTTTCATTATTTATACCTATGATTTACACATTGTAAGAAAATAAAGTAGTAAGTTATTAGATAAATTATTATGTTTTAACAGTTACGATGCCAAAGAATTTATTTTAATATTTTAAATCACTTTACATGTGGATTAGCTATATTATTTTTTATAGATTTCCAAAAGCATTAAAAAATTTATGAAATATATCCTAATATTTAAATTAATCTCTAAATTTTTATTTTATGATCATGGGGGTAATATTTGAGCAAGGTTCCAAAGTAAAGAAAATCCCCCCCCCCCCAACCCTCTCCTATCCCCTCCTTGCTTTTTATTTCTCTCATATGTTCTTATATATTGTTTCCCAAATAGTTCATCATTATTTATGTCACTTTCAAATTTGATTTTACCACATTCCATGGACATGAAAAAACGCATGTATATCCATGTAGGTGGGTGGGGAAAAGAATGAAGTAGTTATTAAGAAAGAAGTAAAATAATTAGGAGGAAATGATAATAAGAGTTTTTTAAAAAGTAATTTAATAATTAGAACATCAAAACATTACATAACTAGGCCTTTCAAAGCCATAGACTCTATATATATAGAAAGATAATGGACTCATTAACATATTATACAAACCTTTTAAATGTATTTTTTATGTGAATTTTTGATTGGTCATAAATTAACAATAAGTTGGAAGTTTATGTAAGTTTATGTGTGTAAATAAAATTTTAAAATTCTTGGAAAGTGTTCTACATTTGTCATTGCCACAAAGATATGACAAGCAAGCACCCAAAACTTTCACAAATGATCTAAATAAATTATTATTATATACATATATATGTTATGTTTAAATATTCCCATTGGGGAGAGGAATAGAAAAATGTTAGAATTAAATATTAAAAATATAGAATTAAAGTTAATTTTAAAATGGAGGATTATAATCTTATATCGCCACTAATTATTTTAAAATCTCAAAAAATATGTATTATATATATAATAATTTCAAAAATTTAAGTAAAATTTTAATGTTATCATTGTTTTTGGGCGGGGTTGGAGTTTTTTATTTTTATTTTCTATTCATCCAATAATAATAATATGCTAATAATCAAAATAAATTTGTTGAATCTTCAATGAAGGTTTTTAATTCACATTGAATTGAATCACATAAAAGATTGAATATTAATTCAAAAACAAATTGTGTAAAAGTAGTAAATTTGATTTTTTCAAAATATAATATTTTCAATATCATTTTTTGACACCTCAATGTGACTATTAAAAAATATATAATAGTATTTTTGAATAGATCTATGAATAATCTTCAAGATTGTGTATTTTTTTTTCATTGAAATACATTTTGATAAAGAAAATGCATATCAAAGTGGGGATTTCTAGCAAGTTTCCTATTGAACATGTTAAAGTTAAACTTTGCCCTATCATGTTCAAAAGAACTTGTGTGGCTTGATGTTTAAGGTGTTTACACCTCTTTCACAAGATTACGGGCCCAAACTTGTGCAAGTGTGTGTATGCATTTTGTGTATGTTGGTGATAGATCACACGTGGTTATGATTGTCAAATGCCACATAATTTGATTCCTTGAGGTTTAAAAAAAATTGGGACTAGATTCCCCCCTCCCCCCCTTGCGCCCAAAAAATTTTGGACCATGAAAATCGAATAAAAAATATAAGTATGAAATTCCATAGTGGAAACATGTGACTACCTTACCTTAAGGTCAGTTTCACTATTAAATAATCCTCAAAATAATGAAATGAAAATTTGTGAAAAGAAGAAGTTGACATGTTGGAAATCATCATAATTATCATAGGCTACATTTCGAGTAATTTCAGTATTCATCTCACAACAAAAGTATAGTAAATGATGGAAAAATATATAATTTCAAAATTTAAAAACGAATTCAATGTTTGAAAAAAAATTTATTCATTTTGTCAATGTGGAAATTGACCTTAGGCTATGGTATTTGAAATGACCAAACATGATTCCATTAAAAATGTTTTAATCATTTAGTCCTTTTCCACTAAAAACAACTATGTTAACAAATGGAAAATAATCATTTTCTTTGTTATCTTTATAGATTTTGGTAGTGGAAAAGGAAAAATTCTTATTGTGTTTGGCACTAAAGGTCTAAACATTACCAAACCGTCTTCAAAGCTTTCCAATGATACCAAGAATATGACAAGAAATGTCATGGTTTGGGAGATTTCAACATGACAAACAAATACAAACAAACAAATGACCTTCATAAATAGATGTCAAAAACCATTTGTTGGACCTCATGGTTGGAGACCATTTGTTAGACATCAAAATATTTTATATGTAGGGCAAAGTGAAAGGTTGAGGGCAATCCAAAAATAAGGCAAATATAATATAAGTTTGACCTAATCACATTTTTGGAAATGCCCCAACTCGTGGGCTTTACTCAAAGCACAAGGAGAAGGTTATCATGAACTCAAACATGTATAGGAAAAGGGCTTGAGTAGAGGTCCTTTTGGATTTAAGATCCCACCCGAGATTAGTAGGCCAAGGATTAGGGTTGAAAATTTGTAAAGTGTTAATTTTTTTTTAACCTCATGGCTTCCTTTTTTACTTTTGGCGTCCGTCTTTTTCTTTTTGTCATCTCTTCATCTTACTGTCGACTTATGCCCTAAAGCGCATCTTGCATAAGATGTGGTGCCTTTTTTTTGTCCTTTGCATGTCAGTGTCCATCCTCACGCATCTTTTGGTGCTGAGGTTTTTTATTTTTGGTTTTGAGCATTCATTCATTCTTTTCCCTTTCACTATTTCTCTTCCCTTTCACTTGCATTTTTTTCTTTCTCTTCGTCCTGCTCCTCACATTTTCTTGCGTCCTTTTTGCTTGCATGTCAATTGCACTTTTTTTTCTTTTATTATCTTGATTTTCACGCATCTTTTAGTTTTGAGGTCCTTTTTTTTGTTTTCATTGTTTCGCTTCCTTCTCACTTGCTTTTTTTTCTCTTGCCATCTTGGTCTTCATGCATGTTTTGGTGTTGATGCT
>Ga0116226_10006592_pt1 | contig 10425 bp, 9 predicted proteins | sample S1TSphfallax_FD_89692 | JGI IMG/M metagenome (GOLD analysis project Ga0116226, IMG submission 89692) | Host-associated microbial communities from peat moss isolated from Minnesota, USA - S1T2_Fa - Sphagnum fallax MG | ecosystem: Host-associated > Plants > Peat moss > Unclassified | place: USA...
TCTTTTTGGTCTTGTTAACTGTTTCGAGGCTGCAGCACTGAGGCTTGCATTTCGAAAAATTTTAGATAAAAATCGACACTGGATGTATTGTTAGGGATTTTTTTGACTTTCCAAACACCCTCTAAGCTTGGCGATACTTTGACGGGGAGATGGAACCCTTATGAGTTATGGCCGCTCTCTCAGGGAGAGTGAGAAGGGAAAAAAGAGACTTTTCTCGACCTTGCCTTTGCAGAGGATTTTGGTCAAATTTGAGTGTTGGAATTGAGTAAGGAATCGCTTCGGCGAAGAGCGATGGGTGGATTTCCTCCCATGTTAGCGGCAACATTTAGCAAGGAGAGGGTCGATTATTGGTTCACTTCTTACATTTCTTTGGTTTTGCAGATTTTTTCTCAAAAATGAGGCAAGACACGTCGTTGGCATAAAGGTCAAGTCTACGGAAAGCGTGAGATCCAATTATTTAGTGAGAAGAATTTTTGAATGCATTTCGAAGATAGGCCCTCATCTCTATTCTCAAAACAAAAAAAATTATGACCCGTAAATGCTGAAATATTAAAAAAATTTATTGTAAATTAATAATAATAAATTAACATTAGTTTTTATAAACTATTTGCAGGTTAGCATGGACTCTAATATTTCGAGTTCCTTCTGCAAAGTCTCATTTTCTGCACCAGATCATTTATTGTTTAAAGAAGTTGTAAAAAGCTGCTCTAACAAATTATATGTTAAATCTTTAGAGGAAGACGATCGCAAGATTATTCATACTAGTTTAAAAAAATTTAAAGAAAAAGAATCATTCCCAGATCCTAAAGAAATTGAAAAAATTAAAGAAATTCACGAAAAAAATAAACAAAAATACTTGAAAGCTAATAAACTTCAGAAAAATCAGGAGAGACTTCAGAAAAATCATGAGAGCCATTCAAACATCTTTGATAGGATTAAAAAAATTATTAAAAATACTTTTTTTAGTAGGATTAGCTCTAATAAGATTATGGATAAAGCAAATAAGATTAAAGAAAGTGAAAAATACAAAAACATTCCAGAAGAAACTAGGCTCCCTAGATGGGCCCAAGAGCATCCATAGTCATTGAGCGGCTTCTTATCTCTTATTTCTTTAATCCATTCTGTGACTTTGTTAAGTTTCGTTCTTATGGCTTTAGCTTTTGTCTTCAGTTTTGGTATGACCTTTCCTAAAGACATAAAAGCCCATCCTCTCCCAAGAGCGAAAAGAGGACATAGGCTCTTTTGAATACCATCGTGTCGCGAATGATGTTTAACGTTACGACGGTTTTCATGGGGATATCGTCATCAATTCGATAGGAGTCATCACAACAGCTACATTTGCATCTGCAAACATTGATGAAAGGGATGTGTGTCCTGAACGATTTGAGCAAATTATAAAGTCATACTTTTAACTCAGCTCTTTGAAAAACTCGCACATCGCGTTCATTCTTATATTTTTTATGGGTCTTTGCTATGCAGAGGAACCCTCTACTTTCAAAGAAGAAGCAGATACAGCAGTGACCAATAATTTCTTTGGGGTGAGATTTATTGCAACGATACAGAAAGAAAACAGTCCTTCGAAGAGGCTTTGGAGGTTTATGATAACCTTTTTAAAATATATTCTGACTTTGGGATATGAGATCATCGAACTTCCTAAAGCAAGTGTTGAGAGCCGGGCCGATTTCGTCATCAGCGATATCAGGGCAAAAACTTCAATTTTTAGCGCCAGAAAATCTTTTACTTCAGACAACTCTTGCTTTTTGTAAGAAAAACAGGTTATTATTTCTTACATGAAGAGTGATCGAAAACATCTAAAAAGCATCGATTCGCAGATACTTGAGGCTATACATGTCGGTGGGCATGGGTCTGTATTTGTTCCAACCGATTTCTTGGATTTGGGTAGCCGAGAGGCTGTTGATGTTGTTCTTCATCGGCTTGTTCGGAAGGGAACCATTCGCCGCCTTGCTCGAGGGATATATGATTTTCCTGAAGAGCACCCTGTGTTGGGATGGCTTCAGCCATCTCCTGAAAAAATAGCAGAAGCATTGGTTGGTCGTGATTGTACCCGCATTCAACCAACCGGAGCCTATGCAGCAAACATCTTAGGTCTATCCGAAGAGGTTCCAGCCAAGGGAGTATTCCTAACAGATGGGCCGAGCCGAACGATAAAGATCGGCTTGACGACAATTCAACTTCGACGAACTACCGCAAAAAACATGGCAATGGGAGGTCGGCTCAGTGGCCTTTTGATTCAGGCTTTCCGCGAACTAGGCAAAGAAAATGTGACCCCAGAGCGCCTTGAACATTTGAGGCGGATTCTCCCAGCCGATAAACGCCTGGAACTACTCAAAGACATTCGGCTTGCGCCAGAGTGGATGCACCAAATTTTCAGAAAACTTGCTGGGGAGGATGTGTGAAACTTTGTTTTTTAGAATTGTCTTCCAACGAACGACGCTTGTCCCTTGAACAGGCGGCAATTCATAGAAATGTATCCCTTATAATCATGGAAAAAGACTTCTGGGTGTGCTGATTTTTGAATCCGATTTCGCAGACAATCTCGTATTTAAGGGCAGTAGCTCACTATCAAAAGTGTTTGGCGTGATCGACCGCTCTCGCTGTCGCCTACTTTTCTGGGGCTTCCTGAAGCAGGTGCAACCCGTCATCAGGCGAACAAATGGATGAAAAAAGCCGAGGTTGCATGTGAAGTTGCTGTTCGAAGGCAGATCATGCCAGTATTGGAAGCCATTGTGATAAAACCATTTGCGAGTATTTTAAGCAGCATGGGTCACATTTCTTCCCGAATAATCCTGATCCAACTCATTTTGTTAGGGAAGCAGCTAACCTAGAGGTGGTTAAATATTTTCTTCAACACAGGCTGGCTATTCAACTCAATGCCTTTAGTGATACTCTCCACAGAATAGAGGGTCTGCTCATACCTGTCTGTAAGTATTTTGCAAAGGCTCACTTTAGCAAAATCTTTAAAGGACAAGCTGCATAGGGTTATTGTGCCACTAAAAAGGAACTTTACTACGGTTTTCATGGGCATATCGTCATCAAGTTAAAAAAATCAAAGGTCTATGACTTGGGGATAAAGAATTTATACGCCCTACATTAAAAGATGAGCTTAAAAAACAAGGTTTGCATTTACAGACGCGAGTACGAGATAACATGGAGGAGAAAAGATCCAAAAAGTTTTTAAGAGCGATGAGAGGAACTCGATGCTTAGTGGAAACAGTGATAGGGCAACTTGCAGAGCGGTTTCAGATTGAAAAAGTACGAGCAAGAGATATTTGGCATCAATTCTCTAGGTTTTAGAGAAAACTGTTGGCTCATACAGTGAGTGTTAAAGTCAACTTAAGCATCGGCAATGAGCCCTTGTAGTTTGAGCAAATTACAAAGTCATATTTTTAACTCCGATCTTTAAAAAACTCGCACATCGCGTCAACATGAAAGATACCATTCAAACCATTCGCCGCTCCTCCCGTCTTTTCGTCTCAGGAACGTTGCTGAGTCGCCTGACGGGAATGTTGCGTGACATGTCGATGGCTTATCTCTTTGGAACTCATCGCTCTATTGCAGCCTTTATGGTTGCCTTCCGTCTCGCTCATTTATTTAGACGTTTGTTTGGAGAGGGGGCTCTGCAATCAGCATTTATTCCCCAATTCGAAGCTCTCCGACACCAAAGCGAACAGCGGGCATTGACTCTGTTTCGCGACTTGAGCCTTCTCCTCGCCATTTTTCTTATTCTCTTGGTGGGAGGAGGTTGCGCTTTTTTGGGTGTCTCCCTCCAATGGGGAGACCTCCATCCTGGTCATCAAGAAATCCTTTATCTCACCCTTATCATGCTCCCCAGTCTGTTGTTTATCTGCTTATTTGGCCTCAATACCGCTTTTCTCCAATGCGAAAAGAGTTATTTTACCCCTGGGGTTGCGCCTGCGATTTTTAATGGAGTTTGGATCCTCACTATTTTTATCCTCAGGAGAATGCCAGCGGATGAGGCGATGCCTTGGCTTTCGTTGGGCATTGTCATTGCCTGCCTATGCCAGTGGCTTCTCACTCTTCCTCAGACGTGGAAAAGCTTAAAAAATACCCTTTTCCTTCCTTGGCAAATGTTGTCCAATGATCTTCGTCAATTGGGCAAACCCCTTGCATTGGGGATCATGGGAGTGGCGGCTTCTCAAATCAATAGCGCGATGGATACCTTGTTTGCTCGACTTGCAGAACCGGAAGGACCTGCCTTTCTTTGGTATGCCATCCGGATTCAACAGTTGCCCTTAGCTCTCTTTGGGATCGCCGTCGCAGGCGCCGCCCTCCCCCCCCTATCTCGCGCCTTAAAAGCAGGTCAATGGGAAAAATATCACCATTTTTTGCATGATGCCCTCTATCGCACCTGGATTTTTATGCTTCCTCTGACGGCTGCCGTATTCATCATGGGAGAAGCCAGCGTGAATCTCCTTTATGGAAGGGGCCACTTTGGTCCTGAAGAGGTTTTAAAAACGACTCACTGCCTATGGGCTTATGGCATAGGCTTAATTCCTTCGGCCTTAGTCCTTGTCTTGGCTCCTGCTAGCTACGCTCAAAACAACTATACTCTACCCGCTTATGCTTCATTTGCTGCCATGCTATCAAATGTGTTTCTCAACACTCTATTTATGATTAAGTTTCATTGGGGGGCGATCAGCATTGCTATCGCCACAAGCATCAGCGCTTGGTTGAATTGTTATTTATTAGGGTGGAATCTGTTCAGATCCGGCGTCTCTTTATTTTCCTGGGCGTTTTTTAAACAAACACTCCCGACGATGTTCGCCACGGGAGTGGCCTTCTTTGGAACCTATAAAATGCGCGATTTCCTTGAGGAGACCTCTTTCTTTTCCAATAGGGAATTTTCTTGCGGGTCTATTTCTACTCAATTCTCTTTTCTTGCTTGCCAGGCACTCCCCTTCGCGATTCTCTTTTTTCTGTGTTATTTGATCTGTTATGTCTCCGAACGCCTCTTTTGTACCCACATTCAGCAAGTTTGAGTCTATAGCCACTTCAAGAATTGGATTTGGACAAAGCGAAAGCTGCCGCGATTCAATTCTTGAAAGAGATTTCATTTCAGGTCGTTAAATAGCTCCAGCGCTATCTGTTAAGGATCGGCAACAATTTGAGTGAAGCAGAATGAGAATCATTCTTGACTCCAATATGAATAGTGCATACAATAGGTGGTCCATCCCTTAATCTAAGGAGTTTTTATTATGTTTCCTTCAACGCATTGTCAAGAGAGCCTTCCCATCCCTTTTTATCAACAGAATCTTCCCGCTCAAGATGTAGAGTTGTCCTACGGAAATGTTGACGGACCTATAACCCATCGAGCCCTCATGGGTCCTTTAGGTATCGTTTTTGATTATATTCTTCCTAGCCCGGAGAAGACGTTTCTCATTAATCCGATTCAAAGAAAATTTTACTCATTAGAGCTGAACGCGCAGGAGCGAGAGATTTACAAAAGAATTCTTTCCGGCTTACTAGTTTTCTTTTCAAAAGAAGCAAAAAAATACACCCCAACCCTGAACACTCCAGGGGCTCAGTGCGCCCTCGTTTTTCGAAAATCTAGATCTTGGAAGGAAGTGGAAACTCTGATCTTGAAAGTGAAGGATCGTCTCCCGAAAACAACTCCTGCTGATAAAGTCGTTCAATGGGCTGATGAGTGGCTTAAACGCATCGCCTTTCTTAGGAAATGTGAACAGCGGTATCGCCTTGTTGTTGAGACAATACGTCCTATGAAACCCACTTTCTTTTTCGTAAAAGAATTTCTAAAAACTAATGATAAATTTCCTTCTAACGAAGATCGAAAGATTTATTGCGATTGTGGGGCGTTATTAAAGACCTTAGAAAAAATCAAGAAAGAACTTGAGTTAGAGTTGCACAAGGGATTCGAAGCATGTAAATCCGAAAATGTCCCCCCCGAGGTGACTGCATGTGCTGATGCCAAACGAATTGTCGACATCATTAGGCGAGACCAGGATCGTTTTACTTTATTTTCCGATTGGATGGGTTATGTTGGAGTTGATGAGGAGAAGATCGCCATTAAAATTATCGATCTCCATAAGGAAGCGGAGAGGATGAAGGCTTTAATGCAAAAACTCGAAGATCTGGAAGCTAGTGGCAATATCTGCCAAGGAGAGCTAGGGAAGAGGGTGAGACATCTGATCGATTACATTAAAGAAGATGACGCAGAGATGCTTAAAAGAAGCGCAGAACCCAAGCATCTGATAAGACATTTGCAAGAGTGTCTTGGAGGATGGATTAAAACTGATAAATCTACCAGAGCCATTTTTACAATTGAGCCAGAATTAATAACGAACGATGATGGGAGTGTGTACTTTACGAAAAATTTCGAACTTCGAAGGCCTCATATGGCTACTTTGTCTCCAGACCCCATGACAGGCCGAGAAGCACGGACTTACTTAGAATACTTTCAACCTGGAGGAACTGTTGCAAGCGATACAGCGCTTAGACTTTACCATATCACGGAGGTCGCAGTCATGGAATTGAATAATTCACTCGAATCGTATACCTCCCTTTTAAAATAGGAAAAAGGGGCATGGTTCAAATTTGAGTCACAGTTCGGAACAAAGTGGACAAGATGGGCTGTCGCAGCTATGACTTATTACCCAAGTTTGAACCATGCTAAAAAAGGGGAAAAACAGGAGCGGTTAAATCACTCGAAAAACGTCTCGAAGTAGAGTCAGGGAGACTTCCATGACAATCAAGACAATAATTGTCCACTCCAGACGACTCGAATGTTGGTGGTTCAGTTCATTTCCTAGCATTTCGAATAGCTCGTGAATAACATCTAAGCGCTGATTCAGCACTTCCACCCGCGTTTCAAGATCCAAATAGTTCGTTGTCATGGCGTATAGCGGCTCTAATTCTGTGTGTTCCCAAAAAAATTCAGGAGTATCTAAGACATTAACATGAAGGTTGATAGAATTGCGTTCAATAAATAGCTGCCCCATTTTGCGCCTGATTTCCCTTCGGGACAAGGAAATGCGTCCCTGTTTAGCGAGATCCTCAGGAATGTATTTGGTCTGATTAAAGGTTTTGCGCAGGGTGCTTTCGAACGTGCCCAACTTGACTGATTGAGCCAAACCATGAGAAATGGCTAAACGACTTAACACATTCGGGTCAGGGAGGACAATTTCGTCTTCAGCTATCTTGGGAGCCTCTCCAATACTGGAGGTGAATTCGTCCATCTCTATTTCTTCAACAGGCTGTTCTTCAAACTCTTTCACCTGCTCAAGATAAGAGCCACAGCGCTCAGGCCTTAACCCCCAAAAAACGATTGCCCCATACGAAAAATAAAAGATATCTCCCCCCTCATCACCAGGAAGAAAGAAATGAATGGCATCGCGATATAACGCAACATTTGCCCCTAATTGCTTAAAATGCTCATAAAGAGCCTTGATGTAGTAAGCGGAGGCAGTACAATAAGCTCGACAATCCATGATCTCGATTCTTAGATGCGAAAGAGGGGACTTGAACCCCTACGAGGAAACCCTCACTACCACCTCAAAGTAGCGCGTATACCAATTCCGCCACTTTCGCTTAACTTGAAAGAGGAATGTTAGCACTTTTCTCACTTCCAGGCAAGCAGATCAATGCATTTTCGCACAAGATTCAAAGAAAACAGCGATTTTTTCCCGCAACTGAGGGGAAAGATCATGTTGAGCAATGTCTCGATAATTTTGGCAAGTGGCTAATAGATAAAGAACCTCTAATTCCTCTTTGCTCCAAGGAAGACTACCGCCAAGCTGATGGTTGGCACACCGTCCCTCGGAATGCTGAGTAAAGGCTGCTGTTTGCAATAATTGCTGGCATTCAGAACAGACTAATGGCAATACAATCAACCCGTCATGTTTAAGTAACTTAAGACGGAAACTTGCGGCCAGAACCCAAGGATTGGCTGTTTGTGGAATTTTTTGAAGGTAAACGCACAAAAGAGCATAGAGTTGAGGAGCCGCTTTCCCTAAAAGCTGGGAAGCTAGAATAGCGTATAGCAAATCACATGCTGTTTCTAAGTAGATCCATTCTCTGTGGATGACAGGAAATGAATCAATCAAGAACATCTCGCAGCAACTAAAAATTTCCCCCCTTTTTTCGCAATAGACAACCTCTATTTTTGTCAATGCAACGAAGGCTTCTTGACGCTGACGACGACTTCCTTTGCAAAGGAGTTTGATGAACCCCGCATCATGAGTAAAGAGAAAAACAATTTGATCGTGATCTCTAAAGGGAATGACGCGCAAAATAATTCCCTCTGTTGCTTGAAAAGTGGGTGACATTTAATCTCCTACGCTGTAAAGTGGACTTCGAATATAAAATAGGCCAATATTTACTCCAAGCACCGATAGCTCAATGGATAGAGTACCCGGCTTCGAACCGGGTGGTTAGAGGTTCGAGCCCTCTTCGGTGCATATTTTAGGATGATTTAGATCACTGGCATGGATGAGAAAGCGGTATTAAAAGCTGGAGAGGCTCAACGAGGTAATAAAAAATCGGTAAGAGGGTGTTTAGAAAAAAAAATGGCTAACAATAGATCGAGTATCGATTTTTATCTAAAATTTTTCCTCATGCGAACCTCAGTGCTGCAGTCTCGAAACAGTTAACAAGACCAAAAAGAAAAGAAAGAGGTGCTATAAGGTTTTTTTATATCTAAGGTCATGCTTTAGACACAACTCCGAGGCATGACTATGAAAAAACCCAAGCGTCTCAAAAAAAAGTCTAAAACAATCCTAAAAAAAGGAACACAAAGATATCCAAGGAGTTTATCCTCAAAACGATGGAGAAAAATACCATCCCTATTTCCTTGCACCCAAGGAGTGGGTCGACCACCGAAATGGCATATCAGGTGTCTTTTCCCTCGAAATAGGATGTCTTTGGAGATTCCTTCGAAAGGACTTTCCTTTTAAGTGCGCTATGATTGGGATAGAAAAGAGCAGTGAGATAAGGCCTTTCGCAATTTCTATCGTGGTCACTTGACAAAATTCTTTAAATTATTTTATGCTCCTACTTATTTTGTGCCGATGTGGCGGAATGGTAGACGCGGTAGACTCAAAATCTATTTCTAGCAATAGAGTGCTGGTTCGAGTCCGGTCATCGGCATGCTTCTGGATACCCGCCCCCCAAAGGAGGGTATCCTTCATTTTTTCTTTGTATGCGAAAAATTTATAAATCATAGGTTAACGATGTCTTTAAAAGCAGATTATGCTGATCAATGTTATTTTTCTATTCCAGAGGAATTGATTTTAGAAATTTTTTTTCATTTAAATCTTGTGCAATTAAAGCTAAGTCCTTCTAAGAACTTAAATTTTACGGTTTTTCGAACAATTTCTTGTGTTAGTAAAGAATGGCAACGGATTGTAACTCAATTCATAAATAAAGAAATTGGAGTGATGAAAGAAACGGTTTATCAAAACATCGCTTTTGGAAGCGAAAAATGGGCGCAATATTTTGGAAAGGGCGTTGCCGATGGGGACAGCATAAAGGAGGAATTATTATCTTTACCCGATAACATGATGGGAATTCTAAAAAGTTCATGTCAATTATTCCGTGGAAAAAGAATCATGGATAGCCATATGTTGGTGAGAATTCCTCAAATGATCAATGGGAAACCGTTTAACTTAAACACCCTCGGAGAGCTTGCAAAGAACTATTTCCCACAGAATTTGACTGGTTATTTATACATTGATGATTCCGTCGTTCATGAGCTAGGAAACAAGTTAGTTGACAAATCTTATTGGGTGCTCATGATAAAGGAGATGCTTTTAGACAGTAGAACGCAAAGCATCTCTAAACACAAAGCTCTCGCGATGGATTTTGCTAAAAAAACTTTTGTGCCTTACGAAATTCCTACCACCTTGGAAGCAGTCGCTTGTATTTTTGCACAATACATTAGCACTAAAGAACGGCTATTTGATTGGCAGTTTTTTACACACTGTTCAGATACAGTCAATGAAGGTAACCCAGTGATGGTGGGTGGTTTTGTTGAGGAAGGTCTCCGGATTCAAGAGGATTGGAGTGGCAACGGCATCATTGGTCTTGCACCCCTGTGGAGGCTCTAGATACGATGAGTGACTAAAATTTTCGCTCCATTTTCATCATTTTTCCTCTTCCAAAGAATGACGACTCGTCCTTTATGATCGACTTTCGGAATCCAACAACTCTTTGTAAAATCCCATGGATTCTTTCCTTTCCACTCTATCGCCTTTCGAATATCTGGTCGAATCGATCGAGCAATATCGCTTGCATACATCTGTTTCGCTTGAAAATCTACCAAACGATTCAATTTCATATCGCCTACATAAGCCCTACATTTAAAGGTTTAGCATTTGTGTAGTAGCTATCAAATACGAAATCTCCTGGAATTTTTTTTGCTACTGTCCA
>Ga0116226_10006593_pt1 | contig 10425 bp, 3 predicted proteins | sample S1TSphfallax_FD_89692 | JGI IMG/M metagenome (GOLD analysis project Ga0116226, IMG submission 89692) | Host-associated microbial communities from peat moss isolated from Minnesota, USA - S1T2_Fa - Sphagnum fallax MG | ecosystem: Host-associated > Plants > Peat moss > Unclassified | place: USA...
CAGCTGGCGGCGCGGGCGGAGGGGAGTTGAAGGGCGTGGCGGCCAGGCAAGAAAGAAAGAAGTTCTTTTTTGAAGTTTTGTGGGCGGCCCGATTCAGACTTCGCGGCTGCGCCGCTCCGTCATCGGGACGTCAGAAGCAAAAAACTTTTCTGTTCCCGGGGGACGTTCCAAAAACCCGTGTGAAGGTTACAAAAGTTTTTTGCGGAGCTTTTTTTCAAAAAAGCGACCTCTTGCTTACCTTCTTTCTTCTGTTCGGCCTGTCCGCGCATGCCCAGGTGATCGACCCGGCCAGCACCCCGTTGAACCAGCCGGCGCGGATGAGCGGCCTTGCCGCATCGGGGCTGTTCAATGCGGTCACGCTTGCCGGCGGCCAGCTGGTGGCGGCCGGCGAGCTGGGGCGCATTCTATGGTCGGACGATGACGGGCAGAGCTGGCGCCAGGCCAGGACGCCCACCAGCGTAACGCTGACCAATATCCGCTTTGTCTCGCCGCGGGAGGGCTGGGCCGTGGGGCAGATGGGGGTGATCCTGCACAGCGTGGATGGCGGGCAGGACTGGACCATGCAGTTTGACGGCGTGCGGGAGAACCAGGCGCTGGTGCGCGCCGCGCAGGCGGATCTGCGGGAAGGTGGCGCGAGCGCGGTCAACACAGCGAATGTGCAGGCGGCGCAGCAATTTGCCGGCGGCGGCCCGAGTGTGCCGCTGCTCGCTTTGTTGCCGCTTTCCCCCGGCCAGGTGATCGTGGCCGGCGCTTTTGGCATGGCCTTCACCACCGCGGATTCCGGCGCCAACTGGCAGCCGATTTTCGACCGTATTCCCAACCCCAACGGATTTCACATTTACAGCATCGTGCAGGGTGGCGACGCGATGTATTTTGCCGGCGAGCAGGGGATGCTGCTGCGCGAAGACGCGGATGGGCGGTTCACCACGCTGAGCACGCCGTTTCAGGGCACGTTTTTTGGCGCGCTGGTCACGCCGAGCAAGGCGCTCCTGGTTTTTGGCCTGCAAGGCACGGTGCTGCGCTCTGCCGATGCGGGGCAGAGCTGGCATGCGGTGCACAGCCAGGATGGCGCCGGGATTGATTGTGGAATTGTGCTGAAAAACGGCGATATTCTGCTTGGCGATGAGGCCGGAAATTTGCTGGAAAGCCCGGATGACGGAATGTCATTCCGCGCCATTGCCGTTGGCGCGCCGGTGACGGCGCTGGCGCAGGCGCCGGACGGGACGATTATTGCCGCGGGCCCGTTCGGGCTTTCGCGGGTTGCGGGGAACTGAGATGGATCTGGGCTCCGAGCCGGCGTTTGATTTGAATTCAGGCTCGTTGCTGGAACGGCTGATTTTCCGTAACCGGTTGGTTATTCTGGTTGCCTGTGCGATTATTACGGTGCTGTTGAGCTGTTCGATGTTGAGTTTGCGGTTGACCGCCAGCTTTGAGAGCATGATTCCAACGCAGCATCCGTTTATTTTGAATTACCGCGCGAATGCGCAGTATCTCGGAAATTCCAGCGGCAATACGGTGGATATCGTGGTGCGGGCCAACCATGGCACGGTGCTGGACAGCGGATATCTGAAGATTTTGCGCGAGATTAACGATGAGGTCTTTCTGCTGCCCGGCGTGGACCGGGCGTTCATGCGATCACTTTGGAGCCCGGATGTGCGCTGGGAGGCGGTGACCAATGTCGGCATGAATGGCGGGCCGGTGATGCCGGAGAGTTTCGACGGCTCCGCGGGATCCATTCAGCAGCTTGCCGTGAATATTCGCAATGCCGGGGTGGTTGGCACGCTGGTTGCCGGTGATTACAAGTCGACATTGATTGAGGTGCCGTTGCTGGCGCAGGACCAGGATTACGCGCAACTGGCGCGGCGGTTGAATGCGATCCGCGCGAAATATGCGGGCCTGGGTGTCACCATTGGGATTACTGGTTTTGCGATGATCGTTGGCGATCTGCTGCGGGGGATGCGGGAGATTCTGGGATTCTTCGCGGTTTCCATTGTCATTTCGGCGGGGATTTTGTTTTGGTACACGCGCTGTGTGCGCGCGACCGGGCTGGTGGTGTTCTGCTCGATGCTGGCGGTGTGCTGGCAGCTTGGGATTTTGCCGCTCATCGGGTATGGTCTGGACCCGTATTCGGTGCTGGTGCCGTTTTTGATTTTTGCGATTGGCATGAGTCATGGCGCGCAGAAGATGAATGGGGTGATGCAGGATATTGGCCGCGGCCGGCCGAGCCTGGTGGCGGCGCGGATGACGTTCCGGCGGCTTTTCATCGCCGGGTTTACGGCGCTGTGCTGCGATGTGGTTGGCTTTGCGGTGCTGCTGACGATCCAGATTCCGGCGATCCAGCATCTGGCGGCGGTGGCGAGCATTGGGGTTGCGCTGCTGATTTTCACCAATCTGATTCTGTTGCCGGTGCTGCTGAGTTATACCGGCGTGACGCGCAAGGCGGCGGCGCGCAGTTTGGAGTCTGAGCGGCATGCGGATCAGGGCCTGGCGAAGCATGCGGTATGGGCGTTTCTGGACCGTTTTACACAGGCGCGTTTTGCGGCCGCGGCGATTCTGCTGGCGGTGGCGCTGGGCGGCGGTGCCGCCTGGGTGGGGCGGGACCTGCAGATTGGCGATATCCAGAAAGGCGCGCCGGAGCTACGCGCCAATTCATTGTACAATCAGGACGATAATTATTTCGTCAGCCATTATGCGACCAGCAGCGATGTGTTTGTGGTGATGGTGAAGACGCAGCCGCAGCAATGCGCGAATTATCAGACCCTGAATAAGATGGACCGGCTGGAGAGCGAATTGCGGGATTTGCCGGGGGTGACATCGACGTCCTCGCTCGCGGATTTCGAGCGGATCATGTCGGTTGAATTCAACGAAGGCAGCTATGACTGGTATGATCTGGTCCCGAACCAGGCGGCGCTCAATCAGCCGATCGGGAATGCGCCGCCGAGCCTGGTGAATCCGGATTGTGATTTCATGCCGATCTCGGTGTTTTTGTCGGACCACAAGGCCGCGACGCTGACGCGCGTGGTGGATGGCGTGCGGGATTTTGCCGCGCAGAATAATGATGAAAATGTGACATTCATGATGGCGGCCGGCAATGCGGGGATTGCGGCGGCGACGAATCTCGTGGTGGCGCATGCGAGCCATCTGATGTTGATCGAGGTTTATGCAACGGTGATCCTGCTCTGCCTGGTCACGTTCAGAACCTGGCGCGCGGTGCTGGCGGCGATTCTGCCGCTGGTGCTGACCTCGATTCTGGCGCAGGCGCTGATGGTGTGGCTTGGGATTGGCGTGAAGGTGGCGACCTTGCCGGTGACGGCACTTGGCGTGGGCATCGGGGTGGATTACGCGCTGTATATTCTGAGCGTGACGTTGGCGAATATGCGGCAGGGCATGGTGCTTTCAGAAGCCTATTACCGGGCCTTGCTGTTTACCGGCCGGGTGGTGATGCTGACGGGATTTACGCTGGCCGCGGCGGTGGGGACATGGATTTTTTCGCCGATCAAGTTTCAGGCCGATATGGGCGAGTTGCTGGCGTTCATGTTCCTGCTGAACATGCTGGGCGCGCTGATCTTGCTACCGGCACTTTCATGTTTCCTGTTGCCGCGGCGCCGTCTCACGAAGATGGCCGGAGATGCCGAGCCCGGCCCCGCCGCCGGCGATGACGGAGGCGAGCGCTCAGCGCGGAGCGCGCTTGTGATGCCGGCGAACGAGATTCATTGAGGTTGAAAGTGTTACGGAACCGTTTAGAAATCGTAAGAAGTTCTTTTTTGAATCATTCCGGGCGTCCCGATTCAGACTTCGCTACGCTCCGTCATCGGGACGCGAGAACCAAAAAACTTTTCTGCTCCGCTTCGCGCGGTGTTGAAGCGCCCCAGCCAGAAAATAAATGAAGTTTTTTTGCTTCTTTTTGTTCACAAAAAGAAGTCCTTTCTTCTATCTCCGCTATTGTTATTGACTTTCTTGTGGCGACGTTTTTAATGATGGCAAATTCGTCCGAGAATAGATTTCTTCGGCGTTCGGTTTCGACTTAAACCGGCTTCCCAGTTCATGGAGGTTGGCAAAGACCGATGCAGTTCTAATCGGTAACAATTGAGAGGAACCACCGTGTCCGCAATGCCGTATCCGACCTCCGCCGTGCCGTCCTGGAATTTTTCGCCGGCGATTTTCGCCGCCTGGCTCGTTGGCTTCCTGCCGCTGGAATCCTCCGCGATCTGGATTCCCGCGGCGCAGATCCATTATGGCGTCAGTCCGGTCGCCGTCGGCATCGTCGCCTCCTTGCAGTCCATCACCGCCGCGCTCTGCGCCACCTTTGTGGCGCCACAGCTGGCGAAGCGCTCGCTGCGCGAGCCATTGCTCGTGGCAATGAGCGTGAACCTGGCCGCGGCCGCCGCCACCACGGTGTTGCATGTCGGTTTTTACGCGTTTGTCCTGTTGCGCATTGCCGATGCCGCTGGCGCTGGCATCTGCATCGCCAGTGCGGCCATGCTCGCCAGCCGCACACCAAAACCACAGCGCAGTTTCGGCGCCATGCAATTTGGTCAGTTCGTTGCCAATATGATCGTCTTTGGCTTCTCGACGAAGCTGGTCGTGGAATATGGATTGCCCGGCCTGTATAGCATGCTGGCCGGCGGCATGGCCGTGATGGTGGGGATCATGTTTTTCAGCAAGGGCTGGCCGCCCGCTTTTGTGGAACGGCGCCGCGCGGACGGGCCCGCGCCGCGGTCCATTCGCATCATGCTTTGCTGTCTTTCCGTCGCGCTGATTTATTGCGGCTACATCGCACTTGTGTCCAACGCGAATGCGTTGGGCACCCGCGCGGGAATTGATTTTGCACATGTGACGATGATGCTGGCGATCGCCACGCCGGCCGGCGCCACCGGCGCGGTGATTTCCATGGCGCTCGCCGGCCGCGTCCGCGGCGGTCTCATCATCCTCGCCGCCGGCATCGGCGCGGCGGGGTTTGGCCTGTTCCTGGTGTTTGGCGGCTTTGGCTTTGCGGCACTCACGGCATCGCTCTCCGGCGTCGTCGTATTCATTTTCGTTGCCTTCCCCAGCATCTATAGCGGCGTTGCCGCGCTGGATGTGACCGGCCGTTCCGCATCCCTCACGCAGGCCGCGCAATTCCTGGGGCCGATCGTCGGGCCCGCCGCCGGCGCGATGATCGCGGTTCACTCCGTGACGCTGTTCGCCACGCTGAGCGCGCTGTTTGTGGTCGGCGGGATCATGCTTGGCGCGGCCGCGGTCTGGCCGGCGTTGAACCGCCAACTGGCGCCCAAGCCCGCGGAGGCTGAAGGCAGTGCCGGGACGCTGAGCAGCATCGCGTAATGGCGTGAGGGCCTGCGAGCCGGACGCGCGCGGGCGCATCGCGCAACCATTCAGGGGAAGAACGCTCGCGCCAGGGCGATCCTTCTCAAACGACAAAGGAGACCTACGATGCCGTATGACAGCCTAAGGGATCAATCCAGGACACCTGCGTGGCAGACGGATACGTCCCAACGCCTGAAAGGCAAGGTGGCGCTCATCACCGGAATGGGCGCGGGCATCGGGCGGAGCTGCGCGCTGCTCTTCGCCCGTCAGGGTGCGGCGGTGTATGGCAGCGACATCAATCTGCAGGCGGCACAGGAGACCGCCGCCCAAGCCGAGGCGGCGGGTTTTCCCTTCGCGGGGGTGAGCAAGGTCGATCTCGGCCAGGAAACGGAAATCCGCCAATGGGTCGCGGAATCCGCCGCCGCCGCGGGCGGAATCGACGTGCTGGTCAATGCCGGCGCCGACGCGCGCTGGGGCTGGATCGAGGACCTCACCCTGGCGGATTTCCGCTACACGGTGCAGTTGGAACTCGACATCGTGTTCATCGCCTGCCACGCGGTCTGGCCGGAGATGAAGAAGCGCGGCGGCGGCGCCATCGTCAACATCTCCTCGGCCAACGCGCACCAGGCGCTCCGCGGCTCGCCGGCTTTGTCTCACGTCGCGGCCAAGGGCGGGGTGTTTGCAATGACACGCCAACTGGCGATGGAAGGCGCACCCCATGGCATCCGCGCCAATTCCATCGCGCCGGGGCTGGTCGTGACCGCGGGGACGGCCAAGGTCATCGAGATCCCCGAAGTCGCGGAACAAATGCGCCAGGGGCATATGCTCGGGCGCCTCGGCACTCCGCCAGACATCGCCTGGGCGGCGGTTTACCTCGCCTCGGACGAATCCTCCTGGGTCACGGCGTCCGATCTGCGTGTGGATGGCGGAGCTACGCAGTGGTAGGGAAGGCGGTAGAATGTTCTTTTTTGAAAAAAAGAACCAAAAAACTTTTTTGCTCCGCTTCGCGCGGGTTTGAAACAACCGGGAACTGAAACGAGTAATTTTTTTTTCTTCTTTTTTGTTCACAAATAGCATGACCTCGGGCTTGACCCGGGGGGAGTACTTTCTTTTCATCATTTGGTTTTTTTGACAATCCAAAGATGACGAGGTGGGGATTCGCACGGCAAGGCCTCAGAGCATGAGCCCGGCCAAAACGTAACAATCTGTTAACCAAAACACCCTAGCAATCGGTAACAAGACGCAGGGTCGGGCCGATATCTTAACAAAATATTGGGAATCTGTCCGCCGGCTGAACGCGTTGTCGCACCGCCTTGCTTAAGGATGTCAGCATGCCAAGCCCGATCACCCTTTCCGGCTCCATCCCGGTCACCAACGCCTCTGGCATCACCATCAGCGCCGCCACCGCGGACGTGATCAACAGCTACACCGCCGGGGCGGATTTCACGTTTACGAATGATGGCGTGCTGTTCAACACTTATGATGATACGCATGGCATTCTGGGCGCCACTTCTGGCAGCTTGACCGCCGGGATATTCCTGGTCGCCGGCAACAGCGCCGCCGGCTCGCCGGTCAACCGGGTCACCAATGCCGGCACCATCATCGGCGGTAACTATCACTATGGCATCGACGTGATCGCCCATTCCGGGCCGACCAACCCGGTGCTGATCACCAATACCGGATCGATTCTCATCGAAAATACGGTTGGCGCTCCCTTCGGCATCTATGTGGGACCCAATGTCGTCGCCACCGTGACCAATTCCGGCGACATCGTCGCGGAGAACGGCGTGTCGCTGCAAGACACGTCCGGCGCCGCGGAGGTCGTCACCAACCTGGCCGGCGCGACCATCGTCTCAACAGACGGTTTCGGTTCATGCGTCGATATTGTTGACAGTCACAACGGCACGCTCGGCGGCACGGGGATCATCGCCAATTACGGCGTCATCGGGGGCTATATCAACGACAGCGTGCTCAATCCGACGATCATCAATGGCGGGACGATCGAAAAGAGAGCCTTTACCGACGGCGCGGGCACCCTGGTGGTGGATCCCGGCGCGGTGTTCGCGGGCGGCGTGTACTTCGGAAACTTCAGCGCTTCGTTCAACAATACTTCGCTGCTTTCGACGATTCTGCTGGCCGGCACCGGCTTTGGCACACTTGCCAATCCGGCTTCCTATTATGGCTTCGGCGCGCTCACCATCGCCGCCGGCGCGGATTGGACCCTGGGCAATACCAGCACCAGCGCCGGCATCACCGGCATCACCACCATTTCCGAGCTTGGCACGCTCAATGTTGGCGGCGACATCGCCGGGGTCACCCTCCTGGCCGGTGCGCACGCCGCCATCGGCTTCACCGGGCTGAATGCCGGCAATGACTACGCGGGTGCTGGCACCTATGCGTTGAACCCGGTCTCCGGGCTGACCATGGGCGACAGCATCATCCTGGGGCCGGGCGTGCTCAACACCGCTGATGTGACCTCGCAAGCCGAGAATGACGCGACCGGCTTGGGTCAGGCCTATGAATTTATCGAAAACAACGGCGACGCGGTCTTCGTGCCCTATAGCGGCACGCAAGCGGAGCCACTGACCGCGCAGAATGTGACCGTGACCACCCATGGCTCCGAGGTGACGCTGAGCTTCGGCGAGGCCGCGCCAGCCGCCCCGATCACCCTGGTCGGTTCCACCCCCACCCTGAACCCGGCCGGAATCACCATCAGCGCCGCCAGCGCGGACGTTTCCAACAGCTACACCGCCGGCGCGGATTTCACCTTCACCAATGCCGGCCTGCTGATCAACACCTATTTCGTTCCGCTTGACAATCCAGGCGGCCTGCATGGCGGCAAGGCTTCCGGGATCGACCTGATTGCCGGCAACACCACCGCTGGCTCGCCGGTCAATCTCATCACCAATACCGGCACCATCATCGGCTATCACTATAATCTGGGCATCAATGTGGAGGCGCAAGCCGGGCTGACCAACCCGGTGCTGATCCAAAATACCGGCGCGATCCTCAACACGAACACGACGGTCGGCGGATACGGCATATATACCGGCCGATTCGTTGCCGGCACCATCACCAATTCGGGCGAGATCTTGGCGCCGACGGGCGTGGAAATGCGCGGCGGCTCCGACGGCACGGAGGTCGCCATCAACCTGGCCGGCGGGACCATTGCCACCAGCGCCCGCTACGGTGAAGCTGTGCTCATCTTCTCCGGCCGGACCGGCACGCTGGGCGGCGCGGGAATCGTCGTTAATTACGGCGGCATCGCGGGCGCGGTTTACGACAGCGCGCGCAATGTCACGATCGTCAATGGCGGGACGATCAATGGAAGAGTCGACGCCCGAGGCACCGGCACCCTGGTGGTCGATCCCGGCGCGGTCTTCGGCAGCAGGGTGCAATTCTACAATAATACCGCCTCCTACACCCCTGGCACCCTGCCCTCGACGATTGTGCTGGCCGGCACCGGCGCGGGCTCGCTCGCCCAGCCCGCAAACTATTTCGGCTTCGGCGCGCTCACCATCGCCGCCGGCGCCAGCTGGTCCCTGGGCAATAATTACAGCAGCGCCGGCATCGCCAACATTACCACCATCAGCGATCTCGGCACGCTCAATGTCGGCGGCGACATCGCCGGCGTCACCCTCGCCGCCGGGCCAGATGCCGCCATCGCCTTCACCGGGCTGAACACCGGCAACAGTTTCGCCGGTGCGGGCACCTACGCAACGAACCCGGTCACCGGGCTAACCTATGGCGACAGCATCATCCTCGGATCCGGCGTGCTCAACATCGCCAATGTGGTGTCGCAAGGCGAGAACGACGCGACCTCCCTCGGCCAGGCCTATGAATTCATCGAAAGCGGCGGCCAGGCGCTCTTCGTGCCCTATGGCGCAACGGCAGACGGGAAGCTGACCGCGCAGAATCTGACGGTCACGACCCAGGGATCCGCCGTCACGCTGGCCTTCGGCGCGCCCGTGCCAGGCAACCCGATCACCCTCGTCGGCTCCACCCCGGCGACCAACCCCGTTGGCACCGTCATCAGCGCGGCCACCACGGACGTGACCAACAGCTACACCGCCGGCGCGGATTTCACCTTCACCAATGCCGGCGTGCTGATCAACACCAACCAATCCTTGTTCGGCGCCAATGCCGGGATCGACCTGGTGGCCGGCAATACCACCGCCGGAATGCCGGACAATCTGATCACCAATACCGGCACGATCTACAGCTATATTTACGGCATCGACGTGATCGCGCAGCAGGGGCAGACCAACCCGGTGCTGATCAACAACTCGGGCACGGTTACCGCCACAGGCACGTTTTTCGGCGAAGGCATCAATGTCGGCGAGAACGTCGCGGCCACCGTCACCAATTCGGGCGACATCACCGGCGGTACGGGGGTGGAGCTGGAAGGCAGGTTCAACGGCACGGAGGTTGCCATCAACCTCGCTGGCGGCACCATCGCCACGCTTGGCAATGGCGGGGATTATGGCGTTCAACTCATTACGACCAATGAAACCGTCCTGGCGGGTACCGGGATCGTCGTCAATTACGGCCTGATCGCCGGCCAAGTGGGCGAATACTCGTACAATGCCACGCTCATCAATGGCGGAACGATCACCGGTCTGGCTGCTGCCCAGGGATCGGGCATCCTGGCGCTGGCGCCCGGCGCGGTGTTCGAACAGGGCGTCGATTTCTATAACAAGACCATCGCCCGGGGAGCCATCAACGCCCAGGGGCTCTCGACGATCCTGCTCGGCGGCGCCGGCTTTGGCACGCTCGCCAATCCCGCCTCCTATACTGGCTTCGGCGCGCTCACCATCGCCGCGGGCGCGGATTGGACCCTGGGCAACACCAGCAGCAGCGCCGGCATCACCGGCATCACAACCATTACCGATCTCGGCACGCTCAATGTCCGCGGCGACATCGCCGGCGGCACCCTCCTGGCCGGGCCAGATGCCGTCATCGGCTTCACCGGGCTGAACGCCGGAAACACGCTCTCCGTCTTCGGCCCGGGCGTCTACGCCACCAACCCGGTCACCGGCCTCACCGCCGGCAACAGCGTCATCCTCGGACCAGGCGTGCTCAATGCCGCCAATGTGGTTGAGCAAATCGAGAGCGACGGGA
>Ga0116226_10006594_pt1 | contig 10424 bp, 10 predicted proteins | sample S1TSphfallax_FD_89692 | JGI IMG/M metagenome (GOLD analysis project Ga0116226, IMG submission 89692) | Host-associated microbial communities from peat moss isolated from Minnesota, USA - S1T2_Fa - Sphagnum fallax MG | ecosystem: Host-associated > Plants > Peat moss > Unclassified | place: USA...
AAAACCCTTCGCAGGAATCGTTCCCGTCTCATGAAAAACATACCCCCCAATGGTGTCATAATCTCCATCCTGCGGAACGACAATTCCCAACTGCTCTTCAATATCCAACATCGTCATCCGAGCGTCAATCAGCCATCCTCCTTCAGGAAGAGGAATAAAGAGAGCTTCCTCTTCGTCGTACTCGTCGGCAATGTCTCCAACAATCTCTTCTAAAATATCTTCAATCGTCACAATCCCTTCTGTTCCCCCATACTCATCCACAATAATCGCCAAATGCACTTGTTGTTTTCGAAATTCCTGCAATAGATGGGAAATCTTTTTTGTTTCAGGGGTATATAGAATATTCTTGACTAATGTAGAGATGGGCGTTTGGAGAATCGCATGGTCCCCTTTCTCAACATGCTCCATGTACTTGGCCAAGACATCTTTGTACATCAAAACACCAATGATATTATCTAGAGTCTCTTTATAAACAGGGGTTCGGCTATAGCCTTCCTTGTAAAGAAGCGTGGCTGCCTCCTCAATGGTGGTGTGATCAGGTAAGCTAAAAATACCGACCCGGGGAACCATCACTTCACGCGCAATGCGATCTTTAAATTCCATGACAGATTCGATGAGTTGTTTGTCATGGGGGTCGAGATGGGTATTCAAATTTGATTCCTCAATCATTTCAATCAACTCTTGTTTTGCCTCCTGAGTGGGTTCGTGAGAAGGGTCAAAATAAACAGTTCGAGGAAGGCAATGAAAGAATTTTAACAACATCCACATCAAAGGAAACAGAAGGAACATCAAGCAAGAAAGAAAGGGGGCTGCAAATTTAATCGCCCACTTGGGATAGCGGTTCCCTATGATCCTCCCACAGCAATCGCCAAAAAGAAAAAGAACGAGGAAAACCGCTAACAGGGCCAGCCATCCGAAGGGCCAATGCAGAGAAAAAGAAGGGGGGCTACCTTGCGGATTAAAAACCCATGCCAGGAGACCTAGCTGTCCCAAGAATAAGAGTGAGACGATAGGATAGCAAAATCGGGTGATGCTTTGGGCAAAAAGGGTGGCAAAATAGAGATCTTCATACTCATGTTCAGAAGAGAAAAACAGCTCAGAAAAGGAGCGATAAAAAAAAAGACCTCCGACCAAATCGAGCTGCTTTTTAGCTTCTTTCCTGTGCAGGTGGCGAAAAGCCGTATTGACTGCAGTTAAACAGAACAAGGCAATCGATAGGACAATCAGCAGGATACTTAGAACGCAAAGAGACAACATCATATCTTAGAAGCGGCATAGAAAGGGAAGATGCAAAGGGAGCTCATGAGGTTTGATTTGCGTAACATCTTTATCTACTTCGCCTTTAATGAATTTTGCGGTATTTGCATCCAGCGATTGCCTAAGTAAACCTAAGAAAGAAGGACCCGCCGCAAGATAAAGAGCGTCAAACTCTCCTTGATGACGTGCATTTTCTAAGACATCAGCAAGAGTTTTTGCAAATAGGACCATCTCTTGATGTTTAGGAGATTCCTTAGATTCAAGCGCATGCTTTCTGATCCCACGTCCCACAGTTTGAGAATCCCTTCCTGGTTTGTCAGACACAAGATCAAGATTGCGCAAACGGCTTTCTGGATGTTCCAACGTTTTTATTTCTTGTAGCTTATCTATGCCCTCCACCTTGAAAATGCGAGCCATGCTACTAGAGGCAACAACTAACCAAGTATTTTTTTTCATCAAATTGGCAGCGCCAAGACCCCCGCCTTCAGGCACGAGAGAAAGCACTCCTCCCTTTGAAATATGTGATGGATACACGAGTTGTTTTACTCGACTTAAGCATTTTTTGAATACACAAATCTTTAACCTATTATATCCATTCCCCTTCAAGAATGCGATTTGGACAAAGCGCAACCTCTCGGAATTCAATCATTAGAATATAAGCGGGTCTTTTATCATCAAAGTCTGAGGCTTTGGCTAATCCCAAATTCAATTCTTGAAGGGGAATGGGTATAGATTTAACTTTCCCAAGCGAGGTCAGTCGTTGGATCTATCCGAAAAGTCATGGTGAGAGGACGTCCGCCAACAATCAAATCAAGAGTAGAATTTAGGCGAGTCAACAATAGCTTATAGGGAATTTTCACTTCGCGATCTCCGCAATAAATCCCTAGTGTAGCATTGGATAAAATTTCTTCAGATAATTGAATTTGCCGGCAGAGATTTTCAAATTTCACAAGCTGGCGTTTTAAAATTTCATCATCAAAATCGTAGACCAGAGAGCAGGTTGGGCAACTGATTTTCTCCTTTTTTTCAATGTCAAAAATAGAAAACTGAATTGGACATTCGCAGGATTGACAGCAAAATTGAAGACAATGACCCTTTTGCATCTAATGAGTGTCCTTTTTTTAGAAGAAAGTATAGCAGAAATATCGTGCAAAAAGGAAGCACGATTTGTTAAAACAAAGCAAAGAGCTTTAGCATAGCATAAAACTTCAGGAGATGCGCATTCCGCATAAATTTTTAACTCACCTGACGTCTTAGTGAATTTTATGAGCGAACTTTTAATTGATTTTCAAGGAATTATCGATCTCGATCAGAAGAGGGTTGGGCAGCTCGAGCAATTCCTGGAAAACAAAGAGAGCCGTTTAGCCAATCAAATGTTACATCTCCTTTCTCCCACCGAAAAGGCTGTGCCCATTATCTCTCGCTCGGGACTTTCGCTCAAATTCTCAGAAGCAATAGAGATTTTTAGCAAGAAACGTGAATCAAATCATCCACCATCGCATGAGAGTATTAATGATGCGGTGAGGAGAATAAATGGTCTCCTTTGGGAGTTTATAGAAATTTTAGAGGGGTGTGTGGTTGAGTTATTTCAACAAGCGGGACAGATTCGCATCGACCGTTGGCACACCTCTATCTGGCATGCTGTGCAAGCCATGAAGGAGATTCTCTTGCATCGGATTGAGGACTTGATGTGGGTGATTCCCCGTTTGGAAAAGCCACTTAAAGAATGTTTTCAGAAATTTACAGCTCGGTCCAAGGGATGGCGCGGCTGGTTTTCCTTTAGAACCCGTTGCCTTGATCAGAATTTGCTCGTTAACTTGCAACAGGCAAAGAAATGTCTTAACAGTGAACATGAGGCTCTTTTACAGCGTTATAGTGGATACATGTCTTTGAATCTAAAAATGGAAAAGATTCTTCAAACGACGCAGCACTTCCCCATCCTCACCTCATTGGATGTTTCCGATCAACATCTTTATATTGATCTCTTCCGGCTGTTAAAAATGATGGAACTCAACCACCCTCCCAGAAAGGAGATCACTGCTGAAATGACAAGAGCTCTGAAGCTGTTAACAAGCGTCAAGACAATGATCTCCCTCCTGGAGGCCTATCATCTAAAAATCAAGGAGTTTTTTTTCAAAAGCAGCCTAGAATGGAAATCTTTACATCAAAGGAAAGAGGGGATTGAAGAGGCGTCAGAAGGGCTTCAAAAAAAAGTCAAAGTTCATCAGGAAGAGCTAAGAAAGCTCATACAGACCATGAGCTGTTACCGTCTCTTTATTCTAAAAAATGATCCCAATCCCTATGTTCGTTCTCGCTGGGGGTTTACTGAATGGATTGTCGCGCCTGAGCCCAAAAAAGGAAAAATATTACTCAACATGATTTATTTAGCCCAGGAGCTGGCAAGTGATTTGACGGAGTTTGAAAAACATTTAAGAGGCGATCCTTTGGCTCAACAAAGCTTAAAAGAGCCTCATGAAGACATTGAAAATTTGTTGCATGAAATGGGTCAACCTTTAGTTTCTCACTCTGTGATGCGAAGTCGTGCAGAGCGTTTGTTAGATCATTTAAAAGGCTGCAACGAAATGGGGAGCCCTCATTTATCGACGATTGATTATGTCGAAGATGTTCTGTCAAAAGCGATGCGCGAGGACTGGAGATACCATGTCTTGCACGAGCTCCCTTTATTCCACCGGATCTATCGCCTACATCAGGGCTTGGTTCAGCATCCCCAAGAACCAGCCCATGCTTTTCGGATGGAACGTTTTCATTTGCTTTTTAATGAGGTGCAGAACTGGGTGGAGAAAGAGGAGATTGATACTCACAGTCATGAGATTCAACTCGACATGAATGACATGAAAACTCTCCTGCAAGATTTTTTTGCATCCATCCAGAGGATCTTAAAACAGAACTCTCTTGATCCAGTGTTGGATCAAACACTTTATACGCTGCCACTTCATATTCATAGGGCCCGTCAGCAGCTTCTAGATTATCGTTATTTATTTGGGCAATTTTTTTTGAACATCACCTCCAAAAGCGGAGAGGGGACGCAATTGCGGAACCAGTTTTTGTTTGTCGATCAATTCTTTCAATCGATAGAAAACTTATTGAACCCACTGAAGCTCCCTTGAATGCTGCCCATACCGTTCTTGAAGTGGAATGGGCAAAAAAACCGGCAGGGTTCAAATTTGAGTCATAATTAGGTCACAAACGAGAGGCCTAAGAGGGTGGGTTTGTGATAAACCAATAGCCCCTAGCGACTGGCACGCTGTTGCAGCTCTGACCTAAGCGTCACGGAAGTTTGAACCATGCCTAAAAATCGGGCTTCAAGGACCACGCTAATGGACAGCTATAAGCCACTTCCACTGCCATGGCTTGTATAGAAGTGAGCATGGCTGCTACTACTATGGCTGTTATTCCTGTGACTGCTATTGCTATGATGGTGACGGTTAGTTGTCGCAATGATAATCGCAGCAGCTGCAAGAGCTCCGACAGGCAACGCTGCTGATAAATAAGAAGCCCTCCCGCCGTCATAATAAGCTGCAGAATCTTCAACATTAATCACTTCATCTTGGGCCTGCAATGCGGTGCCGAATAGGGTGACAAGAGTGGCTAAAGCGATGAACTTTTTTATTTTGTGCATACAGTTGAATCCTTTTGATACATGTTACAAATTGATCGCGCTTTCTCCTCAGCTTTCACGCGAGGGAGGAAGCGTTGCTCCTATTGTTGTGTTTTTTATTTTTCACAAAACTCACAAATTGATCGCGCGGAGGCGTCTGCCTTCTGGTGTGGGAGGAAACGCTGTTCCTCTTGAAAAATGTCTAAGAACAACCCTTCGCTCGTTGACAGAGGCGATAGTGTCTTGCGTGAATTCCTTTCTATTTATGTCATTCTTGCTTGTACACTTGTTTGAGAATACTCTTTTTCAAATTATCGGGTTCAATGGCATTTTCTCTAGGCTCTAATCGAAAAACTCATCTTTTTTTCTCATTTTGCCGATCGTTGTAGATAGCGTTGAGACCCTCCACAGCGACTTCGCAAAAACTGTCTGAAACGAAATCTCTTTGAATCTAATTTAACGACTTGCCATACAGTATGGAACGACAGAAGCATTACAAGATCCCTATCTATGCGCTCCTAATGTAGCCCTTAGTTAAACTTATGGCTTAGGTGGGTGAACATTGGACTTATTTGCATAAGCCCCTCCTTTTAGGAAGAGAGAAGCACAAATCTAGCGAGAATTTGCAAAACAAAGAGCTTTTAAGGTCTTACGCACAGTTTATCATCTGAAACTCAAATTTTCCGCAACAAAAATCTGCAACGAAAAATTGGTTTTTTCGGGAGATCCCCCTTCCACTTCAAGAATTGGATTTGGATAAAGCGAAAGCTTCCGCGATTCAATCACTCACCTGACGCAAACGGAGCGACACTTGGAAGTTCCCCTGGTTGACGGCTTCCGAGAGGCGTCATCTCAAATGAAAGACTCCGACGAAGGAGGGCATCTGAACGGTTAAAATTTTGGTGCAATTTTGGTGCGGTTGAGTATAATCAGCCACTTTATACCCATTCCCCTTCAAGAACTTGAAGCGGAAGGGATAAAAGCCTCATGAGGAGAGCAAGGAGTCATGCGTGTCTAACTTATTTTTAACATTGGTCATCGCTTTTGTGGTTATTGTCTTTGCGATTGCACTATTAGCTATCGGCTGGTTGATGACGGGTAAAACAAAAATTCAAAAAGGATGTGGGCAAGACCCCACTCAAAAAAGCGAAGGGAGTTGCAGCACCTGTGAAGTGTGCGGCCCTTTTGATCCTAGCCCTTCCAGACCAAGCGAAACAAACGGAGAGAAAAAACACCTTTCTCCCCCTGCACGTAAGGATGACCCCGATGTACCATAAAGACTCTCCTTCAACGATTCAAGGGATGTTTAATGAGATCGCCCATCGCTACGACCTTGCCAATGCCATTCTTTCTCTTTCTCTTCATCAACGTTGGAATTGCGCTCTTGTGCGCCATATTCAACAGAAAGAGGCTCCGCAGGTCTTGTTGGATCTTTGTGCAGGCACAGGGGATATCGCCTTTGCCTATTTGCGTAAAGCTTCTTCTTGCTGTCGCGCGTATTTAATTGATTTTTCCTCCGAAATGCTAGAACGGGCGAAGCTCAAAGAGTCTCATCATCGTTTCCCCTACTCCCACGACATTTCCTATCTTCAGGCTGATGTTCAGGCACTCCCGCTTCCCAACCAAAGCATTGATTGCGCAACCCTTGCTTATGGCATTCGGAATGTACAACATCCTGCGCTTTGCGTAGCAGAGGTCTTCCGCGTGTTAAGACCAGGCGGCCGTCTAGGGATTCTTGAATTGACTCGCCCCCGTCATCCCCTTCTTCGCTGGGGACATCACATGTATTTGCGCACTTTCATGCCGCTCTTGGGGAAGTGGCTTACAGATAATAAACAAGCTTACCAGTATTTATGCCAAAGCATTCAAACCTTTATCGCTCCTGAAGAATTGAAATATCTTATCACGGCTAGCGGCTTCCTTCAAACAGAAGTCCATTCTTTAGCAGGGGGCATTGCGACAATAATCACAGCGCATAAACCGACTTGATGCAGCCTTCAACCTCCTACCGCTACACATGCCTTATCCCCTTTCATTTGGCCGATCCTGCAGGCGTTCTTTTTTTTGGACATGCCTTCACCCTGTTCCATCAAGCTTTTGAATCTTTTGTCATCCATCAACTCCACTGTCCTTGGACGTTTTGGTTTCAACATCCTGAATGGATCGTCCCCATTAAGCGGGCAGAGGGGGAATATCTTTGCCCTATACTAGCAGGTCAACAGTGTCATATTGAACTCGTTGTTTCTTCGCTCTCCACCTCCTCCTTTGTTCTTGTGAGCTCTTTTTACCAAAATCAATTGTGTTGCTTAGTCAAAACGGTTCACGTCTTTTGCAGTCGCTTAACTCGACAAACAATCCCCATCCCTTGTCTCAATCCTTCGATAAACTCAGGCCCAGGGTCTCTTTTTTAAGGGAACTAGAGTGTTCATGGAATTCCCTAAAGAACGAAAAGTCCAAACGAGTAAAATGATCCCGATCGTTGCACACAGAAGAAAATAATAGAGAGTGCGCAGAATAGAGTGCCGCAACCCCCTCCGCCCTATTTGCCAAAGAGGCAAGAGTTGTTGTCCTGAAGTTTTAGCGAATGCCCGCATTCTATTCCACCCTTTCACGGTCATGGCAACTGTTTGAAAGAGCATCTGCAAGCCATTACTCATCCATTGTAAAAGAGAGCGAATCAGAAAGGAATAGAAGGCGATTCCGCCGTAAAAAACTCTACGAACAGAGGGATGAAGAAGACATTTTTTCAACCAGTATTGCAAACGAAAAGGAAGTTTCCTCATCCAGCGATGAGAGAGGAGGCCATCGACCCACTGCTGGGGGGAAAAGCGCTTCAATTTTTCTTGTTTCCTGTGCAGGGAAGCAAAGAGTTGCTGACGTTTTTGATCAAAAAACTTTCGTGCCTGCTTGCCCTTCACTCTTCCCCTTTCTTTGATTTTTGCCCAACCAAGTTGGATTTTCTGATAGCAAATCGCGACGAAAGGTTCCACATAACCCTTAAAAGCCTCGAATCCCTTTTTACTCTGCCGAGACACCCAATCGGTGGCTTGCTCGGCAAATTGTTGAGAGGTTTGAAAATGCCGTTTCCATTGAACGCGAAATAAGAGAGTCTGCTGGCTGAAACGGTGCCATTGCTCTTGCCCCCACCCCAAAAAAACTTGCGGAAGATTTTTTAGCCATTCAACTCCCTTTTGAAGGCGTAAAGCCACTCTTTCTCCCCCTTGAGACGCTGTTTCCCAGATCCTTAGCATGCCAACTAAAACCTGTTTAAGCCCCTTACGAAGGTTTAAAGCGGGGAAAGCGATCATTGCGTTGCGGGTTTTTGTCATCAGAGTGCTGAATAATCGGAGCGCATGCCGTCCCCTACGACCTATTCGGACGGAAACATTCAACGTTGCATGAATGAGGGGTCGAATAAGGGATTCCATCGCTCTTTGGATAAACTGAGCCCTCGAAACGACCCGTTGAGCCCACGAATTGAAATGTTTTTCCGTTCCATGGAGAGCCTTTTTCCATACCCAGACACACATCGAAAAAACCATCGGAAGTCCTTCAATGAGGATCCACCTCGGCATCCCATAAACCATCATGTAGAGGGGAAGGGCCACTCCAAAAAAAAGATATTTTCCTATCCGCATAAAACCCTGCTGCGCAACCACATATTTAGAGGTGTGCCTTAAACGATGCAACGCCTCTTCTTTCAGTTTATCACGCGAGATCTCAATGGTGTCTTTATGGATAGGTTGAGAGGCAAGAGATGGCTCATTTCTAATCTCATGGCGCTTTTTGGCATCATAAATATTCGAGTAGAGAGTTGGGTCACAGCGCCCCAAAGAATCTGAAGAGCGATTAATCCCCATGCTTCATTCCCCCTTATTTTTGTATAACAATAAATAACAGATTGTAACAAAAATTAAATTATTTTTAAATGAAAATTTTAACAAATTCAACAGATGAAAATGGAGGCAAGAAAAGAGGCTCCCGCCCTAACCCCCGTTCTATAAACACTTCCCTTGTTAAGAAAGAACTCTCTGAAGTGAAAGTCTTAGCTGAAAATGTTCCCGAGGGTTATCAATTTTACGCTCCAGGTGGCGCTCATCGCCAAGGAAATCACCGAAAAGATGGAAGTGTGGCACACTGCAGATGGACAAGTGATTCGAGCTGCCTATAGAATTAAAGGGTCAACCCAACCCTTAAGGCTTTTGCGAGAACCCTGATGATCTAAGCACAAACGTGATTAGAGTGGATGGCGCCCGTGTGAGCGTTCGAAATTAGTCGAAACTCCAGCACACAATACTGCAGAAGTTTAGATTTAAAGTTATGAGCAGAAACCATTTGCATCAGGACCGTATTTTGCTTTGAATGCAAGAACCCTTTGATATTCTCTAGCTGAGTTAACCCTGTACAATGGTAAACAGTTGATCCAATAGAGGAGTCCAATCAACCGCCCAAAAGTCTCCCACTCAGCAGCGACATGATTCCAGCCACCGTGTCCTAATGGTAATAAAATCATCGTCCACATTAGCCAGGCAGTGCCTCTCCTCTTGTAAGGACAGTGGGATGTGAACCAAAACCAAGGAATTGAACTTAAAGAACATATAAAAAAACCAAAGACTACGCTAAAACCAGGGCCGATATTTACAGAAAATTCATTAAATGCATCATCTCGAAAATAAGTCAAAAGAATTGACAAGGCTGATATTCCCTGAAATGCGAAAAGTGAAATGAGCCATTGTTCTCTCACTTTTTCTTCAAGATCAACATTAAGACTTTCTAAAAATGGCTTTAAATCTCCTTCTGAAAGTGATTGTTGTTTTCCAGAATTTTTTGATCTTCTCCTAAGCAGCTTGTAAATACAAAATGCGATTAACAAGAAGACTGGAATTAACAATAAGACAAGGACTGAAATCTAATTATCTATGCTCATGACACCTCTAAGCGTTAACCCCTAAGAGGGTGTTTGGAAAGTTAAAAAAATGGCTAACAATACATCCAGTGTCGATTTCTATCTAAAATTTTTCGAAATGCAAGCCTCAGTGCTGCAGCCTCGAAACAGTTAACAAGACCAAAAAGAAAAAAAAGAGGTGCTCTAAGGGTTTTTTATCTATAAGGTCATGCTTGACACACAACTCGGAGGCATGACTATGAAAAAACCCAAGCCCCTCCAAAGAAAGTCTAAAAGAATCCTAAAAAAGGAATACAGGGAGTCAATCAGTTAAAGCTACCGAGCAGGGAACGAGGAGACGATGCTAGAAAGAAAGTCAAAGGCCGAAAACGTCACATCATTGTGGATTATTTGGGTTTTCTACTCGCAGTACACGTACATCCAGATGATATTCAAGACAGAGATGGAGCTAAACCCACGATATTGCCACCTTGAACGGGGCGATTGAAATTGCCTTGGGATCAGAAGCAGCGGGTCTCATGAGTCCAAATGATGAGTTAGCCGATCTTCTACAGAAGGCAGGGGAGGCCACGTTTGAGCGTGTGTGGCGGATGCCTCTTTTCGATGAATATCAAGAAAGGCTAAAATCTGAGATTGCTGATG
>Ga0116226_10006595_pt1 | contig 10424 bp, 6 predicted proteins | sample S1TSphfallax_FD_89692 | JGI IMG/M metagenome (GOLD analysis project Ga0116226, IMG submission 89692) | Host-associated microbial communities from peat moss isolated from Minnesota, USA - S1T2_Fa - Sphagnum fallax MG | ecosystem: Host-associated > Plants > Peat moss > Unclassified | place: USA...
GTAATATGAAATAACCATATGCAAATATTGCATGTCCAAGCAAAATGTTATGTTTATTGTTAATGTTTCATATTATTTGTTTAGCTAACACAACAAAATTTGAATTTGTAAAGAGACAATATTTACATGAATTAATGCAAATTTTAACATAAACTTGAAATTCAAAAAATTCACTAGGATCTTTTGGAAACCATTCACATGCCATTGGTTGCCAAAATACCAAATGACATAAATTAATTTTTAATTTCTATGTACACATAAGCTTCATGAAAAATGCACAAAACCATAAGAATTTTCTCCAAACAAATGAAAATCAACAAGTCCATGTTAATACAAAAGAAAAAGTAGCAACATGCTACTTTCTTTCCATAGAAAATCCATTTTTATCATTAGCTTCCTCATCTATAATGTTATGAACTTGATAGTAAATTATAACTATTTCGGTCACTTTTGTGACATGGTGATATATGTACAATTATTGATGTTAAATGTGAAGATGAATAATGTTGACCACAAATTCATCCTTGGTGGTTTTGCACAATTTAATTCACAAATAAAACATGGATTAATAAATAAAGGTTTCAAGGTTTTTGTTAGTAAAATAAAATAATATTAAAAAAACGCAACCATTAATTTTTTTAATTAAAAAAGAAAAGAAAATAATTGAAAAAAATCCAAGATAAAAGACATAATAAAAACAAAAACAAAAAACAAAAATAAAAGAGAAAAAAAAAAACATTCATTTGATCAGCTCCCAAGCTTTGTTATGTTGTAGTATATTTTGTTGTTCCAAACTCACCTTCACATTGCATTGTGATCTTGTTTCAAACCAAAAATTTTAACTTTTTACCATAAATTATAATTTTTATCCATATCCTTTTCTTGCTCCAAATTAAAGTTCATTCCAAACCTTTTTCTTGCTTCAAATTGAAAATCTCAACACAAATAAAAGAGAAGAAAAAACAGCAAGGAAAAGGAGTTTTAAAAAAAAAACCAAAAAGAAACCCCCAAAAAAATCCAAAAAAAGGCAAAGGAGAAAGAGAAAAACAAATAGCAAGGGGAAAAAGGAGGAAAAAAATAAAAACAAAATAAAACCAAAATAAAACTTGGAAAATAAGTTAATGGGGGCAGGGGAAAAAAAAGGCAATGAAAAGTGTGGAAGTTAAAATAATAAAAAGCAAAACTTCATCCAATTGACAAAACCCACAAAAGGTTTTGTTAGACTAGTGCATTTGGTGGGTGTCAGGTCACTCCAACTAGTGTTGGTGCATTTTGGCTATTGCACATGTTCATATTCTGGTTTAGGGCTTTACCAACCATGTTTTCTTAGGTGGCCACCTACTCATTTGACTTTTAGTTCTATTCGTTTGAATTGTAATGCAAATCAATGGTGGAAGATGCGCCTACATGTGAATCAATGATGGGAATAACCGATTACACTTGGGAACACTCCTTCATCAAACTCATTATTATGTAATAGAATGATGGAGGGCAATCTCGATGTGTTTTAAATGGAACTATATTTTTCCATAAAAAAACAATCAAAAATTGTCTAAACTAGTGTTGGATTGGTACATAGGTTGCATTCATATATTAATCCGGGTATCAATATGAGTATGAAAATACCCAACTAATTGAGTATGGTTTGTACATCATATTGTGGTTGAGGTCATATTGCCATGGTATGTGAAGATTGGATACCTCGACTCATACCATATGCCACTTGTAATAACATTTTAAATACTTTAATATATATTCATACACAACTATTTATGAACATCGATGCCATGGTATGGGTATCAACTTTTTTAGGGTGTAAGGTGTGAGTTGTAAATTGTAAGCTATGTTTTTTTTTAGCATGGTGGGAAACTATTACATTATAGCTAAGGGTACCTTTTCAATGTGGGCGGTGTGGTGCAAAAATCAAGTTTGGAAATCTAACAATACAAAAGAATAGGTGAGTCCACTAGGCGCTTGAATGTGCATGATTATTTGTTCCATAAGCTTAGTAGGAATATCTAAGGTGGAAAAACAAAAAAAAAAACGTTGTTAACTATTACCATTCATAATATTTTTCATTTTTCATGTCTAGAGTTCAATATTCTCCCAAAATGCCGATTTGTGTGTGCATCATTTTAATCATATGGCGGTTGGTGTCATTGTTGTGGTGCTCATTCATTGCTTTAGTGATGTTGGCAATGATGGTGCTTAAGTGGTAGTCATCAACTAGTTTCAAGATTTGTGCATAAGCTTTTAGGTTTTAGTTTTTAGGAGCAATGTTCACAAGTCAAGTTTGGGTACATGGTAAAATGGATCCTACAAGGGAGTTCATCACAACTAATGAATTTTGTGATGCTAAGGGGTTAAACACATGACTTATAAAAGACTCCACATTTCAAATTTCAAAGACTTGAGTGGAGGTCCTATTTGCCGAAGAAAAAACAATTGGAGAATGCAACTACAATAGTTAAAGGCAAACATGAAGTTTTGGTTCACAAACCATCACATTACCATAATGTGGGCTTTTTTGTTTTAAACAAACCTCTTGAAAAAAATTTGTTGGGGGCACTGCAAACCATGAGGTGCATTATTTGCCATGTCACTAAATAAGTTCAAAGTTCAAACAACACCATTCATGAGTGCAAGGGCCTTCTCACCTATAATCCAATGCATGGCATCACCTCCATGGAAAAACACATTGACAATGAACACATGACCATTGTTGCCAGATATGTTTTGCATCGTAAGAAACTCCATGAAGATGAAGTTTCCAATCTAGGTTGTGAATAGAATTAAAAAGCGCAAATGAGCTATGCCTTTTGTAATAATTGAATCTTTTTTCCAACACTCAACCTTACAAAAGTTTTGATCCCCCTTAGCTAGTTTTCATTGAAGACCTAGTTCTATTCATTACAAAGGGATATGTGCCATTATATGCAGTGGAGTCTTCTTAACTATGACATTTGTTCATGTGGCAAAATGGTAAAGTTCATTTCCCTATTCATAAATAACTTGTCGAAAGACACATACCTTTTGCGCTTGCTAGTGCATGGATCGTTATGTTATACCTACGTTGGCACAATGTGATACAATTTCTATCACATTCGATTTATGGATGAATCAAATTGGGTTTGACACCTTTGTGTTCGTTTTGAACTTCTTGGATTGGGATTAGGTACCCTGTTATGTCACTATCAATTTGTTTGAGGCTATAGATAACTAATGGAATTATATTGGTAGAGCTTGTGAAACCACTTTTGGTTGAATTATAGTTGACCAACAAGGTATTGGTTTGTGTGACAGACAAAGGCAAGAATCTAACCACTTTGAATTTTGCCTTGTCCACTATTTTGTCTTGTGATGTTCTTCAATTAGAGAACCCCTTTTCTAGCACATGTTTTGGACATGTGATGTCGAAGGTCTACGAGTATGTTACAAATGCAAAAAAAGGTTTGTCAAGGCATGAAGGAGGTTTCTTTGAAAAAATGCCCCATCTACCTTACAAAAATCCATCACCTAGATAAAAAAAAGTCAGGCAAAGGGAGGCAAGAATGGGAATTTGCTTGCTAAGAAGTAAGTTTGCCTTAAGAAAGTTTGCTTCAGAAGTTGTATTTTTCTAGGAGACATTGGAGTATGCCCATGCCATCATGATTTGTTATAACAATAATTTTTGCATTTACAAACATGTGTTTTGTCTAGTTTGACTTGGGTTATTACAAGGGCAGTGATTGAAATCTTGAACCCGATTATTAAACAATGTGTTTTCAACTAAAATAGAGGTTATTGGTTGTTGTTCGATGCTTTCTATGCTATAATTTCCATTACCATTAAGCTTCAAGTTGAATATAATTCTAATGTGTTATTTTTCCTCTTGTGACTTGTGGAGAGTTTGATGCATAACTAAAAAATTTATATGCTAAGATTATAATCTTTACGTGTCTTGCAACCTTTTTTGGCATTTTGCATTCAATTTGATGCAACCATGACCCATAACATGATGATGCTCATGTTAGACCCTAGATATACATGTTTAAAATGTGTGGCAAACCTAAATGGGAAGGATAGAACTTAGGTTTTAGTGGAGGAGTACAAAAAAAATTTGGTTCCACTTTTAGTTGTGGTCTTCAAGTCTTTTAATCCTGGCCAAATCCAATTGTTCCTAATGACTTGTTGTTTAGTGAATCAACATCCATAAAAGAAAGCAATGAAGGTTTGTTAAAATATGAATTGTTTTTATTTCGTTGAATTATGGTTTCACAAAAAGAATTGAAAAGTCCTCTTGCTTGGTGGAAGACACATGAATCCCAATTCCCAAATGTTGGATTCTTGGCAAAACAAATCCTTGGAATTCTAAGAAGCCAAATCGAAATTGAACGCATTTTTAACAGTGTCGATGTTTTAACTAGTTTACATCATTGCCAATTGGGTCTTGATAATTTGGATGCCTTGATGATGATTTTAAAAAATTGACCTAACAATGTGACACACTCCCAAGCTCCTTGATAGACTCAAATGTGAGTCTAAAGTGAAAATAACAGAAGGATAAAAAGTTGAGCACACTCTTTGGCTCGTACCACTTCGGGGGTAGAGGGGAGTGTTGAAGCTCTAGGATGGGGATTAGGACAAATGACAAACAAGTCAATTATTCACATAGACTGGCATAAATCAAACAACAAGTTGGTTAGTGCATAGTTGAAGCACTTTTGGTGCACGAACAAGCCATGAGCAAACACAAACTCACAAAACTCACCACAACTTGGACTTGGGGGAAGCCACCACCTTCCCCCTTATAGTATTCTCTATTCCTGGCCATGGGGCTAGCACCCAAATGTCATGTTGTCCCGGGATTCCCAAGTTGAGAGTCTGAAAATTCCCGAAATTGGGATTCCTACAACTTTGGAGGCCCATAACTTTTTGTGCTGACCTTTGATTGAGGTGAAGTTTAAAACAAAGTTGTAGCCCTTATTGAAAGCTTTCCAATGCTATATGCCATGCCACCTACACACAAGTAAATCAAGGAGTTTCCCAACTTTTAATGGTCGGGAATCAAATTGGTAGTTTGATTTTCGACCTTTCCTTTGGCCATAATTTATGTTTTAAGTATCCAAATGTGTCATGTGAGCTCATTTTAAACATCTACATTGCAAGATATTTCAATGATATAATAAAATTTTCAATCCAATGAGTTTCGACCCTTGTAATTGCCTTTTGAAGATTTGCGAGTCCATTGGGACTTTAACTCCCCAAGTGGGAGCTCAGTTGGGAGTGTGGGGGTTTATTTTCCTCACACTCCCCTAAACTCTTGGGAGCACGAAATGTGACTCCTAGATTTCATTCTTGGTTCATACCTTTTTAAGCCTTTGCCTTAGTTACGAGTCCAAGGCTAAGGTTACGACACAATGCATAAACAAATTACAAAGTCGTTGAGAAGGCATTGTTGAGTTTTTTTTGGTGCAAAAAACAAATTATTTGATGAAAATGGCTATTTTGAGGACAAGTAAAAAACTTTATGATTTCATGTTCATTCAGGTTGCAAATCCCTTTTAAATGCTTTTGTTGGTTATTTGCAACCCCCCCTTTTTTTTTCCATCTCAAGGGATTTGGCTATGTTTTTTCTAAAAAATTATGATTATGTTTGGCCCCATGGACCTTTGGTCAATGATTTACGTTGTTGTAGGTTTTTGGACCTTTGTTGATCAAATTTTTGGCGATGCTCCAATTGGTTAACTTATTTGATTCATAAAGTGACCATTTTTTTTTTTCCAAATTCATAGCACATTGAAGCTTTGATATGATGTCTCATCCAATTGTAATAATTTTGGAACCTTTATAGATCAAAATAAATTGTAATGTTGTTGTTGGTACTTAGTACCATATTTTATGTGTCATCAAGTGATGATTTTTTTTCAACTTGGAATTTGTAAACTTGTAGATTAATATTTTTGTTTGATTATGCTTGACCTAGCATTAGCCTTTGATTAATGATGTGTTAATGATGAATTTAAGACTTCTTCAAATCAAATTTGTTGTAATGTCAATTGTTGGCTATTTCACATGATTTATCAAATAAGTGTTTCTTTTCCAACTTGGGACCTATTTGCACAAATTAATTTTATTAATTTTATGCTTGACAACCTCTGCTTCTTATTAATGATGCATTAGTGATGAATATAAGACCTCTTCAAATCAAAGTTGTCATAATAATTTTTGCTAGTTATTATATATGACTTATCTAGTGATGGTTTTTTTTCCAACTTGGGATCTACATGTGTAGATGAATTTTATTAATTTTATGCCTATGATAATATTTTTTTTTCCAACTTGGTAGCCTTAGACTTTGATCAATTATGCATTTGTAATGATTTTGGGACATCTGCAAATCAATTTTGTTGTGACCAGTGTTTTGTTAGGTTTTTTTTTTAGGGTTCATCAAAGATTTTTTCCTTTCACCTTATTCAAAAAAGTTGCACTTGTTTGTGGCATCACACGTTTCAATAGCATTGTGTGAAAATTGTAAACTTCAGACATATTGATACCACCTGATATGAGTTCCAGTATTTTCGCCCCAATACCCGTACTACCATGGTGTATAAATTTCAAAAAAAGTCAAATACCCATACCAGATGGGTATGTTAAAAATCCAATACCAGTACAATACTGGTCCAAACCTCCAAACCAGTAGGGTCTAGTATTTCACCATCTCTCCAGTTTGCTGCAAGTCTGCGGTGACGAATCTGTGTCTTATTTGCACCAAAAACTCTCGATTGTCTCATCTGCTAAGCTGTTTTTGGTTGCAATACTAGTGCGGTTGTGGTGGCATCGGCGAACTTGAAGTTCTTCAATTCAGTCGCTGCATCAATTCTTCGGTGATGGCACTGCGCCATCGACTCTCCGGACAGACGGTGACTTATGGCCACAGAGCGATGTCAGCGGGTGGAAAGGTTGGACCAACACCAGCGGCCCAGAGAGATAAACTTTGGCGGCAATTCTTTTCAGATCCTGCGCAGTGGTGGGACTGTAGGTCCGAGAAGCTGAATGAAAGGTATCCAGATTTTAAGCACAAGAAGATGCAGGACGCTCTTTGGCTTCGGGACCGACGAAACCCCCCGTGGGTAGAAGGAAAGCTTGCTGAAATGGCACCAGAGACTGTACAGGTGAACGTCTTTTCCTGGAATAGAAGGCTTGCAAGATATGTCAAGGCTGGGCAACATGAGAAGACAATTCAGCTTTTCCAAGAAATGCGACAAAAAAACATAAGTCCTAATAGCTTCACCTTTGTTCCAGTTCTCAATGCATGTGCTAGTTTAGGAGCACTTCAAGAGGGCAGGCAGGTCCATGAACAGATAATTCGAAGCGGTTGTGAGGCTGATGTCTTTGTGGGGTGTAGCCTGGTTGACATGTATGCCAAATGTCGGCACATGAAGGATGCTTGGAGAGTGTTCAAGAATATGTCATCTCAAGATGTGGTCGCGCGGAACACAATGATATTGGGGCATGTGAAATGTGGGCAAGGGCGGAAGGCACTGGAATTATTTCAACAAATGCTGCAGGAAGGTGTACAGCCAGACTTTGTTACCTTTTTGGGGGTGCTGAATGCATGTGCCAGTGAAGCTGCACTTGAAGAGGGCAGGTGTGCTCATGAGTGGATCATTGCAAGGGGATGGGATTCAGATGTGAGTGTGGGGAATAGCTTGGTTAATATGTAAGCAAAATGTGGAAGCATGGAGGATGCACAGAGAGTGTTCCTCAAGATGCCATCACGAGATGTGGTCACTTGGACTGCTATGATATTGGGACATGTGAAATGTGGGCAAGGCCAGAAGGCACTGGATCTATTTCGACAGATGCGAGAGCAAGGTGTGGAGCCAGACTCTGTTACTTTTGTGGGGGTACTGAATGCATGTGCCAGTGAAGTTGCACTTCAAGATGGCAGGTCTGCCCATGAGCAGATAATTGAAAGGGGGTTGGATTCAGATATCTTTGTGGGGAGTAGCCTGGTTGATATGTATGTGAAATGTGGGAGCATGGAGGATGCGCAGAGGGTGTTCAACAAGATTCCATCTCGAGATGTGGTCACTTGGACTGCCATGATATTTGGATTTGTAAAATGTCAGCAAGGCCAGAAGGCACTGGAACTATTTCAACAAATGCAACATGAAGGTGTGCAGCCAAATTCTGTTACTTTTGTGGGGGTGCTGAACGCATGTGCCAGTGTGGTTGCACTTGAAGAGGGCAGGTGCGCCCATGAGCAGATCATTCAAAGTGGATGGGATTTAGATGTCCGTGTGGGCAATAGCTTGGTTGATATGTATGCAAAATGTGGGAGCATTGAAGATGCTTGGAGAGTTTTCAACAAGATGCCTTCTCGAGATGTAGTCACTTGGACCACTATGATGCTTGGACATTTGAAATGTGGGCAAGGGCAAGAGGCACTGGAACTATTTCGACAAATGCAAAAGGAAGGTGTGCAACCAAACTCCGTTACATTTGTGGGGGTGCTGAATGCATGTGCCAGTGTAGCTGCACTTGAAGAGGGCAGGTGTGCTCATGAGCAGATCCTTCAAAGCGAATGGCACTCAAATATCTTTGTGGGAAATAGCTTGGTTGACATGTATGGAAAATGTGGGAGCATGGAGGATGCCCAGAGAGTGTTCAACAACATGCCATTACATGATGTGGTCTCTTGGAATGCCATACTTGGAGGATGCGCCATGCATGGGCATGGCAAGGAAGCTCTTAGACATTTTGAACTGATGTGTGAAGAAGGTGTAAAGCCAAATGATATCACTTTTGTTTGTCTTCTGTCAGCTTGCGGCCATGCAGGTTTGGTGGATGAAGGCCTGCGCTGCTTTACTTCAATGAGCACAGTTTATAAGATTTCTGCAAAATTAGAACACTACACCTGCATGGTGGACCTTCTCGGCCGTTCTGGCCGTCTACAGGAGGCAGAGAACATGATCCAGGCATTGCCCTTTAGACCAGATGGGGCTTTGTGGATGGCTTTACTTGGTGCTTGCAGAATTCATGCTAATGTGGAGATGGGAGAACGCATTGCTAAACGAGTTCTTGAACTGGAGCCTGAAAATGCTTTGGGTTATGTGCTGCTATCAAACATATATGCAACTGCTGGCAAAAGGGATCTCTGTAAGAATGTTGAACGGCAGAGAAAGGAAAGAGGTGTGAAGAAACAGCTGGGTCGCACCTGGATTGAAGTGAATAATGAGGTGCATACATTTGTAGTGGATGATCAGGCACACCCTCAGATTAGTCAAATCCATGCACAACTGAAGAGATTGTGAGGGCTGATGCATGATGCAGGGTATGTGCCAGTCACAGAATTTGTGCTGCACGATGTGGAGGAAGAATCAAAGGTCTTTCATTTGTGTCACCATAGTGAGAAATTGGCCATTGCATTTGGGCTCATCAACACAGATCCTGGTACTCCACTCCGAATAATGAAGAATCTGCGAGTTTGTGAAGATTGCCACACTTCCACAAAGTTCATCTCAAAATTAGTTGGGAGAACAATCATGGTGAGGGATGCCAATCGCTTTCATCACTTTCAGGATGGTGTTTGTTCTTGCATGGACTATTGGTAATGCCAGTAGTCTGTCTTGTCAAAAACTAGATTGAGTTCATTTGGTGTGGAGCACATCTAATGGTATTACTACACTGCCATAACTGAACATCAAAGAGTGCAGCAGTGTGAATCAAAGCTGGTCCTGAGGTGGTGAAGGATTTCTGTTTGCTTAGAAGTTGTCATTGTACAGTTGTGTTAAAATTATGAATGGCTTCTGTGGGTTTGAAACAGTGGAGGATTTCTGATTGCCAATATCTTTTAATCCAATCCCTTGGAAGAGTAATGTAGGGTGGACCCCCCGTACAGTGATATGGTTGACATAACCAAGTACATCCCTCAAGGATTAGGGTGGCATCTGCTCTGTGATATCATTAACACAATTGGTAGGAAGTGGATGAATGGTATTCATTTTGCTTTCAAGGTTTATTACAGCCCACTGTTGGTGCCAGCTGGCTCACATTGGTCTCTGGTGACTATAAGTCTTCCCTGATCTCTTTCAGGCATCATACAAGTTGTGTTTTTGAAGCAGGCCTTTGCATAGCTTTTACAGCCCTTAGCTGTGAATGTTCAATTGTTCCAGAATTGTGGTACATATCCTAAGTATCATACCTAACCTTATTTCTTCTTTCTGTTGTTACCTTTTTCTCAAGAACTCTGCTTCTTGCTGTTATAGGGCCAAGGCAAGGCATTCTTGTGCTGTAGACAAGTTCAAAATCACAAGTTCAAGGACCTGCTTTGATTTAAATGTCCATGAAGGACCGATTTCTCAGTTTGAATAAAGTCAAGAAACATTTGATTGAGCGGGGTGAGCAGTCCAAAAAGAATTGAAAACCATCTTGAAGAA
>Ga0116226_10006596_pt1 | contig 10424 bp, 5 predicted proteins | sample S1TSphfallax_FD_89692 | JGI IMG/M metagenome (GOLD analysis project Ga0116226, IMG submission 89692) | Host-associated microbial communities from peat moss isolated from Minnesota, USA - S1T2_Fa - Sphagnum fallax MG | ecosystem: Host-associated > Plants > Peat moss > Unclassified | place: USA...
CCACGGATCAACACCACCGAGTGCTCCTGCAAATTGTGGCCTTCGCCACCGATATAGCTCGACACTTCGTAGCCGTTGGTGAGCCGCACGCGACACACCTTGCGCAGCGCCGAATTCGGCTTCTTCGGCGTGGTGGTGTAGACACGGGTGCATACGCCGCGCTTCTGCGGTGAGGCAGCTAGTGCCGGTACCTTGGATTTCCAAGCGGGCTCATTGCGGCCGGTGCGGATGAGCTGAGTCGTCGTCGCCATAAATACCTTTGAATGCCACCGTCAAGGCGGACTGAAAATGAAGCGATAAACCTTTAAAGTAGCCGGACACCTGAGCCCAGCGACAAAGGCCGGCGATTGTAGGAACCGAGCGCTTGAGTGTCAAGGTAAATGCTGCTATGCAGCACTCGATAACCGGGCGCAAGGATACCCCTGAAATGTTAAAAACCGCCTGGTGCGCGTTCGCTCGGCTCGTCGGGTCGGCCTGACCCCTGCCGCACAACTCACTCCGCCGGCAGCCCCACCGGTGGGAGTGCTGCCGGAGGGAGCCCAGCACCTATCTCCGCACGCCCTACCCGTTCGCCAAACTCGACCTCCTCGCGTCACCCCTCGAAGGCGGCGCCACGGAAAATGCCGGACTCATCTTAAGAGCGCCCAGGGGCGCGGAAATCATCGCGGCGCTGGCCAACCCGGCCCACTCGGCCCACTCGGCCCTCACACCGACGCCGCCCGCTCCTTCAACATGGCCTTGAGCTCCGGCAGACACGACCCGCAGTTGGTGCCCGCGCGGAGTTTCTGGCCAATTTGCGGCGCGGTGGTGAGGCCGAACTGGGCGATGGCCGCCTCGATGGTGTTGCGGCCCACGCCGAAACACGAACACACCACCGCGCCCACGTCGGCGCTCGCATCGCTGGGCACGCCGGTCAGGATGCCCGCACGGTCGCCGGCATCGATCGACGCCTTGGCGAACAAACTCGACAACCAGGCGCGAGGCGGCAGATCCGGTCGGGGCGATAAAAACAAGCAAGCCTCGAGCCGATCGTCGATCAAATACGCCGCGCGATAGACGCCCGTGGTGTGATCGATGTACTCGAGCCAGTCGGCCTCCGCGGTGGCGCCGAGCTGCCGGCGCGCCCATGCCGACCAATCGCCCGGCACCCGTCGCCCGGCAATTTCCTGGCGCACGAATTGCACGCCGCACGCCGTCGACCACCATGTGGTATCGGCCACGTTCAGCGGCCGGCGGCTTAAGATGAATCCCTGCCATGCCACCACGAACGCCGACACCCGCGCCGGCGTGTGCTTGAACTCCGGCTCCCCGGAAACCGGATCGACCACCGGATTGACCAGCGCGCCCACGCGTGCGTCCGCCGCATGGGTGGAGTTCCAATGCATCGGCACGAAAATCATCCGCCGCGGCATCTCCCCGCTGGTGCAGAGCCGCGCGACCATGGCTCCCCAACGCGTGACCACGCGTACCAGCTCACCGACGCGCACGCCGCAGAGGAGGGCATCCTGCGGGTGCATGTCGACGAAGGGTTCCGGCAGATGCGACATCAGCCGCGGCGATTTGCCGGAGCGCGACATGGTGTGCCATTGATCGCGAATCCGGCCGGTATTCAGCACCAGCGGATATTCTTCATCGAGCGCGCCGCGCGGACCCCGCGGCACCGTCGCGACGAAGCGAGCGCGCCCGTCGGCATGATAGAAGCGCCCGCCGCGCATCGGTTCTGTGCCATCGGCTGGCTCGCCGCCCCGCGAACCCACGCGCACCGGCCACCGAATCGGCTCGAGCGCCGCGTACTCGGTGGCGGACAACGATGCTAGCCCACCAATATCGAACGCCCGCGCACCCTCATTGTCCATGGCGCTCAAGCGGGCATGTTCGACGAAAATCTCATGGGTCGATTCATAGGCGAACGCGGCACCGAACCCCAGACGCTTGGCCACTTCGCAGAACATCCACCAATCCGGTTTGGACTCGCCGGGCGCCGGCAGAAAAATCCGTTGTCGCGAGATGCAGCGCTCCGAGTTGGTCACCGACCCTTCCTTTTCTCCCCAGGCCGCCGCCGGCAGCGCGACGTGCGCATGTGCCAGCGTGTCGTTCTCGGCCAGGCAGTCGGACACCACCACCAGTTCGCACTTCTGCAACGCGGCGCGCACCCGATCGGCGTTCGGCATGCTCACCACCGGATTCGTTGCCGCGATCCACACCGCCTTGACCCGGCCGGCGTGGATGGCCTCGAACAGATCGACAGCCTTGAGTCCGGGCTTGTCGGCCATGCACGGGCTTCCCCAGAACGCCTGCACGGTAGCCCGGTGGTCGGCGCGCTCGATGGCCATGTGCGCCGCGAGCATGGTCGCCATGCCGCCAACTTCACGCCCGCCCATGGCGTTGGGTTGCCCGGTGATCGAAAAGGGGCCCGCACCGGGGCGCCCGATACGCCCGGTCAGGAGGTGACAGTTGATGATGCTGCTACCCTTGTCGGTGCCGCTCGAGGATTGGTTCACGCCCTGCGAGAACAGCGTAACCACCCTCTGCGTGTGCGCGAACAGTCGGTAGAATTCCGCGACCGTACCGGGATCCACGCCGCATCGACGGGCGACCGCATCCACCGCGCCGGCCGTGTTCTCCGCTGCGGTCAATGCCTGCGCGGCGCCCACCGTGTGCGCGTCGATGAAGGCGCGATCCGCGCTGCCGTTCTGCTGCAGATAGGCGAGCAAGCCGTTGAACAGCCAGACGTCGGTTCCGGCTTTGAGCGGCAGATGCAGGTCGGCGACGTCACACGTCGGGGTGCGCCGCGGATCGATGACGACGATCTTGAGCGAAGGGCGCTGCTCCTTCGCCTTGACGATGCGCTGAAACACCACCGGATGGCACCACGCCGTGTTCGAGCCCACCAGCACGATGAGGTCGGCGATCTCGAGATCGGCATACGACACCGGCACCACATCTTCTCCGAAAGCACGCTGCTGCGCAGCCGTGGCCGATGACATGCACAGCCGCGAATTAGTGTCGATATTCGCCGAGCCGATGTAGCCCTTCATGAGCTTGTTGGCGACGTAATAGTCCTCGGTGAGGAATTGCCCCGAGACGTAGAACGCCACCGAGTCGGGGCCATGCCGGGCCATCGTGCGCGCAAAGCCCTGCGCCACGAAATCGAGCGCCTCGTCCCAGCCGCAGTCGCGCCCGAGCACGCGCGGCTTGAGCAGCCGGCCCTCCCAACTCAAGGTTTCGCCGAGCGCCGAACCCTTGGAACACAGACGGCCGAAATTCGCCGGGTGCAAGCTGTCGCCCGCGATGCCCACGCCTTGGGCGGTGGGCGCAGCCAGGACACCACAGCCGACTCCGCAATAGGGGCAGGTCGTGCGAACCGGTGCGGTCACGGGGCGGCCGAGTAAGCCTCGCCGAACACCAGGGTATTGCGCAGCCGGCCGATGGACCGACCGTCGGCGATCATGTCCAGATACCAGGAGCCGTCCCGGGTGTCGCCGTACAGCACCGCGCCGCGCACCTTGTCATCCTCGATGATCACGCGCTTGTAGACACCGCGTCGCACGTCGTTGAACACCAGCGACTCACTGCGCGCGCTGTCCCCGATGTCGCCCGCGGAAAAGAGCTGGATGCCGGTGACCTTCAACTGCGTCGACAACAACGACCCGTGATACTCGGGGCCGCCCAACCGCGCGAGCTGCGCGGCGCAGACCCGCGCCTGCTCCCACAGCGGTGCCACCAGTCCGTACGTGCGATCGCGATGCTGCACGCATTCACCCACCGCGTAAATCGATGCATCGGAGGTGCGCATGGTGTCTTCCACCAGAATGCCGCGGTCGGTTTTGAGACCCGCGGCCGCACCCAAGGCAATGTTCGGCCGAATGCCGATGGCGATCACCACCAGATCGGCGCGAAGTTCGTTGCCGTCCTCGAACTGCAGGCCGGTGACGCGCTCATCCCCGATGAACCTCGCCGTGCGTGCCGGCATGTGAAATTTGATGCCCCGCTGCTGCAACGAGGCCTTGAGCATCGCGGCCGCGGGACCATCGAGCTGGCGCTCCATGATGCGGTCGTGCAGATGCACCACCGTCACGTCCATGCCGCGCAGCGTGAGTCCATTGGCCGCCTCCAATCCCAAAAGACCTGCGCCGATCACCACGGCGTGAGTATGGGTGCGGGCGGCGGCGACCATGGCATCGACATCCTTGATGTCGCGGAAGGTCACCACGCCGGGCAGATCACAGCCCGGCACCGGCGGCAGCGCGGGCTTGGACCCCGTCGCGATCAGCAGCCGATCGTAAAACGCTTGGGTGCCGCTCTGCGATATCACGCAGCCACGCTCGCGATCGATCGCGACCACCGGATCGTCGCGATGCAGCGTCACGCCGTGAGCGCCATACCAGGACAGCGGGTGCAGCATGATCTCATCGACCCGCTTCTCGCCCGCCAACACCGGCGACAGCATGATGCGATTATAGTTGCCGTGCGGCTCGGCGCCGAATACCTCGATGTCGTATCGATCGGGAGCGATGGCGAGCAACTCCTCGACCGTGCGCATCCCGGCCATTCCGTTGCCGATGACGACCAGACGTTCCTTCGAGGCGCCTACGTCGTTACCCGGGGCCGGCCCCGCCGCGGCGGGGTGCTGCACCCACACCGTGCCTTCCACCACCCGCGCCGCAAACACGCCGACCGAGTGCTCCGCCTCCTCGAGGCAACGCCCGGTGATCAAGCTAAAATGCTGTTTGTAGATGGGCGAGGCCACCACCAGTTCGCCGCCCAGGTCACCCACGATGCCGCGCGACAGCACGTTGGCGCCGCTCGCCGGATCGAAGTTGTCGATGGCGTACACTGCATCCTCGATACGAAATACCGCCACCTGGTGAGCCCCGACGCGGGCGCAAATTCCCGTATCCGGCAGGATGTCGTCGAGCCGGCACACGGCCACCCAGTGGGCCGGCCCGCCCGCAGCCTCACCGCTCATGCGGTCTCCAGGGCGCTGCCCGCGCTCCTCTCCTGGCGCTCGGCGGCCGTCGCTGGACGGATCTGGCCCCGCTCCTCGACGAACACCACGTTGTCGTCGACGCCATCGCTGTTGACGAAGTGCCGGAAGCGCTTCAGCGTCGCCGGATCCTCGACCGCCTTCTTCCATTCGCATTCATAGGTGTCGATCACCCGCGCCATGTCCGCCTCGAGTTCAGCTCCCACGCCGAGCGAGTCCTCGCAGACCACTTGTTTCAGGTAATCGAGGCCGCCTTCCAGGTTGTCGAGCCACGACGCCGTACGCTGCAGCCGGTCGGCGGTGCGCACGTAGAACATGAGGAACCGGTCGACGTAACGCACCACCGTGTCCTTGTCGAGATCGGAGGCCAGCAGGTTGGCATGGCGCGGCTTCATGCCGCCATTGCCGCAGACATACAGCCCCCACCCCTTCTCGGTGGCGATGATCCCGACATCCTTGCTCTGCGCCTCGGCGCACTCCCGCGTGCAGCCCGACACCCCGAATTTGAGTTTGTGCGGCGAGCGCAGGCCCTTGTAGCGATTCTCGAGTTCGATGGCGAAGGTGACGCTGTCCTGCACACCGTAGCGGCACCAGGTGGAACCCACGCACGATTTGACCGTGCGCAACGACTTGCCGTACGCATGGCCCGACTCGAAACCCGCCGCAATCAAATCCCGCCAGATCAACGGTAGTTCGTGCACCCGTGCCCCGAGCAGGTCGATGCGCTGGCCGCCGGTGATCTTGGTGTACAAATTGAATTTCTTGGCCACCTCACCGATGGCGATCAACTTGTCGGCCGTGATCTCGCCGCCCGCGATCCGCGGAATCACCGAGTACGTGCCGTCCTTCTGCAGGTTGGCGAGGAAGTAGTCGTTGGTGTCCTGCAACGGCGCCTGGGCGGGCGTCAGGATGAACTCGTTCCAGCACGAGGCGAGAATCGAGGCAGTGACCGGCTTGCAGATGTCGCAGCCGCGGCCGCGGCCATGCTTGGCCAAGAGCTCGGCAAAACTCCGGATGTTGCCGATGCGCACCAGATGATGCAGCTGCTGGCGCGAATACGCGAAGTGCTCGCACAGCGCATTGCTGACCGCGACGCCGCGCCGCGTCAGCTCCGCCTTCAGGATCTGCGTCACCAGGGGGCCGCAGCCGCCGCAGGAACTCGCCGCGCGGGTCGATTTCTTGAGCGCGCCCAGGGTGGTCGAACCCGCATCGATGGCCGTGCACAACGCGCCCTTGGTGACATTGTTGCAGGAACAGATCTGTGCCGTGTCCGGCAGCGCCGACACACCGAGACCCGCCGGCCGTGCGCCGCCCTCGAGCACCGGCAGGATGAGCTGCTCCGCCTGGTCCGGCAGCGGCATGTCGTTCAACATCATCGGCAGCCAGGTGTCGTAGTCCTCGGCCGTGCCCACCAGAATGCCGCCGAGCAGGTGCTTGCCGTCCTCGCTCACCACCAGCTTCTTGTAGATTTGCTTGCGTTCGTCGACGAAGGTGTAGGCGCGCGCGCCCGGTGAGCTGCCGTGGGCATCGCCGAGCGACGCCACGTCGACGCCCATCAGCTTGAGCTTCGTGCTCATGTCAGCCCCGGTGAATGCGGCGGTGCCGTCACCCAGGATCTGCGCGGCGACGATTTGTGCCATCTGGTAGCCCGGCGCCACCAGGCCGAAGATCTTGCCGCTCCATAGAGCGCACTCGCCGATCGCATAGATGTCCGGATCCGAGGTGCGGCAGTGGTTGTCGATGACGATGCCGCCGCGTGCGCCCACCTCGAGACCACAACTGCGGGCGAGTTCGTCGCGCGGTCTAATGCCGGCGGAAAAGACGATCACGTCCGCCCCGAGTTCGCTGCCGTCCGTGAATTTCAAGGTGTTCAAATGATCGCTGCCGGCGACGATTTCGAGCGTGTTCTTGCCGGTGTGCACGAACACGCCGATCTCCTCGATCTTCTTGCGCAATACCCGGCCGGCGCCCTCGTCGAGCTGTACCGCCATCAGCCGCGGGGCAAACTCGACCACGTGCGTTTGCAGGCCGAGATCCTGCAGCGCCTTGGCCGCCTCGAGCCCGAGCAGTCCGCCGCCGATCACCACGCCCACCTTGCTCTGATTGCCAGCCGCACGAATCGAATGCAGGTCTTCGATGGTGCGATACACGAAGCACTGCGGCCGGTCGCGTCCAGGCACCGGCGGCACGAACGGATACGATCCGGTCGCCATGACCAACGTGTCGTAGGAGAGTGTGCGTCCGCTCGATCCCGTCACCTGTTTGCGTTCGCGGTCGATGCTCACCACTCGGTCGTTCAGGTGCACCGCGATGCCTTCCTGCGTGAAGAAATCCTCGGCGACCAGCGACAAATCCTCCGCCGTCTTGCCCGAGAAAAAACTCGACAGTTTGACGCGATCGTAGGCCACCCGCGGCTCCTCGCAGAACACGTCCACCGCGAAGCGGCCCGGCGCGTCGCGCATGACGTGTTCGAGCAGCCGGTGCCCGACCATGCCGTTGCCGATGACCACCAGCCGCAACGGCACTGCGCTGTTGCTCATGCGCTCAAGCTCCCGCCGGCGTCGGGGCCAGCGCATCGTTGGCATCGCGGGCCGCGAGCGCCGCATGGTAAGCCGCGCGTTCCGCGAGTTTGTGCTCGCGGCCGAAACGCACCGCCGCCGCGCAGAACGCACAGCAGGTGACGATCCCGCCCAGCCAAAACAGACCCTGCTGTACGCTGCCCGCGCCCTTCATCAAGAATCCGGCGGCGACGGCGCCCACGTTGCCGCCCGCGCCGATGATGCCGGCCACGCCGCCATATGCCTTGGGATTGATGAACGGCGTCAAACTGTAGGTGACACCGCACGCCATGTGCGTGAACAGGCCGAAACCGAGCATGGTCAACAGCGCGCCCGTCGCCGTGTCCATGCGCGAGAACAGCATCAAGCCCAAGCCCTCGAGCAGAATGAACCCGAACAGCAACGCGGTGCGTCCATCGAGGCCGCGGCCGTGTGCGATGCGGTCGGAGAAAATACCGCCGACCGCGCGGCCGAACAGCGCAATCAAGCCGAAGCTGCCGGCATACAAGCCGGCCGTTTTGACATCCAGCGAAAAGTGATCAACATAATAAGTCGCCGCCAGGTTGTGAATCGTCAGCTCGATGCCGAAGCTCGCCCCATAGACGATGAACAGCATCCAGACGCGATAGTTCCGCGCCGCCATCATGAAACTCTGTCCGGCGGTATAGCGCGGCGGCGTCTTCACGGCCGCCTTCGAATTATCGAGGCTACCCAGCGGACTGTCATGACCGAATCGGTAGTACAGCAGCGCCATGCCGAGCATCATGATCCCCGGGACGATCATGGCCAGCCGCCAGCCGAACTGCTGCTGCACGCCCAAACTGACGATGGCGGTGAGGATCAGCGGCATCACGGCCTGCGTGACACCGCCCCCCGCGTTGCCCCAACCGCCGGTGGTGGCGTTGGCCGTGCCCACGACGTTCGCCGCGAACATGGTCGAGGTCTGCACCTGCGTGATGACGAAGGATGCGCCGATTGCACCGATGCACAGGCGGAAGAACAGAAACGAGCCATAGCTGTGCGACAAACCAATGGCAAACACGGGAATGGCGCCCAACGCCAGCAACCACGTGTAGGTCAAGCGTGCGCCGAAACGGTCGCACAGCGGGCCGATCAGCAGGCGCACGAAAATCGTCACGCCGACCGCGGCGATATTGATGTTCGCGATCTCGTCCTTGGTCAGATGAAGATCGCTGCGAATCACCGGCATCAGCGGTGCTACCGCGAACCAGGCAAAAAAACAGACGAAAAAACCCATCCATGCGAGGTGAAAGGTTCGCATCGGGATGGTCGAAAGACTGAATAACTGGATTCGTGTGGCGCGGCCGTCCATAAAATTCTCCTGCCCCTCAATGACCCCAAAAAAAAACCGCACGGTGCACGTGCCCCAAGCTCGGGGTCACTGCGTTCGGCGGCGTTGCCTTCCAAAAAACTTTTAAGATTCGAATGAGCGAGTCGGAACACTCACCAATGAATAGTGTGAAGCAATCTCCGTGCCAACGAAGTGGCAAGCGTGCGTTGTGAACGCATTCAACCGGTTATGAGAAATGGGACCGGTCCGGCCCACGGCGCCGCGACTCCCGGCGCCTTACGAAGGTGCACCGCCACGCCGACCTGCACAGTTTTTGTACATCACGGCTCGTCACATCACGGTTCGTCGAAGAACCCGCTGCCGGCCTGATCCGGCGCAGGCGCCGCCGCGCCGAGCGATTGCACGGCGCCATGATACAGATCGGGGCGGTAGGCCTCGCATGCCGTCACTTCACGAGCCGCGGCGTCAGCGGCCGACGCGGCGGCCGGCAACTGGTTCCAGCGCAGCATCTGCGTATAAAACCACCGCGCATGACTCACCCGCGGAACCGTGCCGAACTGTCGCGCGAATCCCTGAAATTCCGCCACCGGGACCGGCACCGACCCCGGCGCCAGGCACAGCCGGCCACTCACACCGCGCTCGATCTCGGCCGCCGACTCACCGATGAATTCCGGCCGCGCCAGCAACCGGGCGAGTTCGCCGGCCGGGGTCTCATCGCACCATTGGCAGGCGCGGTACAGTGCCCGGATCAATGCCTGGGTTTCATCGGGATGCCGCAGGGCCCAGTCCGCCCGCATGCCGAGCACCTTCTCCGGGCTGCGCTGCCAGATCGCCGTGGTCGGCATCACGATGTGTCCGATACCCGCGGCCACCGCCAGCGAGTTCCACGGTTCGCCGACACAAAAGCCATCGATCTGCCCGTCGCGCAACGCATCGACCATGAACGGTGGCGGCACCACCACCAACCGCACGTCCTCGTCCGGATCGATGCCGCTCGCCGCCAGCCAATAACGCAATTCATAGTGATGACTGGAGAAAGGGTGCACCATGGCCAGCGTCAACGGTGCCGCAGACATCCGCGCACGCTCCACGATCACCGCGCGCAGCGCCCGACCCTGCTCAGCGGGGCCGGCCGCCTCCGCCGCGCCCAGGGCGCGCATCGCCTGCCAGGTGGCGGCCGCCACGGTGATGGCGTTGCCGCCCCAGCCGAGTGCCATGGGCGCGATCAGGTCCACGGTCAATTGACCGATGCCCAAGCGCGACGCGATCGGCATCGGACCCAGCATCTGCGCCGCTTGCAGATGGCCGACGATCACGCGATCGCGAATGGTTGCCCAGGCGTTCTCCCGCTTGAGTTTGAGCTCCAGGCCCTCGGCGGCGGCAAAACCCAACTCCGCCGCGACCACCAGGGGCGCGCAATCGATGAGCGGCACGAAGCCCACGGTGAGCGGCTTAAGGCTCATGGCATCGTCTTCAGGTTGCGGATCACCTCGAGCGCCACGTCCACCACGCGACGGTTATCGCTCATCGCGGTGCTGCGCAGCAGTTCGTACGCAGCCGCCTCGCC
>Ga0116226_10006597_pt1 | contig 10424 bp, 10 predicted proteins | sample S1TSphfallax_FD_89692 | JGI IMG/M metagenome (GOLD analysis project Ga0116226, IMG submission 89692) | Host-associated microbial communities from peat moss isolated from Minnesota, USA - S1T2_Fa - Sphagnum fallax MG | ecosystem: Host-associated > Plants > Peat moss > Unclassified | place: USA...
CAAGAGGAACACGAATCGCTTCGACCGCTCTGGCCGGGATGAGACTCATCCCCAGAAGAACAAATGCGATCAAGAAACGATAAGGGAGCACGCGGCTCAACACATGAAAATCCGGGCTTGTTTTACATCCGCAGCCAGAGTGTCCGCTGTTGATGGTCTCAATCGAATTGATCCCGTGATTAACCAAAGTCGCGGGAACGCGAAATCACGTCCAGTTTCAAAGTGGTAAAGACTATCCAGCCATAGAGCAAGACTTGACGTCCGGGAGGAGCGAGCTTTCAACCCGTATTCATTCAAGTTTATCGCGGCGCGGGAGCCGGAGCGGAACCGGGTCGGACTCCAAAAGCGCATATAGAAGATGATCTTGCCAAATGCCGTTGATCCGCAGATAGGCGCGGGCAAGGCCTTCGCGCTTGAACCCGCAACGTTCGAGAAGCCGGACTGAGGGCTCGTTATTGGGCAGGCACGCGGCTTCGATCCGGTGAAGCCGTAGCGTCGCAAAAGCGAAAGTGACGGCGGCGCGCACCGCGCGCGACATGAATCCTTTGCCAGCATGCGGCGCACCCATCCAATAGCCAAGTGTCGTCCCTTGTGCCACGCCGCGTCTGATTTGGCCCAGTGTCAAACCGCCAACCAGAACCTCATCGGCCTCACGGAAGATCAAAAACGGATAGCTTTCATCATTTTCGATTTCCTGGGCTTGCCGGCGCAACCTTCGCCGGAAAGCCGCGCGGGTGAGATCGTCACCCGGCCATGTCGGCTCCCAGGGCGTGAGGAAGGCCCGGCTTCTTTCCCGCAGTCCTGCCCAAACTTCAAAGTCGCGCATTTCGGGCGGCCGCAGAAAAACACCTTCACCACGGACGAAGGTTGCATTGTCGCTCGACGGTCCGAGACGAAACAGGGCCAAGGAGCTCCTCCCTTAGGGAATCGTCAACTTCAATCCGGTGCGTGATCCTATGCAAAATGATATGCCAAGTGTCGCGATCAAGATCTGCTTTGTCAACGCAACCGATGAACCCCGCAAGCGCTATACATTTTTTGGTCAGATATATGAGGCGAAAATAATCGAAATCACCTCCCGATCAGGCTGAGCCTTATAGAGCTTCTTGCTCATATCGCTCTAAATGCTTCCCAAACGCTCAGCGATACGCTCGGGGCCCGGCACTTTCGAGATGGGCCCGATGGCAGCTACGGTCGGCGGCGTTTTTAATGCCAAGGCGCCCGCGCGGCGGACATCATCAATCGTGATCGAATCGATCTTTTCTATGATCTCCTGCCGCGAAAGCACACGATTGAAGATCAGAAGCTGGCGCGCCATCTGCTCGGCGCGCGCGCCGGGTGATTCAAGCGCGGCGATCAGAGAGACTTTCATCTGAGCCTTGGCTCGATGCAATTCGATGTCTGTGATGTTTTGCGTCGCCTCTGCGATGCAATCCAGCGCGACCGGCATCAGATTGGCGACATCCTTGCCGCTCGTGCCGGCGTAGAAGCCGAAGAGACCGCTGTCTGAAAAGCCCCAATGAAAGGCGTAAATCGAATAGGCAAGGCCGCGCTTCTCGCGGACCTCTTGAAACAGCCGCGAGGACATGCCGCCGCCGGCCACATTGGCGAAGACGTTGATCGCATAATGGTCTGGATGCTCATAGCCAACGCCTTCGAAGCCAACGACGATATGGGCTTGTTCGAGCCGCCGTTTGACGCGCTTGTCGCCGCCTCTGTATTTGGCGGGTAAAGGCGCGGCCGCTGAATCGGCTGCGAGGCTGCCGAAACGTTTTTCGGTTTCCTCAACAATGCGCGCATGTTCGACAGCACCGGCTGCGCCGACAATCGTTGTTGCGCTGCGGTAATGCGTATCGAGATAAGCGCCGATCGTTTCGCGCTTGAAAGAGGACACACCTTCCGGTGTGCCGAGAATCGCCCGGCCGATGGGCTGATCCGGAAAAGCGGTCGCATTGAAGAGATCGAAAATCAGATCGTCAGGCGTATCTTCCGCGGCGCTGATCTCCTGCAAGATGACGCCTTTTTCGCGTTCGAGCTCTTTGGCGTCGAAGATGCTGTTGGTGAGAATATCGGACAGGATGTCGAGCGCGAGACCGCTGTCCTCTGCGAGCACATGCGCATAATAGGCCGTTTGCTCGACGCTTGTCGCGGCATTGAGATCGCCGCCCGCGGTCTCGATTTCCTCAGCGATATCGCGCGCCGAGCGGCGCCTTGTGCCTTTGAATGCCATATGTTCGAGGAGATGCGAGAGGCCCTGCTCATGAGCGTGTTCATGCCGGGAACCAGCGCCAACCCAGACGCCGAGCGAAGCCGTTTCGAGCTGATCCATGCGGTCTGTCACGACGCGCAGACCGGAAGGCAAAGTCGTGATTTCTACGCTCATGAAGCTGCTCGTTTTTGGGTAGAATTGATCCGCGTCCGGGTGCGGATGAAAGTCTCAATCGCGCCCTGGTCATTTGGAAGAACGGTAAAGTGTTCTTCGCGTTCGAAAAGGCTGGCGAGATGGGCAGGCAGAGCAGGGTGCTGGCCTGTTGCTTTGGCGGCGGCATCCGGGAATTTCGCCGGATGCGCGGTGCCGAGCGCGACCATCGGCGTGCCAGGGTTTCGCGCCAGAGACTCGCGCCCTGCGCGAACGCCGATCGCCGTATGCGGATCGATAAGAGTGCCCGTATCGGCGAAGACGCGGGCGATCTCGGCAGTGGTCTCAGCCTCGCCGACGCGTGCGGCGGCGAATTCGGCGCGGATCGCGGCGAGCGGCGCCTCATCGAGGCTGAAACGCCCGGACTGATGCAAATTGGCCATCAGGTTCCGGATGGCAGAGGCGTCACGCCCATAGGCCTCGAACAAGAGCCGTTCGAAATTAGACGAGACTTGAATATCCATCGACGGTGATTGTGTCGCCTCGACGCCTTTCACTTCATAAGTGCCGGTAGCCAGGGTGCGCGCGAGAATATCGTTCGTATTGGTTGCAATGATCAATTGCTCGACCGGCAGCCCCATGCGCTTGGCGATAAAGCCTGCGAGTATGTCGCCGAAATTGCCGGTCGGGACGGCGAAGGAGACGGGTCTATGCGGCGCGCCCAATGTGACCGCGCTCGTGAAATAATAGACGATTTGCGCCATCACGCGCGCCCAATTGATGGAATTCACGCCCGTCAGCGCGAGCTCATCGCGGAAGCTGCGCTTTTGAAACAGGCCCTTCACGATCGCTTGCGCGTCGTCGAATGTGCCTTCAAGCGCGATGACATGAACGTTCGCATCGCTCACACCGCTCATCTGCCGCCGCTGCACGTCTGAGACGCGGCCGTGCGGGTAAAGGATAAAGACATCGACAGCATCGAGGCCGCGAAAGGCTTCGATCGCGGCCGCGCCTGTATCGCCTGAAGTCGCGCCGACAACGGTGGCGTGCTGGCGGCGGGCCTTCAGCACATGATCCGTCAGCCGCGCGAGAAGCTGCATGGCGACGTCCTTGAACGCGAGCGTTGGACCATGGAACAATTCAAGCACGAAGAGATGGGTGTCGATTTGGGCGAGCGGCGCGATCGCCTTGTGGCGAAAGCCCGAATAGGCCGCTTCGATCATGCCCTTAAGGACCTCGGCTTCAATGTCCGCGCCAATGAAGCGGGATATGATGGCCTCAGCGATTTGCGCATAGGAGAGCCCAGCGAAAGCAGAAATATCGTCTTGGGTAAGATTTGGATAGGTCTCCGGCAGATAAAGGCCGCCATCGCTCGCAAGACCTGCCATGAGCGCGTCTGTAAAGGAAAGTGCTGGAGCCTCTCCACGGGTGGAAATATATTTCACCATACTGCCCAGTTGCTTTGTTCGTGCTGTGTCTTTGTTTCAGTTAACATGAACCATTCGAATTCTGCAAAAACAGCGGCCGTAAAAGCCGGTTTATCCGCATCACATTGGATTAGCGCTCTGTTTGTAGCTCATTCCGCTTGTTCCACGCAAAAGCGGCGAACACCGCGAAAAGCCCGATTGCCAATCCAAACCAGGTTAAAGCGTAAGAAAGATGGTTGTTGGGGATGACGATTTCCGTCGTCCCGCCCTTTGGCCAGCCGCCGGGCATTGGCAGGTCGTCCGCGTCGATCGAAAAAGGGGCGACTTTATCCAGCTTGAGCGCAGCTGCGATCAAAGCCGGGTCGCGGGTAAAATAGCGCCCTGCCGAGGGATCGTCAGCGGGCGTGAAAAGATTGCGGGATTCCGGCGGCCGCATGAGGCCGGTCACAATGACAGGTCCCGCGATTTCGCCTTCGGCCCGCGCCGCCTTGTCTTTTAAAGCCTCGGGCACAAAGCCGCGATTGACGATGACATAGGCACCGGAAGCTAATCGCAGAGGTGTCAGGACAAGATAACCGGGGCTCGATATGCCTTTCCGGCTAAATCCTGGGCCGTGGAAGACCAAGACCTCCTTATCGTGCTCGAAGGTGCCTTCTGCTTCGACATGGCGATAATCGTAATCATCGGGCACGAGATTTGGCCATTCAGCCGCTGGAAGAAGGGGGGCGGGGGCCATCGTGCTGCGCGCCTCGATACGCGCGATAAGGGTCTCTTTCCAGGCGAGTCTTTGCAACTGCCAGAGCCCGAGGCCAATCAAAATGGCACCGGCTGCCAAGGTGAAAAGGGCGGGCCAGGCCAGCGCCTTGAGGCGGGCCGGTATCAAAACGCTTTCGATTTGCTCTTCTTTGAAAATGGGTTCTTCCTCAAACGGCTGTTGTCGCGATCCTGAGCTGGACAAGAGGTGCTAATCGGGTCAGCTCTCCAATCGTCCTTGCTCAGCTTTATTGCGAAATTGCAAGGCAATAAGAAGGCCTTTCATAGGCCGGAGCAGGCCAAGACAAACCACGACGGTGAGGGGCAGGAAAATCACCAGATGAACCCAAAAGGGCGGTTCGAAAGTCAGCTCCGTCCAGAGCGCCGCGCCGAGAACGAGAAATCCGCCGATCAGGCAGACGAAGACGGCGGGGCCGTCACCGGCATCGGCAAAGGCAAAATCAAGTCCGCACCGGTCGCATTTTTCACGAAGATCGATGAAGTGCTTGAAGGCTTGGCCTTGCCCGCAGCGCGGGCAGCGTCCGAGCAAGCCTGTCCGGTAGGGCGATAGCGGCGGATAATCTGCGTTTGAGCCCACAGCTTCACCTTATATTTGGAATCAAAAGGGGCGGCGCTTCGGCCACCCCCTCTGATGCAGGACGCGGAAACAGTTCAGGCATCAATGTTCGATCGGAGCCCCCCAAGACCCCCAAACGTAAATGCACGAAAATAGAAACAGCCAGACAACATCGACGAAATGCCAATACCAGGCGGCGAACTCAAAGCCGAGATGCTGCTTGGGTGAAAACTGTCCGGCAAAGGCACGGATCAGGCACACCGCCAGGAAGATGGTTCCGATGAGGACATGGAAACCATGGAAACCTGTCGCCATGAAGAAAGTCGCGCCGAAGATCGAACCTTTGAAGGCAAACGGCGCATGCGCATATTCATAGGCCTGGACGCAGCTGAAGAGCACGCCGAGGATGATGGTCAGGATCAAACCCTTCTTCAGCGCGGAACGGTCGCCGTGCAGCAGGCCATGATGCGCCCAGGTGACGGTCGTACCCGAGGTGAGAAGAATGAGCGTGTTGAGCAGAGGGAAGTGCCAGGGATCGATGGCTTCGATTCCCTGCGGCGGCCAATGTCCGCCGGTGAAGGCCGCGCGGGTATATTGGATCGCCGCGCCAGGAAAAAGGCTGACGTCGAAAAACGCCCAGAACCAAGCGACGAAGAACATGACTTCTGACGCAATGAACAAGATCATGCCGTAGCGGTGGCTGATCTGCACCACGCGTGTGTGGTAGCCGCCATATTCGGCTTCTTTGATCACGTCGGTCCACCAAGCGAACATGACGTAGAGGACGCCGAGAAGTCCGGCGAAGAAGATATAGCTGCCTGGCTTCGTGCCGTGAATTTCCAGATGTTTCATCCAGAAGATGCCGCCGAACGCCATCCAGAAGGCAAAGAAAGAACCGGCGAGCGGCCAGGGGCTCGGGTCTACCAGATGGTAATCGTGGTTTGGTTTCGTGTGGGCGTCCGCCATAACCTAATCCTTTCCCCCATTGATTGGGCCGATGCCCAGCCTTTCAAAAAATTCTTCTGCCGGCCTTTGGGCTTTGCCCTGGCCTCATCTGTCAGTCAAGGCTTAAAGCCGGGACTTATTTGTCTCCGGCGTTGCTTGTGTCGCTATAGAGGGAGCCGCCTTTTTGACTGGAAAGAACGTGTAGGACAACGTGATCTCCGCGATATCATCCATGTCCTTATCTTTTTCGAGCGCCGGGTCGAGAAAGAAGACAACTGGCATCTCTGCCGTTTCGTGCGGTCCAAGCGTCTGCTCCGTGAAGCAGAAGCAATTGATCTTATCGAAATAGGCGCCAGAAACGTCCGGACTGACGTTATAGCCCGCACGTGCGGTGACTTCCCGATCCGTGAGATTGACCACCTTGAAAAAGACCGTCTTCGTTTCGCCAGTGACAAGGCTGACGCGCTCGGTTTCTGGCGTAAAGCTCCAATTCAAGCCAAGAGCTACATTGGTATCGAAGCTCACCCTCAGCTTTCGCGTGCCGTGATGCAAGGGCGCCGCCTCGGCCACTTGCGTCGTGCCGCCAAAGCCAGTCGCCGAACAAAACATCCGGTAAAGCGGCACCGCCGCGTAGGAGAGGCCCAGCATCGCAGCGACGGCGCAGACGACGAGACCTGCCATGAGGCGATGACGCCCGTGCGGGGTTTTCGTTTCGGGGACAGGGTTCGCCATTTACAAAGGCCGATTCATGACGCCAGGACCTAGCTTGGCAATCGTCACCACATAAATCAGCAGGATAAAAAACCCGACGGCCAGACCAATGGCTACATTGCGCTGACGCCGGCTTTTCAGCTGCTGGGGTGTAAGTTCAATGCCATTTGGCTCTGTTTCGCTCGCCATCACCTCAGCCCCCGAGCCGTGCTAGCAACGCGAGGCCAAGGCTAAAGGAGCGCTCGATGACGATCTCTGCGAAGAGGAGAAAAAGATAGAGGATCGAAAAGCCAAATAGGCTCTTGGCGCAGCGATCCGCTTCACCGCCGGCGCGGACGCGATAGACGCGAACGGCGAAGACAATGAATGCGCCACCGAGAACAATAGCCAAAAGACCATAGGCGATGGACGCGAAACCAAGGATCCAGGGGAGCACACCAGCGGGCGCGAGCACGAGGCTGTAGAGTAAGATCTCAAGGCGGGTATGCGATGCGCCTTTGACATTCGGCATCATCGGAACGCCTGCGCGGCGGTAATCCTCGGATTTGACTAAGGCCAGCGCCCAGAAGTGCGGCGGTGTCCACAAGAAGATGATGGCGAAAAGCACGATGCTCGAAAGGCTGATATCGCCCGTCACCGCGGCATAGGCAACAATCGGCGGAAAAGCGCCCGCGGCGCCGCCGATGACAATGTTCTGCGGCGTCGAACGCTTCAGCCACATCGTATAGATCACGACGTAGAAAAAGATCGTAAAGGCGAGCAGCGCGGCGGCCAGCCAATTGGCGACGACGCCAAGTGTGATCACTGAAAGAAACGCGAGAGTCAGCCCAAATCCCAGAGCTTCCTCAGCCGTCACGCGGCCAGACGGGATAGGACGTTTCCGCGTCCGTGACATGATGGCATCGATATCGGCCTCGTACCACATATTGAGCGCACCTGAGGCTCCGGCACCGACCGCGATTGCGAGAAGGCTCGCAAAGCCGATCACCGGATTGACACCCTGCGGGGCGAGCAAAATACCAGTCAGCGCTGTGAAAATCACAAGAGACATCACGCGAGGCTTTAACAGCGCGATGTAATCACTTGGATTGGCCTCTGAGCCTGTCAGGGCCGGGGCTATGCTGCGGCTCTCGCCAATATAGCTCACGTCGCGCTCACTATGCGTTCGAGATATTTTTGGAGCGGCGGCTCATGCCGCCGCTCCCGCCTGATTTAGGTTACTCCGTGGATCAATGATCCGTACCGGCGGCGATGCGCGGCAGTCTCTCGAAAGTATGGAACGGAGGCGGAGAAGAAACCGTCCATTCGAGCGTGGTCGCGCCGACACCCCAGGGATTATCACCTGCGACGCGCTTTTTCGCGAAAGCTTCGAAGATGATGTAGATGAAGAGGAGAACGCTGGCACCCGAGAGGTAGGAACCGTAGGATGAAACGGTGTTCCACAAGGTGTAAGCGTCGGGGTAATCGATGTAGCGTCGCGGCATGCCCGCGAGGCCAAGGAAGTGCTGCGGAAAGAACGTGACGTTGACGCCGACGAACATCGCCCAAAAATGCAGCTTCGCTAGAGGTTCATTATAAAGGTAACCCGACATTTTCGGGAACCAATAGTAGAAGCCCGCGAACAGAGCGAACACTGCGCCGAGCGATAGCACGTAGTGGAAATGCGCCACGACATAATAGGTCTCGTGAAGAGCGCGGTCGATGCCTGCATTGGCAAGAACGACGCCGGTCACACCGCCGACAGTGAACAGGAAGATAAAACCAACTGCCCAGAGCATAGGCGCACGGAACGAAATCGAGCCGCCCCACATGGTTGCGATCCAAGAGAAGATCTTCACCCCAGTCGGAACCGCGATCACCATCGTCGCGAAGACGAAGTAGCGCTGCACGTCGAGCGACATGCCGACCGTGTACATATGATGCGCCCAGACGACGAAGCCGACGACGCCGATCGCGACCATGGCATAGGCCATGCCGAGATAGCCGAAGATGGGCTTCTTCGAAAAGGTCGAGATGATGTGGCTGACGATACCGAAGCCAGGAAGGATCAGAATATAGACTTCCGGGTGTCCGAAGAACCAAAACAGATGCTGGAAGAGAAGCGGATCACCGCCGCCCGCCGGATCGAAGAAGGTTGTGCCGAAGTTGCGGTCGGTCAGGAGCATGGTGATGGCGCCCGCCAATACCGGCAGCGACAGGACGAGCAAGAAAGCGGTGATCAAGACAGACCAGGCAAAAAGCGGCATCTTATGCAAGGTCATGCCGGGCGCGCGCATGTTGAAGATCGTCGTGATGAAGTTGATCGCGCCGAGGATCGAAGACGCGCCGGCCAAATGAAGCGAGAGGATCACGAAGTCCATCGCTGGTCCAGGATGGCCCGTATTAGACGAGAGCGGCGGATACATCACCCAGCCGCCGCCAAATCCATACATGCCGGGCGCACCTTCCATAAACATGGAGATGAGCAGCAGAGAGAAAGAAGCGGGCAAAAGCCAGAAAGACACATTGTTCATACGCGGGAACGCCATATCTGGCGCACCGATCATGATCGGAACGAACCAATTGCCAAATCCGCCGATGAGCGCGGGCATAACCATGAAGAAGATCATGATCACGCCGTGGCTCGTGATGAACACATTATAGAGATTTTTGCCGGCATCGAAGGCCGTCGCCGGATCGGCACCATCAATGATTTGCGCAAGATGGTTGAAGACTTGGATGCCCGGCTGCTGCAATTCCGCGCGCATCGCGATCGACATGGCACCGCCGATGATGCCGGCGCAAATCGCAAAGATCAGATAAAGCGTGCCGATGTCTTTATGGTTCGTCGAGAAAAGAAAGCGCTTTAACCCAGTAGGGTGTCCATGCGCTTCATCGTGGTGGGTTGTCGCGGTCGTCGCCATCTTGGAGTTTCCCTTGAAGTCTTCCTGCTTGCCGTCGTCTGGCTCGCAGGTCTTGGCGCTGATGTTTTCGACTTATCGACGCGCCGGTTCAGGCGTGTCATTACCGGCTAAGTGGAGAGGTGCCATGGTATTTGAAGCGTATTTCTTTTTGGCGTCCGCCAGCCAGGTTGCGTAGGCTTCTGGGCTCACGACACGGAACGCGATCGGCATGTAGGCGTGGTCGCGGCCGCAAAGCTTGGAGCATTGGCCATAATACATGCCTTCACGCTCTGCTTTGAACCAGGTTTGGTTCAGGCGCCCTGGCACCGCGTCGATACGGATGCCAAATGAGGGGATGGTAAAGGAATGGATCACGTCATCAGCCGTGACCTGGACAAGGACGGTCTTACCCACCGGAACGACGGCTTCGTTATCGACGGAAAGCTGACGAATGTCACCTTCCTCCGGCTTCAGGTCGGCTTCAGACTTGATTTCCGAGTCGAACTCAAAGCCGCCGCCTTGGTCGGCCGGATAGCTGTAGCTCCAGTACCACTGTTTGCCAGTGACTTTCACCGTCATGTCCGCGGGCGGAATGACAAGCTCATAGGTCAGAAGTTTGAAAGACGGAATTGCGATGACTACGAGGATCAGAACAGGCGCAATGGTCCAAACAACCTCTAGAAGCGAATTATGTGTCGTCCGTGACGGGATTGGATTGGCTTTTTCATTGAAACGGAAAATGCAAATGAGCAGCAGGATCAATACGGCGA
>Ga0116226_10006598_pt1 | contig 10422 bp, 9 predicted proteins | sample S1TSphfallax_FD_89692 | JGI IMG/M metagenome (GOLD analysis project Ga0116226, IMG submission 89692) | Host-associated microbial communities from peat moss isolated from Minnesota, USA - S1T2_Fa - Sphagnum fallax MG | ecosystem: Host-associated > Plants > Peat moss > Unclassified | place: USA...
CGACCGGAGAAACAATAATAATCGATCTTCTTCATCTCATCTATTTGTTTTGCAGATAACCAAGAAATTCAAAGCAAGACTGGATGAGCGCAGCTTCACTAAACTAAAGAAAGACCTCCTGACGTTACGTAAGTTTTTTATATATAATGCTTCCCTGCTATTTATGTTGGAAAAATAAATAAATAAATGTTTTGGCCAGCTCCTTCTGCCATGTAATTATACTGACGAGGTGCGACGTGATCGGTACTCACAGTTTCAGTACACATATGCTTGCAGAGTTGGATAACGTGGAACGATCCGGAGATGTAGTTTATGTCACAGGCTATGATGAGGAGGTTCTGAACGGCCAGGCAATCTTAAACATGTTTCGGAAATATGATTCCAGAGCTACACGACTTAGCTGATAATTCTAGTAATGATATTTTCCTTCAGCTGGAGGTCTACACTAATTAAGCGTCGCGCTGCAATGCAGACCGCCAGCGGGCCTCTTGGCTCTTATCATAAATATATAAGGAACCTGCAGACGTACAGTGATAGAAGAATATCATATGCACTACTTATGGACTAAACTATAGTCATATCCATTCATTCATTCATTCAAGTTGAAGCTTGCAGAAAGCTCATCAATTGGTCGATGTCAATTAATTTCCAGACGGCAGGACTACTAGCCTTAATTGATGCTTCTAGTAGCTGCAGACTGAGAGGTATCCATAGACAATGACCCATGCTTTCTTGTTGCATGGACATGCGCGTTTCATTGGAAATCTACAAACAGACGAGACCATCCGGATGTCTGGATTTATAGATACTTAACTACCGTCAATTATATATAAGCTGCAATTAGCAGTTCTAGCTGAGTCCTTAGCACGTGAGAATGGATTCCTCGTACAACGGATCAACCCATGTGAGCTAATCGAGGGCTGATCTTTGGCTGGATTAACCCCTGCACGTTGGATCAGTATATATATCTAGTATTTAATTGAGCCATTTGCTGATTCTAAGACAATTTTCTAGGATGTTATCAGCTTTAAAACTAAATTTTTTTCTACTATTGGAATTCTCGCCTCCTGGGCGGGTTTCCACTTAGCTACGGCCCAGTCCTAATTTATAATAAAGTTCGGCAGGTTTACAGTAGTAATTTTCGGCTAAGTTCTAACTTTGGATGTATTTTTGGATGCATGCATTGTTTATTGTTGAGCTGGGTCCTTTATAACTGAATTGTAATTCGCTCCACTATCCATGTATAAGGCTGATTGGCTGCAGAAAAATGTTCCTACTTGTCACGTTGATCAATGTTTGACCCATAGGATAAGAAGCGCTAAACTGGATGTAAATGGGTAAACCATTTACATGCTTCCATCAACCAGACTGCTAACTGGTGGGCCGGAAAAGAATCTAGAGTCCCACGTCATTTGCAGAGCCCCGGTGACGTGCATGAAGTTCTCCACATGCAACACTAAGCTACTTTCTCTTGAAGGCTTTACATACTCAGAACATCTTTGCCCGCCATTCTTTTGGAGTCGGTTCTCATTTTCATAGGTCGTCGGAAAAACATAAGAGCCTCGGACAAGATTGAAAGCGTATTTGGAGGAAGGATTGTCAACCTGAAAGAGCCCATCAGTTTTTTCCATGATACCCAGGGTATCACAAGAACTTGTTTAAAAATTGTCTATTTTTAGGCAGTGTAACACCCTCGGCCGCGACCGTTACTGAATCGGACCCACATCTGCTTTGCCTCATGCTTCATTACCGGAATCAGGCCCACCTCAGCTCCAGCTCATCCGGGCCCTTATTCTAGTAATGCCGGTAACCATGGGGGTTGTTAACCTACACGTGGTACCCCGCTTTTAGGCACCTTGAAAGGATGTAATTCAATTAGGAACAGTTCCTGATCAGAAGGAACATTCGAGCAAAATACCAGCTAGATCTAGCTTGATCACCAAACAGACATACGTGATTGACTAGCCTGTAGCGAAGTGCGGGACCTGAATCAATCCTGATTGACGACGAAAGCAAGCATTTCAACAGAGCATGAAAGTCTATATTCTCTACGTATGCATGTCTTCCAGGTCGTAAGCACCGGCTCCAGTGTCCAATTCAGGCACTTTTTTTGTCTGTCTTTTTCCTAGGTGGGACATGAGGCCAGCTCAGTGGCTAGGCCTTGGCCCAGGCATCTGCAGACTGCTAGTTCCATTTTTGGTCAGTTTCACTGGTGATGTAAATTCACCGTCGCCAGCCGACAGACACTCTGCTTGTGTGAATCAATGCTGGCAAACACTGGTCAAGCTCTGGAACAGGCCGTGGTATTTAGAACCAGATAGTTTCCGCGTACTCGGACTAGTGAGCCAAAGAGGCGGCTGGGACGGACCACGGATCATTGAAATATTACAAAGAGAATAATACCTTGAGACCAGATGTCTTTGCACATTCCTGGAGGCAAGGACATAGTGCAGCCGCTTAAAGGTCTCTATCCATTTAGGCTCCTCTCATCACGGTTACACATAGTATGTCGTGATCATAGCATGCCTCACTAGAAGTCATTGGATTGGGACCTTGTTTTCTTGCTGCATGGACATGTGCTTTTCATTGAAGAGCTACAATTGAGTTGAAAATTAATTTGTGCAGGAACTTTTAATTCTGGGAACATTTCATATGTCAGGAATTTTTTGAAGAACATTAAAAGAACACATTTTTCTATGAAACACATGTCACTTTATGATGATTGACATTTGAATCAGAGCTCTTGCAAATTTTGGTCAATGCTTGACCAATAAAACTAAGAAATCATAAGCACAGTAAGTTGAAAAAAAATAATGAAAAGTTGTTGTTGGGAGGTAGATTTGTGACTTATAGCAGCTTAATGGAAAAATGTTCTATTAAAACTTGTTTACATTTCTTTCCTTTCTCGTGCAACTCTCTTGCACAACTCTTTGAACGGTCAACATGTAACAACTAGTTGCAATTCTTAAATATTACTTCAAAATTACGCCCCATCCTCTTATCAAGCAATTCCCAATTGTGACCAAAAATTTGGTACAAATTTCAATAATTCTTAAAACTCCAATTTTCATCAACTTCATTGACTCACTATACAGAAGTCTTCATCTCCTCATGTAGTTGTGAACACGCTTGAGTATTAACTGGCAATGATGAAGCGCCATAGCTAACAATGGGTTGGCATTTTGTTAAAAATCATCTTGAAGCATTGAATCTATTTGATGTTTTACTATGACCTAATGAGATATTTGTAAATAAGTTGTATCCTTGGGTGGACCTAGGAACATCACACCTTCTTTTTCCTGAACCACTTGAATTTTATATATAGGAAACACTCAAATGAGACTTTTCATTAAATTGTTTTTTTGAGTACATTCATGAAATTATATAAACTCTGAAACTTTTATGAGATAAAGTCATGCCTTGTTGAGCATCCATCATTTGATGCTTCATCCCCTCCAGGCTACTGTGGAGGCTACTGTTTGCAAAGTCATGAAATTTTATTAAATAAAAGTATGAAATACTGTGACTTAGGATTAAATGCATGAGGCACAAGAACATTTATAGCTACAGTACACAAAGCAGCAGCAGTGATTGGTTGAAAGCATTCAGGAAAAAACAAGGACATGGCAAATTCAGTTCAACACCAAATTTGTTGCTAAACTGAGTTTCATGCACAATTGAAGCTTAGTGTACCTGTTTTTTGAAATTTCATCCCAAGTATGTGATCAAAGGGGGGGTTTCGATGTTGTCTTTCCTTATTTTACTGATAACTTTAATGTATTTTGATATTCCTAATCATTGCATTTTTTTAAATTAATTTTTAATAAAAATTATTTTAATATTTTGGTTAAGAACAAAATTTTTGACACATGTTAAATGATATTTCTTAAAATAATTCTCAAAGACAATTTAGATGGTATATATATATATATATTTTAAAGTATACTTTTAAAATAAACTTGAGCCAAATTACAATTAGGGAAACAACTATTCAAGTTAGATCAAGTGGACCCATTAGGAACAACTTTAAAAAATGGTAAAATTAGACAAAAACATTTGATCAAATATTTTTTTGAACCTTTTTAATTCTATTATATCTTAATTATTTTATTCTCATGTTTATTGATTTGATGCCAAAGTATATGGTTTTAGTTTTTCATGGGGATTTTTAAAAACTTGTTATAAATTCATAATTAAATAATAATAACAATAAATATAATTTGAAATGCCTTTGAAAGTAAAAATCAAAAGTCTTGTTTCAGAAGTTTGATTTCAAGACAAAAAAGTTCAAGGAAAGTAGTTGAACTACTATTATTTACAATCCTAAATTAATAAGTAAATTATAATGATTAATCAAAATTGAAAATATTTTTATTTTGTTAAACTTTCAAACTTTATACTACTTGTTTAACTAATAACATATTTTTACTAATAACCCTTTTTAAAATGTAAGTTACTAAATATATTTTTCATTAAATTCAATGGGTCCAATAAATGAAGGTGTGATATTCCTTGTGGTAGGGTGTAAGCATGTTCAAATGGTTCAATTCTTCTTTTAAAAAGAAAAATAGCTCATGTATAAAGTTCATGGCTGAAAACATGATAAAGTAGGCCAACCATTATCATTTTTCACCAAGTTTGAAAATATATTTGAATTGCGTTAATTAAATTTTTTATTTTCTTGCAATGTTGGGTTCAAACATGCTCAAATGATCCACATCTACCCTTTTGTCATGTGCTTAAAAATAATGGGTTAAATTATGAAAATGTTGTGATAGACCTAGATTGGTTGTTCAAGGAAAATATTCACAAAATTCCTACAATCCCAAATGTTGTTACAATATGTTTTTATGTAAAAGTATAACTTATGATTAATCATGACTACATAAGTCATTTTTCAAGCATTTCAAGGTCAAAGCAAAATAAAGTATTAAAAAAAAAACATCTCCATTTAAACTATGTGTCACACATGTAATTTTTTTAAAAAAATCAAATTAAATGAAATTATATGTCAAGTAACCTTCATTTATTGTATTAGGTTAATGAAAATATAGTTTTCAAAACATGAAAAAAAAAAAAAAACTTACAAAGTAGTTTTTAAAAAAATTTGAAACTGATGAGTTAATATGTGTTCAAACCTACTCTTTCACTTCGAAATTTAATCAAATAGATATTTATTAATTTATGATATGAAGATCATCATCCATTTTACCAAGCCATCAATTTTTTTTAAAATTTTTTAATTTTATGAAACCCCATTTGACACCTACTTGAAAGTTGAAACAAAAAGCCCACACTCAAAAGTTATTTGTATTTTTAAAAACCTACTTGAAACCTACTATTATAAGTTGAAAATTGAAAATTAATGCATATTAATGTAAAAACTACTTATTTAGGAATGGAAATCAAAGTAATTGAAAAATCTCGAACCGCATCATGTGTAGCAATTTGTTTTCCCTCATAAACACGATGAACTAGGTGTATTCTTGACGAATCTATGGGTGACCACATATGCATCGAAAAGGACCATGTAGCCCAATTCGATGCATAATGTTCAAGAAAAGTTGTTAGAGACTGTTTGAAATGATGGGATAACTAGGCTTAAGCAAAAAATCAAGCACCTAAACCTAGGCATGCACAAGATTTTAACCGAACATGATGATAATCAAAAGATAAATCGCAAATGATGTTGGAAAAATATTGTTCATGCATGTTATTTTGAAGATGATTTGTTCCTCTTGTCATGCCCGTATGCATGGCCTCATACATGATGGTCAATTATGGGCATGCCAATGATGCTTTAGGGTTAATGTACGTTTTTAGGTAATTGTACGCTATTAGGTGTTTTAAAGTTATGGCTTGTTTAGGGTTTCAGCTTTGTTGACGATTGTGTAAAAGGCCAAGCTTTTCCCTTTTTTTGTCAGTTTTTCTAGAATTCCTTTGTCAAGGAGAGTTTCCTCCATAATCAGATTGGATTCCTAAATGCTCACAATGACTATTACACGACCACCGTTTACATACATTACGTTTTTTTTCCTTCTTTTCAATTTAATTCTAGAAAAATTACTCTTTATTGCTTAATGTTGAAAGCAACAGATTTTTGCTGGTTTTGAATTTCTTGAGTTTTTTTGCTTATTGGTTTCTTGTGTTCTTGAGTTGTTATTTCTTCTTCTTTTTCTACTTTTGTACTATAACTACCACATGCACAAAAACAACCATAACTAACAATAACATAAGCGAGGGAGAAGGTACACCAAAAACAAGCTACAAACTGTGAAGTTTTGAGTTTTGGAGCTTCAGAGGGAGGGAGGAGTGAGTAGCTCCAAAGCTTGTTTTACTACCAACTTTAGGTCTTAGGAGCACGCACACACACACAAGGTTTGATTGCAATACAAGATCTACACCAGGTGATGTAACCCCAATTACACTTGCTTTCTTTGTACATGGGTTTTGAGGTTAACATCTAGGCTATGCACTCATGTGTGTTTTTTAGCTTGTAGTCATGTAATGAGTAGCCCTTGTAGCAGCTCTGGAAGAAGAAGAAGAGATTTTTTTTTAAAAAACATGAAGTAGAAGAAAAACATTTCTCTTTTTTCTTTTTGCATGTTGTCATTATAGAGCTCACGAACACAAATTGCTTTGTAATGTTGTCATTGACGCAATCGCCATCTATTGTAGTTCCGTTCGACATCCGTTGCAATTTCATCGAACATTTGTCACAATTTCATCCCACATTTGTTGTAGTTACATCGAACATTTGTCACAATTTCGTTCAATGTCCATCATAGTTTTGTCCCATGTTCATTGCAGTTCCGTCCAAAGTCTATCCTAATTCCGTCCAATGTCCATCACAGTTTCGTCTGACATCAAACAACTTTCGTCCAATGTTTATCAATTTCTGTTTGACGTCTGTTCGACCCCTTCCATCCATTGACATCTGTTTGTCGCCATTCATCCCTATCAATGCACTATATTCTTCAAATCCTACTTACGTATCCAATATCATATTCCTTAAATTATATGTACCACGTACATACGTAGCCAATACCCTATTCTTCAAACCATATGTTGTGTTAGAACTTTGTAGCTAGTGTTTTGTATTGCCACAAAATTTTGGGGCATGAGACAACACCATGTCCTTAGATGATGAGAGCACTACCATTGAGCCAAAGCCAAGGTATCAAATACAAAGTAACACACAATCATTTGAGCTAATTTCTTTGAGCTCACGATCTTCACAATGGTACCATCAAGCATTTAAAACGCCATCATCATCCAGTAAAACTCCAACCAAATATTCAGATTCAGGTTACACTACATCAATGGTACATCAAAGTCCATTTGGAGGGGTAAATCAGTGGGGTGCGCCTATTGTTGCACCAGCTTTCACACCATCACCATATATTTCGCTACAAGTCATTACCTCTACACCCATATACACCATGGAGGTCAACACTTCATCTAGGAGAATTGAGAAGTTCAACAAAAGGCCAAGTACCATTTCTTTGAGGGTGTTCAAGGCAACTTTCTCAACCATGGTTTGTGAATTCGAGCTCAAGTATGGCGATAATTACACCAAGGCATTCGCATTCAAATAACTAGCCCATTATGTGCACTATGAAGCATTGGATGTTTATGAACAACATTTTCCAAAGATTTTGGGCATCACCCAAATCCCCAATTTAGTTTATGCCAAAGCCATCAACACCGCCTCTCAAATTGCACTTCAAACTTGCCATTACACATCATGGGACTGTGCCCAATAATCTAGATTCGGTGCCTACATTCTTCCCACCATCGATGCACCAGCTTTTGCTGATCTAGTGGGGGAATTCTTTCAAGTTCTTGAGCTGGAATTTCTGATTAAAAATTCTAGACATGTCGCCACCTTTTTTCGACAAAAGGATGAAACCCTTAAGATGCTCTACAAGAGGCTTCTCAAGCCTAAAGAGGATACTCAAATCATCACAAACCTAGAAGCTACCCATCGGTATATTTGTTTGTTGGAAGGTACTTCGACACTCCATGCAGAAGTTTTATAAGGGGTTTTTACAGAATTTGGAGACTCATACATTTTGCTTGAAAAGCCAAAACTGGCTCATGCACATTATGAGGCTAGTACCATGAAGCTTCCATCATGTTCAAAGCCTCAACCTCCACCAGTTATGCCAACCAGATCATCACATTCTTTTTCAAGGGTTAAAGCGGTGCACTTGGTTGCACCCATCTTACCTTCTTGCAACTACTATGGCAATCCTACCCACAAAGCTAGTGAGTGCAACATTCCTTTTGAGGATTTCTTTTGTGATTATTATGGGAAAGAGGGACATCGTGAAGCTGTTTGTTTTGCCAAGTTCCCGGAACAAAAGTAACTCCAATTACCACGGTAAAATTTACCTACATCTTTTGTTGCCTTTCAACCAAAAGCCAAGACACATCAGCCTTCCACTCAGGCTTTCCCCACCAAAGGTAATTCCAATGAGAATGTTAAGAAAAAGGAGCACAATGTTGACAAGAGGGAGGTGCTTCAAGCCCATGCAACTCAAGTTTAAACTCTACAAAATGAACTCGAATCATTGAAGGCCCAACTTACGAATCTAAGAAGGAAGTCTTCCCAACCAGCTAGTCATGTCCAACTCGTATAGGGTTCAAGATCACATGAGGGGCCTACTAGGTCATTCTATGGCCTCTCACACGATGCCATGCTGGGGGAGTATGTTCTTTCCAATGCACATAATTCTAGTCCCACACCAAAATTTGCCACTTCTTTTTGCCCTTCCTATTTCGCGACACAAGAAGATAGTGTGGCACCCAGAGTCATTGCCACTAGGTAGGTAATTCAAAGTAATGGACTCGCATTTGGTTCAAGTCCTATTACCAAGGCTAGAGGAGTTCGAGTAATCATGTCACAATCTTTTCGTCCTTTCAACACAAAAGAAAATTACATCTCATTGGCAAGGGGGAAGGAGACTACTACACCACAAGCTGCTAGAGCATCAAATTTTTGTGTCCCGAGAATACATGTACATTAAGAAAAAACATAATTTTCCATTGATCAGCTTATGGAGTGCCAACTTCAAATGCGTGAAGTGGCGTAAAAGCTTGTGAATACACTGTTGTTTTGTTTTCAAGATTTGAAGTTCAACACCAGGGACATAATTACAATACTAAAGGATATCCTAAACACTACATTAGGTCCTCTACCAACCCCTAATCCACATGTTATAAGGGTCCCATCCAACACCTTGGAAAAACATTTAACTGGCTCACGTGTTGTAGATGGTGTTCATAATCTAGTCACTAGTTCTAGCATGGCTAAAATAATGGGTTCTCCTACCTCTAATTTTACATTCACATATTAGAAGGGAGTTAAGAACACCTCACTTGTGGATTTCTTGCACAGCAAAGGTGTTATGAATAACCATTCTCTCCATAGAATCTTTCACTCATTTCTAAAGGTGGTGTTTAGTGAGAGAACTTCTATCGCCACTAGAGTTGCCATTGTCAACGATACTAAATTAGCAATCCAGGTGGGAGGACATACACCCAAAGTGGTACTTCTTGATACAAATGCCCAACCAGTGATTCTTGGAGTTCAATTCGCCCAAAAGATGGGCATGCTTGACTCCAAACTACAGAAATCTATGTGGCAAATTCGCATCGCTAGTGGGAGTGTAGAAGAGGTATTTGGGGAGAGCTTGGATTTGAGTACATTCAACTTCAATGAAGGTACAAATCAAGAGCTTTGCTTACAAGTCAGATATTTAGTCACTAATGCCACCAATTACAATGTGCTCATTGGGCAACGGGTCATGTTTCCACTAGGTTTCACAATTGATAACCGGTTCGAACATGTGTACTACCGAGTGGATTGCAAGACTAATGGCCACCACCTGGGATACATACCCCTTGACTTACATGGGAACCATAGTCCTATGGTTAACCATTGTATACTGAAGGAAACACACATTATTTCTTACATCCAACAAGCTAGCCATGAATGAATAGAGGGAGATGAAGAGGAGATAGCTTACGCCTAAGCTATTGAAAGCTTGAAGGTGGTTCCTATTGACATTGAACACGGAATACAGGTTTTAGAGAGTTAAAAGCAACCCACGAGTCCTTGGTGAAAGCTTTCTCTAGTTTTGAAAACATGGCGAACCGATTAAACCAATACTTCGTCAACTAATCACCTTGACATGCCTAAGGAGGGGATTACAATACAAGAGCTCTTTAGTGATATTGGTATAAGTTTCGAAGCCATACTACAATCAGGTGACGCACTCCTAACTCCTTGAAGGATTCAAAAGTGAGTCCAAGTACAAGACAGCGAAAGGGGGAGGAATCGGGGCACGCTCCCTAGCTCACAACACTTTGAGGGGTAGAGGGGCATGTTGGAGCTCCAGGATGGGGCTAGGAAGA
>Ga0116226_10006599_pt1 | contig 10422 bp, 5 predicted proteins | sample S1TSphfallax_FD_89692 | JGI IMG/M metagenome (GOLD analysis project Ga0116226, IMG submission 89692) | Host-associated microbial communities from peat moss isolated from Minnesota, USA - S1T2_Fa - Sphagnum fallax MG | ecosystem: Host-associated > Plants > Peat moss > Unclassified | place: USA...
CAATAATTTGCTGAACAAAGCCCCAACAAAGATACTACCATTTTTTCAAAATTGGAAATAGAATGGGAGTTTTGAAAAAAAAAAAAAAAAAAAAAAAAACACTATCTATGTATGGGAGCTATACATAATCAAAAAATTTATACATATCCAGCATGAAGTTTTAGGGTTTGTGATTTTTTAAGGTTTGGAAGACATGCATTCAGACTCAAAACCTTAAGCCCTAGTCAGCCTTTTGAATGAGAAGTGACAAACTAGTATTGCATATCCATGATTTTTTAACATTCAACAATCGTCTATTCATAATCAGCAAAGGGACAAAAAAATAATAATTGAATACATAATTGTCTATATATGAAAATATGTGAGATTTTAAATATACATATCAATCTTTGTTTTTAGAAATGAGAATATTTTTTATTCATATCTGGAGTTTTGTCTGAAAATTGGATATCCGAACAACACTAGTTCAAACCCATTAATGGTGAAAACCTTGTTGGCCTTCTACCATTGAACTTGATTTGGGGATGCCAAAGGGATTGTTGGTTAGGTCTACTATTATGCTTTTTTTTTTTTTAAATAATCTAAGTCTATCACTTGTTGATTGGCTAGATTTTTTGATTGGTCAAAGTGGGTTGTTATTATTGTAGTACCTTGGTGGCTTCAACATAAATTAAATTATTTTTTAATATGTCAAAATTTTGAAAAAGTTACTTAAGATGTAAAAAGTTTGATTGAAAATCATCTTGAACGGAGGATATTAAATAGAGATCCACATGACCACTAAAACAATTCAATTTGTTTGAAACAAATGTATTGTAGAATAAATCTATATCTCATTACCAAATTTTCAGAATTGAAAACCCAAGTGGTAGTCTCTTAAACTGAAATTGACTAACAAAAATTAAAACTAACCAACTGTACTTGTACATTGTTTACTTCAATGATGAACTATACTATGTATACATCAACCACAACTCATCAATGATGGGCAACACTACAAAGACATGAACACCAAACATAAGTAAATGGGTAAATGCACTATAACCGTGGCTCAATTTTTGAAAAACTAATAATCTTACAAGTGAATTCTATTGTGGTATCATTCTTAAAATTGTAATAAAATCTATGTATTAAAATTTTTAAAAGTTCATATTAATATGAGCCCAAATAGAGGTTCCAAAAATATTCACCTTGGAAAAGCAAAACAACAATTTTAGGGATTTATGAAAATATGGTTTAATTTTCACAATTCAAAACTCCATAGTTGGAATTTGGTTACAATTTTCGAGAGAAGAGTTTCACATAAAAGTTTATGACTTCATACAACATCACACATTGAATCACTGCAGATAATATGGAAATGAAATTCAATATGAACCTTTTGATATTTTAATATTCCAATTAATTCACTAGTCCATATTTTTGTATTTGAGAAATTCATTGTTAAAATAGGTGTACTTTTATTAAGAATTAATTACATAAATGTCTTCACAATTAAGTTGTTAATCTCAAACCATGAATCCTTTGAGTTAGGTATAAACTTGAAAATGACTGCATCATCTTTTTCCAAGACATGTTTAAAAGCAAACTTTGCCGGCCATCTTGGAAGGCTAAATAAAAGACCATTTGTCTCATGGTTATGCTTGACTCCCACCTTCCACACCTTATTGATGTTGTCCAAATTACAAATATGCACCTTGTTGTGGGCATGGACAACTTGGACTCCATTATGGATGGGACTAATATCTCCTTACTTTTGCATGATAATGGCAAGGATCAATTTTCAATTAGTAATCCATTCACATTCATATCAAACACATGCAAATACCATATAAAAAAGGCAAGGCTGATTTGAAATTCAGTGTAAACCATGATAGATTTCATGGCAACACATCACTAGCATGAAACTCTTGTTTAATGTGTGTTTTCTTTAACATGCTTATGCATTGACTAAAATCATTTCATTTTCCTCTTGCACCCACATCCTATTTGTATGTGTGAATGAAACTAAGTCTTTCATAAAGTTTGAACTCTTAAAGATGTGGATACTTCTTTTTTATTTTCATCGGGATGGACAACTTGAGCAACAAATTTGTTTTCTCTCTCTCAAGGGTGAAAAAGAGTTTATCTCGTGGCACCAACTAGTTATTTTTAGCAAAAATTTCCAACCTCTCTTTAATCAAGATAATGCATTGAAATTTAGATTCCTTGTATTTGCATGCAACCTCCCAAATCATACCTATCTTAAGACCTCCAAGAATGTCCATTTTTTCATGTTCCATTTTCTAGATTTACAATATTGCACAAAGCTTGGTGGTATGTTTTGCATCATGCCACAAAACCCTTCCATATTTTTATAAAAATGATCCCATGATCAATATGTATCACATAAAAAATAACAATATTTGGTTAATAAATATTTACACATTAGTATTAAAAAACAATAAAATATTTGTCAATTGTAACTAGAATGCAAACACCTTCTTTGGCGGTCCTTTTATCAATGGATTTATCCAATGTCATCCTTACATCAACCATCATGCTACCCATCAAAGTTGTTTCAGTTATTGGTTAGCTATCATAAAGAATTAAAATTGAAACCAAAACTGAATTACAAAAACAATTGAAATCAAAACTTTAATCCCATTCTCTTGACAAAAACACCCACAACACCCCAATATTTTTCTCTTCCTACCAAATCATTCCAAAATAATAGCTAACTACTAACAAAAAAATGAGAATTAAAAAAACATAACTTTCTCCCAATTCTAATATGTTCAAAGCCAGGTAGCTCCCAACCCTAACCAACCTTTGAATTCCTCTTCACATTTAAAGATATATAACAAATATTGGATTTTCTGGATATCATTTCAAAAATTTGAACTTGTAATAAGTGTGGATGTGCAAATTGGATGTTTTTGCATTGAAATAATTAGTTTAATTGCCAAAGGGGAATGACAATAAAAAAATTTGGCCTAAAAAGGGAGAATATACAATAATAATGGAAAATTTCAATTGCACCATAGCTTAGTGGACCTTGCAAAATGAAAATAAATTTGTTGATGGGATTATGTGAAATTTTTTAGGGTGCCAAGAAAAGGAAGTAAATTTCTCCATGAACAAATTCACTAATTGAAAAAAAAGTGTTGATGAAAAATATCATAGTAATAAATTCAAAATGAAGGCATTGATTTGCCACCCAAATCACCCAAATTTTAGCACCTCCACTTAATTTAAACATTCATATTTGAAAAACTAAAAAACTTACACAAAATAGCAAAGTTGTTGTAAACCATCATGGATTGGTTCCAAACTCTTATTTAAATCTTGTTAGGAATGAAAATATTGTTGTCTTATGAAAATCATTTTATACCCACTCAAAGATCTTCTCAAAAATTTCCTTAAATGGGAGTCCAAAAAGGAACAAATACAATATTTTCATATTTTTTATCTTTTCTTTACAATAAATGCAACATTTAAAGAACAAAAAATCTCAAAGATGCCTAACCGATAGTCCAACCTTTTTTTTTTTTTTCCAATGGAGTGATAGGGTATATACTAAACATCATGCTCAAAAGGTAAGCTTTGTTTTGCTTATTGCTTAGAGGTTTATGAATTTTTCAAAGGGATGCCTCAAAATTTGTGTGTTAATGGAGGGGTTGTCAAAAAGCTTATTTCTAAGAAACTCCATGTGAATTTAATTTTTGTGTTGTTGCACTTGTAACACAATTGATTGACTTCAAAATATCTACATTTTGCATTTGTAATTTGAATATTGTACCTTATTTTCTAAGTCTTTTGAATTCAAACATTTCACAATGTTGGCTACAAGATCATCCATGATTGAGGAAAATTCATTTGAGTTGCTACCATTGAACAAATCGTAGCATAAAGACACATTTACAACAACAAATTATTTGAGGAAAAATGTGAAACAAATATCACAATGACACCATAGATTCCAGCACCCACATCATACAAGTTGATGTTCATTTTCCACGGTTTCTTAACCACAAGGCTAAAGTTGCCTTTCTATGCAAAAAAATTACCCCCAACTATGCAAATTAACCTATAAAAAAACATGAAGCAAAAAAATCTAAAGTTCAAAACCTATTGAAAAAGAGCCATCTATTCCCACCAATTGTTGCATTAGAAGGGGGGATATATACTCAAAAAAACAACAAACATGGAGTTGACTGATTTGCAACAATAGCTACAACTACTATTAATGTAATAAGAAAACTGAAAACCAATAAATGAAAATCTAGCTCTCTTCTATTACATTGAAAGGAGGAAAATAACATACTATGAAATTGACTTAAATAGAGCTTGCATATCAATCAACTTTTATTTTTTATTTTAAAACAAACAAGAGTTCTAGAAAAAGAAATATTAAAGCCAAAAGAATTTTCAGCAATAAGTCCTAAAGAATGCACATGTTGTATGTACTTGAGCATTTGGTCATTCTTGATGATGCACACAAGGACCAAGCTCATGCTCCACATCTCCATTCGAAGTTACATTGATTTTAAGGTGGATAGGAATATGAGGTTTTTAAATGGAAAAAAAGGTGTGGTTGGTTGCCTAGCCTTACTAGAAAATGCATGGACAAACCACTATAGCCAACCACCTAATTCAACTTTGGGTGGACTTCACATGACACAAACCACTCATGATTTTGTTGACTTGGTAGAACCCACTAGAAACTCACCAAAGTCATCATGCAATGGGAGGCAATGACGGTTTAACCTTACATATGCAATGGGAGGCAATGACGGTTTAAACCTTACATATAAGCTACACTACTTAAATATCCTACCCTACCTTACATACCTTACTTGTGCCATACCCTTCATACCCTACATATACCCTAACCTTACATATAAACTACACTAATTAAATACCCTACCTTAATCTACTTATACCTTACCTTAAATACCTTAAATTATGTACCATATGTATACCATACCCTACCTTACAAACCCTAAGCATACCTTATCCTAAATTAAATATAGTATCATATATATCTACCCTACCTATATTTTATGTTAATTAATACTTTACTTTACATACATAGGATAAGTGATTTAGTTTTGAATATATTATTACCTATTGTAACTTATATAACTCCCATTATTTACCTAGGTATAATTAACTAACAACACATAGGTTAATTAGATACCTACAATCAATATACCTACAATAAGTTATTAATTGGTTACCTAATTATTTACTAAATAAATTCATTGGTGTGTAACTAAATAATTAATTATCAATTATTGCAAATACATTATTGATAATGTAGGATGAATTACATCAAATTTGTAAAGAATAAATTACAATATGCTTGTAATTATTAATCAACATTATATTTCATTATAACTATATGTATTTTATATAATTTAGATATTTATAATATGCTTACAATTATTAGTTACAACTATATAACTAGATATTAACTAAAATTAGTTAACATACCTATTTACTTAATTAATGTGTATTACATAATTACTTAGGGATAGTGTTGTATGAACTACAAGGCTTTAGCATTGTATGGATATGAGGATGTTACTCCTTCCCAAAAATTTGTCCCATATTGTTTATCATCCTTTTCAAATTATGAACAATATGAATGAAAGAATTTCAAACATCTAAGACATAAGAAGTATTCAAAAAAAGAAGGCCACTTGCGATTAACTAATCAAAATGGTTCAACCTTAATAGCCAAATTCAAAATAAAATAATATTTTCCTACCTAGGTGTAGGTTTAATCTAGGCAACCTACATCTAGGCTTAGTATAGTGGTTTAACTTTAGCTACAACATAGGAGAGGACATAGTGCAAACTCCTAAGGTAGGCCTCAATTGGCTAAACCCACTTTAGTTTCATATATCTAGGCTTAATTACCTAACATGAGAAGAAATCTTGTCCTTTTCCATTACCCAAATTCATTAGGTTTTTACTGATATGTGACAAAATTGACTAATATGCAACTTGTATGGTTTTGGTCAAAAAGGACTAATTGATTATGACATTCTTGGTGAAATATTATTTAATCATTTTAGAAAGTCACATGTTGCATTAGATAATTTTTAATTTAAAAATTATGACATGGATATATGAAGTCCCAAGTTAATATGACGTGGAATAACGTGCCACATCATCATACAATTTTTTTCAAAAAAATTCGTTTTCTTTTCTTTCTAAATCATGGAGTCACAAATTCTAATTTTTACATGTTGTGATTTATTTATTTTAATTCCAATTTTATCTAAAAAAACAAATTTTGATGTCATTCGCCATGATACACGTTCATACATTGCATTTATACAAAATACATTGATGCACACATTCATCAAGGTTTGAAAATAAGACCTCATGGAGGCACACCAAGGCCTTAACTACCAACCACTTCACAACTTTATTAACAAAAAAGGAAAGTTTAAATTTATTATGTTTGGCGTGGAATTGTTTAAGAAATTCAAACTTTAATGTATGGTTTTTTTTTCAAAATTTATTCAAATGCTACAAATAAAAATATGATCTTGAAGCTTATTCAATAACATATTAAAAAATAATAATAATTTATAAATATCAAATGTAAAATTTTAAAAGAAAACTTAAAATAACATGTCATGAATATATTTATAAATATCTTTTGTTGAAATTGACCTACAATATCTATGAATTCAATGTGAATTTAAGAATGCATTCATTAGATATTTAACAACATTATTTTCATTATGTAAAATACGTAATTTTTTTGAAAATTTGCCCAAAAAAATAATTCCCAAATATGATTAAATACAAAAAAAATTCTTATTTTTGCAACGTTCTTAAAATTGTCATGAATGCCAATGTCATGGAGTTCATTCATTTGAATATTCATCCATGATTTGTAATGAATTTGTATTTAATTTTTAGTTTAGTTTTAGTTCACTTTTAATTAACTTTTAATTAAATTCTAATTCACTTCTAATGTACTCTTAGTTCATTTCTAATCAACTTTTAGTTCACTTTCAATTCACTTCTAATTTCTTCTTAATTAACCCTAAATTCACTCCTAATTAAGTCTTAATTCACTCTTAGTTGAGTTTTTGTTCACTCTTTGTTCACATAGGGGTGGACATGGACCACACATGGGTGCACATGGGTGAATATGGACCACATATAGGTTGGTGCCCAATGGGGATAAATAGAAGTAAAATTTTCCATTACTTTTAGTCTATTCAACTTTAGTTTTGGGAATGTTTTCTTGTCATAGCCTTATTCTGTTTTTGTTTCTTTCTTGTAATAAAATGTTGTTGGATTCTTGTTTCACATGTGTCGTGTTCTTGTTCTTGTTTTTTTAATTTCACAATATAGATTTGGAATTAAGCCTACCCTTGTTCTTGTCTTGGTTAAGAAATTTTATAGATTTGGTTATTTCGTGCCCATGACAAAAATGACAATTATCCATCATAAGATTTAACCACATTTGGTTATAGACAAGTTGTGGAGTTGGAAACTTGTTTAAACCCTTCAATATTATGGTTATTATAATTTACTATAAAAAATTGACGATATATGTTTTTAATTTCACACGATTTGACTTTTGTTCTTTCAAAAAACTTATTTGTTGATGTTGTTGCCCTTTCAAATTGGTATAAATTGAACACAAAATAAAATAAAATAATGTAGTCAATATAGCCATTTAATTTTCAATACCATATTGTTTAGTAACATGAATCATACACTAATATAAATGATTAAGAACACAATTTGAAAAAATCACAAACTTTTTTTTTTCTTATGATGTAAGAATATATATTTACTTTTGTTTCTTTTGTAAACGTAAAAGTAACATACTTTGGTGAAATTTTGGCATTAAATAGTTGGATTAAACCCTCCCCCCACCAACATGGTTTTTTTTGTTTCAAATTTTTTTAACTTTGCAATTCTTGTTCGGAAAAAAATAGAACAAATAGTGAAAATTCAAGGGAAAATGTAAACAATAGAAACATTACCAAAAAATTGAGATAATTTTATTTGAAAAAAACAATTAGGTTATTTTTAATGAATAAATATTTTTAAATAATTATAATAAGTCCAACCTTAAACCCAAAAGCAATTTCAACATCAATTTTTTTTAAAAAAAATTTTTTTTTTAAACTTTGCAATTCTTGTTCGGAAAAAAAATAGAATAAATAGTGAAACTTCAAGGGAAAATGTAAACAACAAAAAAATTACCAAAAAATTGAGATAGTTTTTTTGAAAAAACAGTTTAGGTTATTTTTAATGAATAAATATCTTTAAATAACTATAATAAGTCCAACCTTAAACCCAAAAGCAATTCCAACATCAATTTTTTTTAAAAAAAAATTAATTCAAGTTTTGAAATCGCTATAAACTAATCTAATTTTTAAGAAAAAAATAGAATAGATATTAATGATGTAATTAATTTTTTTTGGTGTGGTGAATTTCCACCAGTTTGCAAACATTAAAAGGTGCCATCAACATTAACAAAGGATTTTTTAATTAAGAAAACCAAAATTTTCTAGTTTTTATTTTTTTAATGACATAATTAAATAATGGGTTCTCGAACTTGTAACCAAAATATAAAAATATTTTTAAAAATTTATACCTCTATATACATGGTCTTTAACCAAAACAGGGTTAAATATTCTTATGGATGATTTTGAGAACTTCACAAATTTGAAAAAATAAAAAGATTAAAAAAATCATTGATGTAATTATCATTATCACCATTTATAATTCCTTCATTTTTAAAAATAAAAAATATTAAGAAAAAAAACATTGATAATTTTTAATAATAATAATAACTAGAAATTATAATATATATTCTAAAAATAAAAAAGTTAATCACTTTTAAACATGGGTAATTTTTTCAAACATCAAGAGAAAAAAATGGTAAAACGATTAGGGATTATTTACGGGGGTTTTTTGTGTGCCATCATGAACATTTGTATTAACAAACTTGTCCACGTGCTGCCTAAAACAAATTAGGAAAAAACATACTCTTTAATTTACATAAATGTACAAAAATTTATGATTTAAAGGTTTACATGCATCCTAAACTTTGCATGCTTGAACATTTGACCTAATCACTAACCCATTCAAATATAAATATGAAACATGTTTAGCTTTTAGACATCTACTTTTAAAAATTGTGGTGAGTGCAAAATGCAATTTGTGAATAATCGATTTAACACATTCAAAGTGAATGACTCAACTCAAGTGCAAATGTTAATAATTCAAGAGACATGAAAAAATTCAAGTATAAATGTGAAACATTAACTTGTTATATGTGTGTTTCAATATATACTAATAAGTGCAATATGCAACATTTGAATAATGGTTTCAATAAGTTCAAAACGGATGATTCAAGTCATGTAAATATGTTGATAGTTCAAGAAATGTGTTCGAACTCACTAAAGCATCCAAATATAATTGCAAAACATTGAGTTACATATGGTTCAGTACATTTTAGTAACTGTAAGATGCAACTTGTGAGTAATGGTTTTAACATACTAAATGTGATTAAATAACTCATGTACACATGTTGATAATTGAAAAAATGTGAATTTTTTTATTAATTCATTCTAATATAAATGCGAGGTCATAAATTATTACATGTGTTTTAATAAATTATGATAAATGTAAATGCAATTCATGAGTAATGGTTTCAACATGTTAAAAGTTGACGATTCATTTCATGTACCATGTTGATAGTTGAAGAGATGTCAAAAAAATCATTAATCTATTATAATACATTGTGTAAATAAAGTTAAAGATTACTTCAATTTTCACATCAGCAATTTGAAATTATTAAAAAATAAAATAGGGTCCAAATTATATTCATGAATGAACAACATAGTGATTATAACAACTATGAACAATATTGATCATTAATTAATGCAACAAGCCACTTGCAAACTTAAGATGGCTAATGTAATTGGAATGTAGTCAAATTGAACAGTAGTCAAAATATGTGGGGGTGAAAAAAGACAAGATTTCTTCTTTTGTAAGCTTTAAATTTCAAGTTCATAGACCTAGGTTTAGGTGCCTAAATTTAAAGCTTTAGGCTCTTAAACCTAAACCTAAGTACCTAGTTTTTGGCCTAACTTAGGTTCAACTTAAGTCATTTAAATTTTAACCACATGGGGATGTTAGTAAGGTAAAGTAGACAAAAAAAGTAATCCACCCAAAATCCAATTAAACAATTAAACAATTTTTTATATGGACACAAAAAATTAAATTCAAAATATTTTGAAGTAAAAATATGAAATTATGGGTTGCTACATTTAGTTTATGGGAAGTTGGATACAAAATTTGAACAACTTTGGTATCATAAAAGTAGGTTGAAAATATGTTTGAAATGAATTGGGTCAAAATGGTGTTCAAACCTACTTCATATTAAAA
>Ga0116226_10006600_pt1 | contig 10421 bp, 5 predicted proteins | sample S1TSphfallax_FD_89692 | JGI IMG/M metagenome (GOLD analysis project Ga0116226, IMG submission 89692) | Host-associated microbial communities from peat moss isolated from Minnesota, USA - S1T2_Fa - Sphagnum fallax MG | ecosystem: Host-associated > Plants > Peat moss > Unclassified | place: USA...
CCCCCCCCCCCCCCCCCCCCCCCCCGAGATTTCTTAGTTAAAAGTACATTTTTCTTGCTACACGGGGGGGGTGTGTAATTTACAACTGTTGTCGCTAAATTATTTTGTATCTAATGTAAATTTATTTAAATTTTTACATCTTAGCTAGCTAGAGTCTTAGAAAGTATTAGCCTAGAATGATTCTGAAGCCGATGATTCAGGAACGGGTTCGGATAGAGATTCTCCGGATAAGCTGTTTGCTAGAGAACATAGAGTAAGACAAGTCGAACCAGATATATGTCAATAATCTTAGAGATTATATATTAATAAATGACCTATGTACAATATACGATAAAACATATAACATTATATGCGTATTGCAAATATTTCACTATGTTGTGTTGAAGCCATAAAAAGAAGACTTATAGCAAGATCGGTATAAATTGCCGATGTATAAGCAAGCTCATATAGATACCAGGGTACTTACACTGCACCTACTTTTAGTATTACATATACTAAATCTACTTCTACATCTGCTGATTATACTCTTCCTACTTCTACTACATCTACTTCAGTGTCACCTTATTTTTCTTCAATTATAGATTTACAAAAAGAATGCCCAGTATATTTGGCGATATATATTAATTTCTTTATCAATTAATGAGTCAATAGCAAAGTTACTTTTACATAAACTTAGATTTAACCTTAAGTTCAAGGTTACAATGTTTTATTCCTAATATAATTGAACTATAAATTTACTAGTTAGCTATTTATTTTTACTAAAATAGTTATAATTGTAATTATATCACCTTTAGTGTCATTCTTTGCCAAAGTGGTTATTTAAGTTCTTGTTTATCCTAATTTATTATTTAATCAGTTGTAACATAAACAATATAAATAAGATCTCCTACTATTATAATGAGAGGAGATTTATGTGGCATATTCTAAGTTTAAGGCCTTAATATAATATGTTATATAAATATGGTTAATTAACCATATTTAATTTCTTTTAAGGTGATAGGTTCCTTAGCTTAATTGGTAAAGCGTATTCTTGATAAGGATATGTTCAGAGTTCAAGTCTCTGAGGAATCAATTTAAGTGCATTATGCTTAAATATATAATGCTGAATAATATCTTAAATTTAATCTTTAACTTATTAATGTTAACTAACTAGTATCTAATATAAAACTATAAGCTATTATAAGAGAATTGGCCGAGTGGTTTAAGGCGGTAAGCTTGAAACTTATTAGATTTAATAGATCACATCCGTTCAAATCGGATATTCTCTGTACTTTAATGAAAAAAAAAACACGGGTTAGAGCCAGGTTGGTTAGGCGCCTCATTTGGGTTGAGGAATTGTTATGTTCGAATCATAATAACCCGAAATATATTACTAATAGTATTGATTATCCCTAATAATCTTGATTATAATTAGTAATGTGATAGATATCAAACAATGTTTCTATACAAGGGAATATTTTTTTTTTTTTTTATAGGCAAGTATATAAAGAAACTATTAGGAATACCTTGCTATGTATTAAAGAGAGTTTTTTAATTTGTGTATTTCATTTATATTAAATGTAGCACATGTACTCTTAGATAAATTCAATAATAAACGAAGTGAATTGAAATATCTTAGTAACTTCAGGAAAAGAAATCAAACGAGATTCTATGATTAGTGTGAATGAAAGTAGAACAGCCTATATAAAATCAGAATATATATATTTATATCTTTTGGACTTAAAGAGATATAAGTAAATATATTGTAAAAAAAAAATTGTTAGCATTACTAGGACAATGACATGTTTGCTTCTTTTTTTTTTTTTTTTTACTCCATATTGGTGATAAATAAAAAAAACCATTTCACTGCAAGACCTGTACAGGTCTTGCAGTGAAAAAGCAAAACAAAGCTCTAACCACTGATATATTAGATAAGTAAAACGGGCAATAACCTGTTTGAATACAAGGGGAACCTTCCTCTAAGGCTAAATATAATACATAAGCGATAGCGTAAAGTACTGTGAAGGAAAGGTTGAAATAGTAGTTTTATAAGCAGCTCAAGTTTAAATAAATAGTAAGAGCGTACCTTTTGCATAATGGGTCAGCAAGTTAATATTAGATGCGAGCAGTAATGCCTAGATAAACCAATTATGAAATAATGAATTAGTATCTAAAATTAGACCCGAAGCCTAGTGATCTTACCATGGTCAGGGTTATAAAAGCCCGAACGGGTAGAAAACAAGAATTAGAGCCCTTGTTATAGCCCAAGTTGAAGAGAACCTTCAGCTATAAATCATCAAATTGACGGGAAAATCCTAAAGCAATCTTAACTAACCTAATATAGTAATACATTAGGGGCGCAGGTAATGACTCGCGATTATTTTTAAACTTTTATTAACTTTAAAAGATATTAAAAATTAAGTAACATCAAGATTGATTTGCGAAAGTGAATGGACAATCCGCATCCAAGCTCCTATTATTAGGAGAAAGGTTCATCGACTACATGGTGGTTGGCTTTTTTATTATAGAATAAAAAGGCTTAAGATATAGTCAAGCCTCATCCGAAAGGGTGCAGGGTAATATAGTTTTAACAATATCACCAAATTTAGCATTTCCTAGCGAAGCAAGCAAGGGATAAATTCTTTCTTTGTTTATTTGCTGTTGGTCGCATAGCTACTTGATTTATGTAGTAGACCCAACTGTTATCTTTCATTACCTTTAGTAAACACTATTTCTAGCGAAGCAAGTGCTTCGTCTTAGCTAAGCTAGGTGGAAATAATTTAACTAAATAATAGCCGATTTAATCTCTGCAGTATATATCCGTATTAGCCTGAAGGCAAGGTACAAGTAGAAAGGTATCCGGACCCTTGGAAGGCTAGCCCCCTAACCCAAGGATAGAATAGAAATAGAGAAAGTCTGAAATCTCTGGCAGTTGATGGTATTATAGCTCTTGCGATAGTTCTGGCTTCGGCCCTACTTCGTAGAGAGCTAAGCCATTTAATATAAATCAAAACATAATAATAATAAATAAAGCTTCTATAAACTTCTTTCTACAAAAAACTAAAAAAGCATTCTTTTCCACGAGTTCCTCACTAATGACTAATTCTTTTGTTGTAAAACCTATTATCGTTTACGATAATGCGGATACAGCTAAAGTAGATATATTTGCAGATAACCGTAATAAAAGCGGTGTGTACCGTTGAATAAATAAAGTAAATGGTAGTACATATGTGGGTAGTTCCATTAATCTTTCGGTGAGATTTTATACATATTACAGTTTAGCTTCTTTAGTATCAAGTAAGAGACCAATAGATCGTGCTTTATTAAAGCACGGGTTTTCTAATTTTAAGCTAGAGATCCTAGAGTATTGTGAGATAAATCAAGCTTTAGTAAGAGAGCAATACTATATGGATAATCTAAACCCCAACTATAACACAGCTAAAGTTGCAGGTTCAACTTTAGGTTATAAACATACACCAGAAGCAATAGCTAAAATGAGAGCTGTTGTATTAAGTGAAGAGGTTAAAGCTAGAAAAGCTTTATCTACAAAAGCGGCCACGGCCTCAAGAAAATTGTCTATTTTAGTTACAAATACATTAACTAATGAGAAAATGGTATTTAAGAGTTTAACCGAGGCAGGCCTTGCATTAGCTGTCAGTAAAATGGCGATTAGCCTAGCTATTAGAGAAGGAAGGTTATTAAAAAAAGTCTATTTAATTAGCAAAGGGATTAAATAGAAGATAAGCAAATAGGTTCTATTTGCTTATAATTACAGTTTATTACTGGACCTAAGAATAAAACTATATTATCTGTTAAATGGATAACTTTATAAGCTGTCAATAATGACGCAGAGTTATTTAGGGAGAAAAGTCTTAGCTCAGCCTAATTTGGAATAGCTTTTGCATTCCAAGGCTAAAAAGATAATCTGTATCGTTGTAAAGATATCTGATGAACTGTGGTAAGTTAGTGAAAGACAAAACTGACTAGGATAGCTGGTAAGAAAATAGACTAAGCATCTATTTAGGCCAGTAAGTAGAAGTGAACCTTCTGCTATAAATCATCAAATTGCGGGAAAGCCCTAAAGCAATTTCAACCAAGCAGACGTGGCAACACAGTTTGTGGCACAGGTAATGACTCGTGGTAGGGTAAAATCGAAATTGATAGACGTGAGTCAATGGGTAATCCGCAGCCAAGCACCACTACTTTAAATAAACATGCTAGCGTACCTTTTGCATAATTGGTCGGCTAACGTTAGATTCACTACAAACAAAGGTGAATTCTTTAAAATAAGGGGTGTGCAGTTCATCGACTAAATGTTGGTTAGCGCAAGCTTAAGATATAGTCAAGCCTCATCCGAGAGGATGCAGGACATTAAAGTACTTTTTTTTTATTCACATTTGTCCCATCAGAGCCTTAATGTCATATATTCAGCCTTTATTATTTTCAAGTAGACTTAGGCTTCTTAATAGGAAACATAAATTTTGCTTAAATAATAGCCGACAAGTTATCTCGAATAGATACCCGTAGCAGCTACAAGCGAGGTACACGTAGAAAGGTACTCGGGCCAGTGGAAGGCTAGCACCCTAACCCATTGATAGAATTGAAAGGATAACCTCTAAAGTAGTTGAATATATACATTAATATTAAAAATAATTAAAATTCAAAAGCTAATAAAATAAACTTCTTTCTACAAATAATTAAAAGACAGCGAAGCTGTCATTTCTCAACAAAATTAGAAGTCAATCCTTCTAATATAAAGCCTTTAATAAGTTACTTTAATTGCGAACTCGAAAAAGATCGTATATTAAAAGAAAACAGAAATAAAGCTGTTGTATATCGTTGAATTAACAATGTTAATCAAAAAACTTATGTAGGTAGTTCAGTGAATTTCTCTGTAAGACTATATAAATATTATAGTGTTAAACATTTAATGAAACATAATACGGCAATACACAATGCTCTTTTAAAATATGGATACTCAAACTTTACTTTAGATATACTTGAGTATTGTGAGGGTGTAGATCCAGTATTAAGAGAGCAATTTTATTTCGAGATATTAAAACCTGAGTATAATATATTACAGCAAGCAGGTTCCTCATTAGGATTTAAACATAGCGAGAAAACTTTAGAGTTTTTTAAAAATAATCGTGATGTGAGTGAAGAAACAAGAAAGAATCTATCATTAGCCGCAACAGGTAGAATCTTAACTGAAGAAGATAAAAAAAAAATATCTAGCTCACGTCAAGGTATAAAACTTTCAGATGAAACACGTGCTAAATTATCCGCGGCTGCAATATCACTTATAGGTGTACCTGTTATAGTTAAAAATCTTATTACTTTAGAGGTAATAGAATACACAAGTTTAACTGAAGCAGCTAAAGCCATAGGTGTAAGTAGAACTGCTGTAAAAAAAGCACTTATCTCTGAAAAACCAATAAAAAAAATATATTGTTGCATGGCAGGCCACAAAAAATAAAAAAAAAACATTAAAAGTACTTTACTGTCTGTTAAATGGATAGTTTTAAACTATTTAGGGAGAAGGACCTCAGCTTTATCTTGTATAGATTAAAGAGGTAGATCTGTTTCTGCGAAACCTATATAAGTAGGTAATTCAAGTTACATCATAGCAGGTACAGAACTGTGATCTCAGGCAACTTATAATTTATTCTCTAGGCATTACCTAGATAAGAAATAATTTTGCATATATCGGGGAATCGTGAGGATTTTATCGGTGAGTATTCGCACTCGGAAGGGCAATGATGAATATAAAAATGTATTGAATAATCGGACATAGTACGATAAGGTTGTATGTCTAAAGGGAAACAGCCCAGAACAAGAGTTAAGGTGCTTTGGGGTTTGGGAAACCTCAAATAAAGTGCCTCAAATTACCAAACTCCGGGAACATCCTAAAGCTCATGGTACCAAACTATAGTTGAAAAACTATAAGTGGCTGAGTTAATTACTCAGGTACGGTAATAAGCCATAAGATAATCGAAAGTGCAATGGATTATCGCGGATCTAAATCAATATCAAATTATTCTACCAGAGGCACTGGCCAACCCATATTTGATCTTGTCAAAGAGCAACGAGTAGACGGTAGTTGATACATTAATCCTTGGCGTAGCACCCAAAATAAAAAAATTAATGTGTTTAAGGTGTACTCTAGTGGGCTTCGAGAGAAGTTATCAACTTAAAAACCCATCTAACCAAATAAGCTTTACACAAACACGGTTTTGTTCCACAGATCGTCATAATGCCAAAAGCTTGCCCTACAAACCTTCAGTTCAACTGAGTTCTTGGTTTATTACCGGATTATCTGATGGGGAAAGTTGCTTTTATGTAGGAATCCCTAAAAATAATAAGTCAAAACTAGGTTGAACAGTTGAATTAATATTTACTATTACCTTACACATAAAGGATAGGGGTATTTTAGAACAAATTAAAAGTTACTTCGGAGTTGGATATATAACTAAACATGGTTCAAATACTAACCAATATAGGGTTAAATCAATCAAAGATTTAGAAGTAATTATTAACCACTTTGAAAAATATCCCTTAACATCACAGAAGCTAGGTGATTATCTTCTGTTTAAGATGGTGTTTGATTTAATTAAATCTAAAGAACATTTAACAGTAGAAGGGTTAAACAAAATTGTAGGGATAAGAGCTAATGTAAATACCGGTGTTAATGACAATTTGAAGGAAGCTTTCCCTAAAGCAATACCAATGGTAAGACCTTTAGTCGTAAATAAAACAGTGCCCAATCCGGATTGGTTTGCAGGATTTTCAAGTGCGGAAGCATGTTTTCTTGTAAATATAAAGGAATCCACGTCTAATTTAGTTGGATATCAAGTCTGATTGAGTTTTACACTGACTCAGCACAATAGAGACGAGCTGTTAATGAAGAGTTTTGAAACTTATTTAGCGTGTGGAAGTCTTGAAAAGTCTTCGAGAGGGGTGGTCAATTTTATTGTAAGAAGATATTTGGATAATTTAACCAAGATCATTCCTTTTTTTTAAATGCATCCTATCTTAGGAGTAAAATCAGAAGACTTCCAGGATTGGTGTAAAGTAGCCGATCTTATGAAAGACGGCAAACATTTAACATACTCAGGTCTTGAGGAAATTCGACGAATAAAGTCTGGGATGAATACTAAGAGGGAATATGTTTAAATGTTGTTTATTATTTGTATGATAAATTTAATCGCCATGTCCAAAATTATTGTTAAGTGAAACTAAGGAAGTTTCTATCTAATACAACCAGGAAATAGGCTTAGAAGCGGCTATTTTTTGAAGACCTACCGGATGATTTCGGAAATCATCTATGTGGGATAAATTACCAAACTCCGGGGACCACCTAAAGCTTCTGGTACCAAGCCATAGCCGAAAAGCTACAAGTGGATGAGTTAATTACTCATGTATGGTAATAAGTCAGAAGATATACGAAAGTATAATGGAATATCGCGGATCTAAACCAGAGAATATATCTGGAAAAGAGCAACGAGTAGACGGTAGTTGATGCATTAAACCTTGCGTAGCACCCTTTGATGCATTTAAGGTGTACTCTAATGGATTTCGAAAGAAATTATCGAGTCAGAATCCCTTCTTAGCAAATAATAAACATGTAGGTAACATCGGATACAGGGTAAGTGTTCCTCTAATAAGTACAGTTAAAAGAGTAAATCTTAAATTTTTAGTTAACAAAGGTTTAGATTTTACTAATGGTTTAAATTTTAGTACTACATCAACTATAACAAAATTGTCTGGTTGATGAGTAGCTGGATTTGTGGATGCTGAGGGTTGTTTCCGTATTTCTATTATTAAAAATAAAAATTATAAGGGCAACCCTTGATCTCCGTCTCTTTACAGTGAAAAAACAAACGGTTTAGGTTATAATACTATACCTTTATCTGTGAGGCTTTATTTTCAAATAGGGTTACACTTAAAAGATGAAAGCATTTTAAAACTAATTCAATCCACATTAGGGGTTGGAAAAATTTATAGATCTAAAACTCGGCCAGATTCAGTTGAACTACAGGTGTCCTCTTTTAAGGATATGTCTGCCATTATAAAATTTTTCAATGAATATCCTCTAATTACTCAGAAATGGGCAGATTATTTACTTTTCAAAAAAGCCTATGAATTAATTCTAAATAAACAACATCTTACTTTAGAAGGTTTAAAGACATTAGTGGCAATTAAAGCTTTAATTAATAAAGGTCTACCAGACCAATTAAAAGAAGCATTCCCTAAACTTGAACCAGTTTGTATGCAAAGATGTGAAGTTATTAAAGAAATTCCGGATCCTAACTGAATAGCAGGATTTGCAAGTGGTGAGGGATGTTTCATGGTTAGAGTCTTTAATTCAGCTAACCATGCAATAGGTTATCAGGTACAATTAAGATTTCAAATAACTCAACAATCTCGAGATAAATTTTTAATGGAGAGATTAGTAAGTTATTTAGGTTGTGGTTTTATTTCTGAACGTGGAGATATCGTAGATTTTCAAGTAACAAAATTTGTGGATATAGCTGATAAAATAATTCCGTTTTTTGAAAAGTATCTCATAATAGGTGTTAAATTGGATAATTATAATGACTTTTGTAAAGTAGCAAAGCTTATTAGAGATAAAGAGCATCTAACAGTAGAAGGCTTAGAAAAGATCAGACTACTAAAATCTAAAATGAATACTCTTAGAGATATTAATTAATATTAATATTTTTTTTTTGACATAACCTTGTAGACAAGTCAAACTTCCCATTAAATTAAGATGTGCAAATTTTTAGATATTAGTAGACCTGTCTAATTATTTGTGAGTACTATTTGTTTATTATTTGTATGACAAATTTGATGGTTATGCGTAACAGAGCACTGGTTTAGTAAACAAAACTTTACATTGATAGTTGCACCGAAAATTTAACGGATCTAAACAATATACCGACACCTGCTGAACGATTTAGGAAATCGTTTGCGTGGGACAAACTATCAAACTCCGGGGACACCCTAAAGCTTATGGTACCAAGCTATAGTCGAAAGGCTATATGTGGCTGAAGTAATTACTCAGACTTTTTTTATGGTTGTAGCCGTAAAAATAAGGTAACAAGTCATAAGATGATTGAAAATGAAATGGGCTATCGCGGATCTAAGTCAGTAACAGTTTTAAACAGTCCTACAAGCCAAATGAAATGTGTTACTGTAAAAGAGCAACGAGTAGACGGTAGTTGATGCATTAATTCCGGAGACGGCTTGGCGAAGGTAGGTCAAGTAATGCATTTAAGGTGTATTCTAATGGGCTCCGAAAGGAATTATCAAGTCAAAATCCCTTCTAACCAAATAAGACAATACTCGACTATAATTCCCGCAACTGTGCCTTTATTATATCCTAAGGTTTATAACCCCTGATTTGTAACAGGGTTCACAGATGCTGAGGGATCGTTTATTGTTTCAATTTCTAAATACCCTGGCGCTCGTTCAGGGTGAAATATCCAAGTTAAGTTTAAAATATCCCTACATGCGAAGGATTTGCCTGTCTTGAAAGAGATTCAACGTTATTTTAACGGGGAGGGTAAAATAGACAGATCTGGGAAAGACAGAGAAAGTTTCTCGTATACTATTAGTTCTCGAAAAGTAATAACAACTGTAGTCTTACCCCATTTTGATCTTTATCCTTTGATTACCCAGAAAAAAGCTGATTATGAGCTGTTTAAGCGTATTATTGAAACAATGAATAACCAAGAACATTTAACTGATCTTGGCCTTCAAAAAATCGTTAATCTTAGAGCGTCTCTTAATTTAGGTTTATCGGAAGGGTTGAAGGTAGCTTTTCCTAACACTAATCCAATCCTCAGACCTTTAGTTATATTTCATGAAATACCGTCACCTCTATGGGTCGCAGGATTCGTTTCTGGTGAGGGTACTTTTTATGTTGCGACTAGTGAGTCTAAGACTAATGGGTTAAATATAAGATTAAGATTTATTTTATCTCAAGATTCTAGAGATAAGGAACTTATGAAAAGTTTAACAACTTACTTTGATTGTGGTGGGTGTGAAGTAGCTAAAGACGGTATGGTGTATTATACCGTGACTAAGTTTGCAGATAATTACAGCAAAATTCTGCCCTTTTTTAGTTCACACCAGCTAGCTGGTGTAAAAGCTAATGACTTTAAAGATTGATGTAAAATTGCAGCAATAGTTAAGACCAAGGCCCACCAAACTAAAGAGGGGTCAGACCAAATTACTCAAATAAAAGCACATATGAATAAAGCTAGGGTAAATGAAATATAGTTTATGCTGACTTACTTAGCCTAGCTTGTTTGTAATAGTATTAGTAGGATTGACAGTTGTTAAACAGTTGTAGATAAAGGAGAAACTGTGGATTTAACGGAATTGTATCCTTTTCCCTCCTTTTTTTTTTATTTTTTTTTTTTTTAAGAAAGCAGGGG
>Ga0116226_10006602_pt1 | contig 10421 bp, 2 predicted proteins | sample S1TSphfallax_FD_89692 | JGI IMG/M metagenome (GOLD analysis project Ga0116226, IMG submission 89692) | Host-associated microbial communities from peat moss isolated from Minnesota, USA - S1T2_Fa - Sphagnum fallax MG | ecosystem: Host-associated > Plants > Peat moss > Unclassified | place: USA...
TGATATGGGACAAGCGTTCAGGCTGGCCGCCCAGGTTGTCGAATCTGTACCGGCGGCTAAGGTCTGCAACTATATGCACACGACGCTGGAACACCTGGTTGCTGCTTTGGAGTCGTCCCCACAGACTGCAGTCAACCAAGTCGAAATCCTTACGCAGAAGGAGCGTCGTGAATTGCTGGTCGACTGGAACGCCACCGCGACAGCCTATCCGCACGACCAGTGCATTCATCAACTGTATGAGGAACAAGCGGCAAGAACACCGCAGGCGATTGCGGTTGCGCACCAAGGTCGAATTCTGAGTTATGCAGAACTGAATGTAAGGGCTAACCAGTTGGCGCATTTCCTACGTACGCGAGGTATAGGGCCTGATCGATTGGTCGGCCTTTGCATGGACCGTTCGTTGGAGATGGTCGCCAGCCTGCTCGGTATTCTGAAGGCTGGTGGTGCTTATTTGCCGCTTGATCCGAACTATCCGCAAGAACGACTCAACACGATGTTGGAAGATGCACAGCCAACGATACTGCTCACCCAGCAGCATTTGTTGAAGCATTTTTCTGCATATGAGGCCACTTGCTTCTGCCTCGATGTCCAGGAAGCCGACCTTGTCGGCTACTCCATCGAAAATCCGTACAACAATACGTTGCCGACCAATCTTGCATACATCAACTATACCTCCGGCTCAACTGGGAAGCCGAAGGGAGTCGGCATTGCACACAATGCGGTGAATCGCCTGATTTTCGATACCAACTATCTCCAATTGGATTCGAACGACAGGCTTGCGCAAGCCGCAAATAGTGCTTTTGATGCCCTTACATTTGAAGTGTGGGGAGCTTTGCTGCATGGCAGCCAATTGCATATCATTGCTTACGAAACCTTGTTGTCACCACAGGTGTTCGCTGCAGAACTGCAGAGAAATCAGATCACAACGCTGTTCATCACCACAGCGTTGTTTAATCAAATGGCGATGAATGCGCCTGCCGCGTTTGGGCAAGTGCGAAATCTCCTTTTTGGTGGTGAAGCGGTTGATCCCCGTGCCGTGGAGAGGGTGCTTCGCTCTGGCGCGCCAAGGCGACTATTGCATGTATATGGACCAACGGAAAGTACAACCTTTGCGCTTTGGCACAAGATCGAACAGCTTGAAAACGGAGCAACCACCATACCGATAGGCCGGCCTATCGCCAACACCCAGATTTACCTACTGGATGCGGCGTTCAATCCGGTGCCGATCGGTGTGCCTGGCGAATTACACATCGCCGGAGTTGGGTTGGCGCGCGGTTACATGAAGCGACCGGAGTTGACTGCGGAGAAATTCATTCCAAATCCGTTCAGTGTGGAACCTGGCGCGCGCATGTATAAGTCAGGAGATCTGGCGCGCTATCTCCCCGATGGCAGCATTGAATACGTAGGTCGTATCGATAGCCAGGTCAAGATTCGTGGATTCCGTATCGAGTTGGGAGAAATCGAAGCGGCGCTGTCAAATCAAATTGTAATCAAGGAAGTAGTGGTCATAGCACAGGAAGCGCAAACAGGAAGTAAGGCATTGGTCGCCTACTTGGTGGCGCAAGATGATAGTGATCCTGATGATCTCAGCAGCGAAGCATTGCGTGACATTTTGACGCGTACATTGCCGGAATATATGGTTCCGTCCCACTTCGTACAATTGGAACGTTTGCCGTTGACTCCAAATGGTAAGATCGACAAGCGTGCCTTACCAGCCCCGGATATGACGCGCAGCGAAGTTGGGTATGTGGCCCCAAGTACCGAGCTGGAATATACCTTGTCTGAAATTTGGACGGAAGTGCTAAAAATCGACAAGGTCGGTATTCATGATAGTTTCTTTGCACTTGGCGGGCACTCTCTGCTGGCGATAGCGTTGACGTCAAAAATTGAGAAGAATCTGGGCGTCTTGCTTCCCATATCGCAAATATTTTTGACTCCATCGATCGCTCAACTCAGTCAGGCGATGATTGATAGAGCCCAACATGGACAATTATTGATACCGCTAAGAGCTGGTGGTACCCGGGCGCCGGTGTTCTTTATCCATCCAGGTTCGGGTGACGCATTCTGTTATTCGCGTCTCGCAAATCTCATGCTTGAAGGGCATCCAGTCTATGGAATACAGTCTGCCCGATTGGCCAATATTGAGATTGAACCTTTTGACCTTGATTCGGTATGCCAGACGTATGCGTCGGCTATTCTTGCCGTCCAGAACAAGGGCCCTTTCTTCCTGGGTGGCTGGTCTGCTGGTGGAGTATTTGCGTTCCAGATAGCGCGCATCCTTGAGCAAATGGGCCATGTGGTGCAATGGGTAGCACTCTTTGACTCAGTCAATGAGATGAATAAGAACGTGCCATCGTACGAGTTGGGTGACCATATTGGTAGTATGTTGAATTGGTCGAGCGCTCAACTGGCTTTTATTTATGGTGAAGGATTGGATGACCTGCAAAAACGGATTGGTGACGCAGTAGCGGAAATGGGAATGCAGCAATTCACTGACATGCTGTTGAACGATCCCGATCGCGTAGAATCTGAATTCAGGTTTGAAAAATCGTTCCAGGCAATTGCCATGCGTGACTACTATTCGCTTCGTGAGAATGGGCGGCTCAAATTGGAGTTTGAACCATCCACTTTGCGTGCTCCAGTGCATTGCTTCTGGGCGGAAGAATCGGTGAAGCTGGGGCGCAACACCATGGTTTGGAAGTCGTTGACGGCTGAAGCGGAGCGCAGCACGAATCACATTCTTCCCGGTGATCATCTTACTTTTTTGACTGATGAGGCCAGCCACTCTATCGCCGAAGTCTTGAATCCACTTTTGAAATGAACACGTGCAAAGGGTGAACATGGAAAATGCAGCACTGGAGTTGCGTAGAACTGCCGCCACTCCCCGGGGAATTGGCATGGTTGGCGATTTCTACGCCGTGCGTGCGGAAAACGCCGAGGTGTGGGATGTCGAGGGTAGACGTTTCATTGATTTTTCTGGCGGTATTGCAGTACTTAATACTGGACACCGCCATCCCAAGGTCATCGCTGCTATTGAAAAACAATTGGCACTTTTCACGCATACGGCATATCAGAGCATTCCTTATGCGAGTTATATCGAACTCGCGGAAAAGTTGAATGACAAGGCTCCGGGTGTCTTTTCAAAGAAAACGGCACTTTTCACGACAGGTGCGGAGGCCGTGGAAAATGCGATCAAGTTTGCGCGTGCGGCTACTGGTCGCCCGGGTGTGATTGCCTTTGGCGGTAGTTTCCATGGCCGTACCATGATGGGGATGGCACTAACTGGCAAGGTTGCGCCCTATAAGAAGGGATTCGGGCCTTTTCCGGGAGAGATTTATCATGTTCCTTACCCAAACGAACTATATGGAGTGACCGTCGCACATTCCCTCGCTGCGATACATCATTTGTTCAAGGCCGATATTGAGCCAGCAAGAGTGGCTGCGATCATCATCGAGCCGGTTCAAGGGGAGGGTGGCTTCTACGTTGCGCCACCTGCGTTGATCCGTGCCTTGCGGCTTTTATGTGATGAACACGGTATTGTTCTTATTGCTGACGAAATTCAATGTGGCTTTGCGCGTACAGGGCGGTTGTTCGCGATGGAGCATTATGGTGTGGCGCCAGACTTGATCACCATGGCGAAGAGCCTCGCCGGTGGTATGCCCTTATCTGCTGTGACCGGTAGGGCAGAAATTATGGATGCGCCAGCACCGGGCGGGTTGGGCGGTACTTATGCGGGCAATCCTTTGGCGGTCGCTGCAGCACTCGCGGTGCTCGATGTTATCGAAGAAGAGGGCTTGTGCAAACGGGCGGATGAACTTGGAAAGATGCTGACTGAGCGTGTGAGCGGCTTGCGAGCTGATATTCCACAAATTGCAGAAATCCGTGGCTTGGGTTCGATGATTGCAATCGAGTTTAACAAGCCAGGAGGCAACGAGCCTGATGCGACGTTTGCTGCAGCCGTGCGTTCACGTGCGCAGGAGCGTGGTTTGTTGTTACTCACATGTGGAGTTAATGGAAACGTACTGCGATTCCTTTATCCGCTGACGATACCCGATCCTGTGATGAACGAGGCGCTCGATATTCTGGAGCTGGCGTTGCGCGGCTGAAGGTTTTGTAGATTGCGTACTGACGACATATGTTTCCAACATGAGTCTTTTTTTTGCAGTTTTCTATAGTTGATGTTAGATTTGCATTGTTAGTTTAATTGCACTATTTGTTTTTGTTGATTAAAAATTTAATTTTATTAAAAATTTGATTTAATATATTAAATTCTGATAATTTACAAAATATGGAATAATATTTTTATTTGGGAGCTGCTAAAGCATTGTTAAAACAAAAAAAATTTCGCACTATATAATGCTTTCCCATTGTCAAAATGGATTCTCGAATTGGCAAAATACCAGTTGGACGCCAAGCGCCAGAAGATCTGCTTGGGGCAGCAAACCTGAGTGTAGCGTTTCACGTTTGCGTTCTGTGGCTTTGCCTGCAGTACTGTCTTGAGTAGGAATATCGCCTGGACGCGACAGCGTGGGGTAGCAGAGGAAATTGGAGTCGCTGAATGCGGCGTTGCGGACGAGCATGATCTGCCGTCTATGACGTATTAAAAGGAAATGATATGTCTAACCAAGATGTCCAAGCTGTAGCTTTATTTGAAGTTGTTCTCAACGACGAAGAGCAGTACTCCATCTGGCCGGTTGAAAAAGAGATTCCTCTTGGCTGGAAAAAAGCGGGCAAGCAAGGTTCCAAAGAAACTTGCCTCGAATATATCAAGGAAGTGTGGACAGATATGCGTCCGCTTTCCCTTCGCAAGCAAATGGCAGAAGCCGCTGCACAGTAGCTTCCTGCCTGGCTAACCAAACATCTATTCATCCGTACGCGAAAACCTGATCGTCGCATGACGATCTAAGGTTATTCGTCTGGATTTTTATCGGCTGCGTCTTCGGGCAATCCGGTGGGAACTGTATCGTCGGTTCCGGCTTGATTCTGGTCGGTAAGTTTCCATTCGATCGAAACCGCACGGGTGGAATGCGTGCGCGCAGATGTCTGGTTGGCCATTCAGATGCACTGTATAGCTCGCTCCTTGATAGCGGCTTATCCGGCTTCCATGAATATCAGCTCCGTACATCGCAGCGGGGGAGAGCTTTCGCGCGCGCACTCTAGGTCGCGCAATAAGCTCGATGAATGCGAGCATGTTGGAAATTATGGGGCCATATTTTGCATATCTTTGAACACACATGTTCAATCGACTCTCTGCGATGTAGTTCCTTCCTTGTCGTTTAATAAAGCCTATGCAGACGGAATCTGGTCGTTCATCGGATTGACTGGTTACCTCGACAAGATGAAATTTCGTACTGCTTCATTTCAAACAAAGAGTGCTGGCGATGCCCGATGCGGCGCCAGATGCAACAGATCGATATCAAACTTTCCCCTGGCCTGCAGCGCGGTAAGTTACTGGACAACAAACTAAACAAATAAAAAAATTTGGAGGAGTAAGCGCTATGTCATCATCGGAAAGCAACGGGGCAGACTTGAATACCAAGAATATCGGCGGCGAAATTGTGGACAACGAATCCTCTGACCTGAACGAAACCGATGTGTTCGTTTTCCCGACTTCTTTTGCCCAGCAACGCTTATGGTTTCTCGATCAGTTTGAGCCTGGTAGCCCGACCTACAACATGCCTGCGGCAATGCGTTTCACGGGGCAACTCAATATCGCGTTGCTGAAACGTGTGATCAATGAAATCGTGCATCGCCAGGAATCGTTGCGTACGACCTTCAGCGTCGAGGATGGTGCGCCGATGCAGGTGATCTCCCCCGAACTGGAGCTGAATTTGGCATTTACCGATCTGTCGGACTTGCCAAGTGCGGAGCGTGAAGCGCGTGCACAATGGTTGGCACAGGATGAGGCGCAAACGCCGTTCGATCTGGCAAATGGGCCCTTGATACGCGTCAGTTTGCTGCGCCTGGCACCAACAGAGCATATCTGTTTGCTCACGGTACATCATATTGTTTCGGATGGTTGGTCCATGGGTGTGCTAGTGCAGGAAGTGGCGACGTTGTATAGTGCATTCATCCAAGGTAAACCTTCTCCACTGCCTGAATTGCCCATCCAGTATGCCGACTATGCACATTGGCAAAGCGAATGGCTGGCTGGCGAAATGCTGCAAAAGCAATGCAATTACTGGAGCGATAAGCTCAAAGGGGCTCCGGCTCTATTGACGTTGCCGACTGATCATCCACGACCAGCCATGCAGAGTTTCCGTGGTGCGGCGTTTCTCACAACGTTGGCGCATAAGCCAACCATGACGCGCCTGCTTGCGCTTGCCAAACAAAAGCAAGCTACCTTGTTCATGATGATGAGTGCAGCTTTCAGTGTGCTGTTGTCGCGTTATTCTGGTCAGCAGGATATTTGTATCGGTACTGCGGTCGCGAATCGTAGCCGCCGCGAAGTCGAGTCGTTGATCGGCTTTTTCGTCAACACCCTGGTGTTGCGAACAGATGTCGATCCAAGCCAGACCTTTGAATCTTTATTGCGGCAAACGCGCGAGACTACCCTGGACGCCTATGCGCATCAGGATCTCCCATTCGAAAAATTGGTCGATGTGTTGAAGCCGGAGCGCCACACCAGCCATAGCCCTTTGTTCCAAGTCATGCTGGTATTGCAAAATGCCCCAATGAACAGATTGGAGCTGCCAGGTTTGGTACTGGAAAAAGTGAAAAGCGGAAGCAGCAGCTCCAAATTCGATTTGACTTTGAACATCCAGGAAAGCGATCAACAACTGGCCGGTTCATTTGAATACAACACCGACCTGTTTGATGAATCAACGATAGAGAGAATGGCGGGACATTTCTCGCAGTTGCTGGAGGCGATTGCGGAGAACCCGGCCAGCCGCATCGATGCCTTGCCGATGCTAAGTGAATTGGAACGCAGAAAATTACTGGTTGAGTGGAATGCAAAGGCCGTGTCCTATCCACAAAGTCAGACGATACATCAACTGTTTGAAGCGCAGGCACTGCAAACTCCAGATGCGATAGCAGTGGTGTATGAAGAGCAAAGCTTGAGCTATGCCGAGCTCAATGGTAAAGCCAACCAGGTGGCGCACCATTTGCGTAGTCTTGGAGTCGGGCCTGATGTACTGGTTGGGCTGTGTGTTGAGCGCTCGTTGGAGATGATGGTTGGCTTGCTTGGCATATTGAAGGCCGGAGGCGCTTATGTACCGCTGGATCCTGCATATCCGCAGGAGCGGTTGCATTACATGCTGGATGATGCCAAACCGGCGGTATTACTGACACAAAGCAGTTTGCGCGAGCAGATTGTGCAGGACGCGATCCCGACCTGCTGCCTCGATACCGAATCGGCTATGTTGGCTGCCTACCCGCAAACTAATCTGCACTGCATCAACACGGCACAACATCTGGCTTACGTCATCTATACCTCGGGTTCGACTGGCAAGCCAAAAGGCGCACTGCTGAGCCATGCCAACGTGCTCAGATTGTTTGCTGCGACGCAGGAGCAGTTTGACTTTAACGAACGCGACGTTTGGACCATGTTTCACTCGTATGCGTTCGACTTTTCAGTTTGGGAAATCTGGGGCGCGCTGCTCTATGGTGGTAAGTTGGTCATCGTACCGTACCTCACAGCGCGCGAACCGGAACGTTTCCATGCTCTGCTGGAGCGGGAGGAAGTCACGATATTGAACCAGACACCTTCTGCGTTTTCACAGTTAATTGCAGCCGACAGTAGCAAGCAAAGCAAGCTCAAACTGCGAAAGGTCGTCTTCGGCGGTGAAGCACTGAATGCTGCTGCTCTGCAGCCATGGTTTGACAAACATGGTCAAACGCAACCGCAATTGATCAACATGTACGGCATTACCGAGACGACCGTACATGTCACTTACCAGGAACTGCGTAGCGGCGATGGAACGGTGGGACGTCCGCTCGCTGATTTGACTGCCTACATACTCGACCATAATATGCAACCGTCACCGATAGGCATCCCAGGCGAGCTTTATGTCGGTGGGGCAGGGTTGGCACGTGGGTACTTGAATCGCCCTGAATTGACAGCAGAAAAATTTGTACCGAACCCATTCAGTACAATTTCCGGTACGCGGCTTTATAGATCGGGTGACTTGGCGCGCTATCTACCTGATGGTAACATCGACTATATGGGACGCATTGACAATCAGGTCAAGATCCGCGGCTTCCGTATTGAGCTTGGTGAAATCGAGGCGGCATTGGGACAAATCGGAGGCATCCGGGAAGTCGTGGTATTGGCTCGGGAAGATCAGCCGGGCGATAAGAGGCTGGTAGCCTATCTGGTAACCCAGGAAGGAGTTGAGGAGGCGTTACTAGAACCAGCAAAGCTACGCAACACCTTGTTGCAAACCTTACCGGACTATATGGTCCCGTCGTACTTCATGCTGCTGGAACAACTACCGTTGACGACTAACGGCAAGGTTGATCGCAAGGCATTGCCGGTACCGGAGATGACGCGCAACGAAGTTGGCTATGTGGCACCACGTAATGAATTGGAGCAGGTGCTGGCAGGGATTTGGGCGGAAGAGTTAAAGCTTGATAAGGTCGGCATTCACGACAATTTCTTTGCTCTCGGTGGACATTCACTCCTGGTGATCAGGCTCATCGAAAAGATGCGCAAGGCAGGCTTGTCTGCTGACGTACGTACGTTATTCGCTACCCCAACCATTGCCTCGCTGGCGCTGGCTGTTGGTGAAGGCGGCAATGAAGTTGTTGTGCCACCGAATCTGATACCCCAAGGTAGTACCAACCTCACGCCGGACATGCTCAGCCTTGTGACTTTGACGGCGGAAGAGCTGGCGCATATCACGACAGCTATACCAGGTGGTGCTGCAAATATCCAGGACATCTACCCACTGGCTCCGTTACAGGAAGGTATCCTGTTCCATCATATGTACAATGAAGACGGCGACACCTACTTGTTGCCGACCTTGATTGAATTCGATCATCGCGTCAAGCTCGATGAATTTCTGCAAGCCTTACAGCAGGTCGTTAACCGACACGACATTTTGCGCACAGCATTCTTGTGGAACGGTTTGCCCGAACCACTGCAGGTAGTAGTGCGTCAAGCGCCAATTACGATTGAGGAATTGCAGTTTGACGCTGCGCGCGGAGATATAACTGCACAATTGAGTGAACGTTATCATCCGGGACATTATCGACTCGATGTCCGGCAAGCGCCACTGCTGCGTGGTGCGGCAGCGCAGAAGGAAGATGGTCGCTGGTTGTTGCAAATCGTGGCACATCATTTGATCTGTGATCACACGGCACTCGAAATCGTTATCGAAGAAATCCGAATGATCTTGAGTGGATATGCTCAGAAATTGCCAGCGGCGCAGCCTTTCCGTAATTTCGTTGCACAAGCCCGGTTGGGTGTCAGCGAAGCCGAGCATGACGAATTCTTCAGTGCTATGTTGTCGGACGTGGTCGAACCGACGATTCCGTTCGGCTTGATTGATGTACAGGGAGATGGGCAAGACATCCTCGAAGTACAGCGCGACGTTGAATCGGGATTGGCGCGGCGCATACGGCAACAGGCACGCAATTTGGGTGTCAGTGCAGCGAGTTTATTGCATCTGGCGTGGGCGCAGGTGCTGTCGCGTGTCTCTGGTCAAAAAGATGTTGTCTTCGGTACAGTATTGTTTGGACGTATGCAGGGTGGGGAGGGGGCCGATCGTGTACTCGGCATGTTCATCAACACCTTGCCGGTGCGGATCAGCATTGGTGAAAAAGACATTGCTCAGAGTATCAGAGACACGCACGCGACCTTGACGCAATTGATGCGCCACGAACATGCTTCGCTTGCGCAGGCGCAACGCCGCAGTGGTGTGGCAGCTCCAGCACCGTTATTCTCGTCGCTTTTGAACTATCGACATAGTACGGTAGCACAAGACGATGCTAACGCCGTGGAACACGCCGGTTTGGCTGGCATGCGAATTGTCAGTGGTCAGGAACGCACCAACTATCCATGCAGTTTGATGGTGGATGACTATGGACAGGGGCAAGGATTCACGCTGACGGCACAAGTCAGCTCCAGCGTCAATGCGCAAAGTATCTGCGACTATATGCATACTGCGCTGGAACATCTTGCTAAAGCCTTGGAGACTGCATCGCATACGGCGGTCAATCGCATCGAGATTTTGCCTGCAGCAGAACGCCAGCAATTACTAACAGACTGGAACAACACAGCAGTTGTCTATTCGCAACCGCAAACCCTACATCAACAGTTTGAAGACCAAGTCGCCCGCAGTCCAGAAGCCACGGCAGTCGTGTACGAAGGCCAAAGCCTCAGCTACGCAGAGTTAAACAGCAAAGCCAACCAACTAGCCCACCACCTGCGCAGCCTCGGGGTCGGCCCCGATACCCGGGTTGGACTCTGCATAGAA
>Ga0116226_10006603_pt1 | contig 10420 bp, 10 predicted proteins | sample S1TSphfallax_FD_89692 | JGI IMG/M metagenome (GOLD analysis project Ga0116226, IMG submission 89692) | Host-associated microbial communities from peat moss isolated from Minnesota, USA - S1T2_Fa - Sphagnum fallax MG | ecosystem: Host-associated > Plants > Peat moss > Unclassified | place: USA...
GCCCAATCCACCACCCCCCAGCCCCCCCGATGTCACCGCCCCCCCCTCATTTCGCGCGCCCCACCCGTCCTCGCAAGCGCCCTACCCGGCATTTCGAGCGCCCTCCCCGTCATTGCGAGCGAAGCGAAGCAACCCAGGAGTCGCGCCCGAAGCTCCTCCGTAACCCCCGTCATGCCCGCGAAAGCGGGCATCCACGCCTTTGGCACCGCCGACCCGTAGGATGGGTAAGCGAAGCGCCACCCATCGCCCCCGCCCCAAAAATAAACGAAAGAAACAAAGCAAGAACTTCTTTTTTCAAAAAAGAAGCGCTTGCTTTCCATCCACCCCCATGACCCCCGCCGCCTTCATCGCCAGCGCCGGCGGCGCCGGCTACGCACCCCGCGCCCCCGGCACCTTCGGCTCCCTCGCCGGCCTGTTCATCGGCGCCCTGCTCCTCCATCTCGGCCACATCCCCCTCTTCGGCGCCGCCGTCACCGCCAGCCTCCTCGGCCTCTGGTCCGTCTGGGCCGCCGGCGGCCAAAACGACCCCGGCTGGATTGTCATCGACGAGGTGGCGGGCCAACTCATCACCATGCTGGCCCTCCCGCGCGTTACCCTCCCCGGCCTGATCCTGGCTTTCGCCTTGTTCCGCCTGTTCGACATCACCAAACTCGGCCCCATCGCCGCCATGGACCGCCGCCACGACGCCCTCGGCGTCATGGCCGACGACTGGCTCGCCGGCGCCTTCGCCTTTGTCGTCCTCCTCATCCTCGTCCACCTCTTCCCCATGCTGACAAAATGACCGACCCCGCCGCCGCCCTGGTCGCGCTCTGCAAGGCCCAGAACATAACCATCGCCACCGCCGAAAGCTGCACCGGCGGCCTCATCGCCGCCGCCATCACCGCCATCCCCGGCTCCTCCGCCGTGCTGGACCGCGGCTTCGTCACCTACTCCAACCAGGCAAAGTCCGACCTCCTCGGCGTCCCCGAAAACCTCATCGCCACGGACGGCGCCGTCTCAAAATCCGTCGCCCACGCCATGGCCGCCGGCGCCCGCCACCGCGCCGGCACCACCCTCGCCGTCTCCGTCACCGGCATCGCCGGCCCGGACGGCGGCAGCCCCGAAAAACCCGTCGGCACAATCTGGTTCGGCCTCGCCACCCCCACCGGCGCCATCGAAACCCACCACCAACTTTTCCACGGCGACCGCGCCGCCATCCGCGCCGCCGCCGTCACCTTCGCCCTGAACCTGCTGCTCGGAGCCGCCAAAAAATGAGCAAAAACTTCGCCCATTGGGAAAAAGCCAAGCGCGAGGGCCAAAAACTCGCCTTCATCACCGCCTATGATTTCTGGTCCGCCCGCCTCGCCGAAGCCGCCGGCCTCGACGGCATCCTCATCGGTGATTCCCTAGGCATGATGATCGGCGGCCACCCCGACACCCTCACCGTCACCCTCGACCAAATGATCTACCACACCGAAATCGTCGCCCGCGCCGTCACCAAACCCCTGGTCATGGCGGACTTACCCTTTGCCAGCTTCGAAGAATCCCCCTCTCAAGCCTTCACGGCCGCCGCAAAACTCATCAAAGCCGGCGCCCACATCGTCAAACTCGAAGGCGGCGCCGTCATGGCCGAAACCATCGCCTTCCTCTCCGCCCGCGCCATCCCGTGCTGCGCCCATATCGGCCTCACCCCCCAGCACATCCGCCAGCTGGGCGGCTTCAAACGCCAGGGCAAAACCCCGGAAGCCGCCAAAATCCTGCTGGAGGACGCCAAGACCCTCACCGCCGCCGGCGCCCGCATGCTCCTCATGGAAGCCATCCCCACCGACCTCGCCACCGAAATCACCAACGCCATCTCCATCCCCACCATCGGCATCGGCGCCGGCCCCGGCACCGACTCCCAAATCCTCGTCATGCACGACGTCCTCGGCCTCAACCCAGACCGCGCCCCGCCTTTCGCTCGCGCCTATGTGAACGGCGCCGCCGTCCTGCGCGACGCCCTGACCCAATATGCGGAGGACGTCAGAACCAAAACCTTCCCGGAGTAACATGCCCCACTCTAACAGCCTTGCCTGCCTGTTGCTCCTCACCTCCTGCGCCATCCCCAACCCCGGCCCGTTCTACGCCACCCCAGCCAACCCCACCGCCGCCCACGGCACCCTCCTGGTCGCCGCCCCCTTCGCCACCAGCCTGTCCGGCGCCGCCGGCTACCGCATCATCTACAACTCGGAATCCGAATCCGGCCGCATCATCCCCGTCTCCGGCATGGTCTTCATCCCCACCACCCCACCACCCCCCGGCGGCCGCCCCACCATCGCCTGGGCCCACGCCACCACCGGCATCGCCGCCGGCTGCGCCCCCTCGTTCGACCCCCAAAACCCCGGCATCCCCGGCCTGGAAAATTTCATCTCCGCCGGCGACGTCGTCACCGCCACCGACTACGAGGGCCTGGGCGAACCCGGCACCCACCCCTACCTCATCGGCAACGCCGAAGGCCGCAACATCGTCGACTCCGTCCTCGCCGCGCAAAACCTCCCAGGCGCCAACCTCTCCGGCGCCTACGTCCTATGGGGCCACAGCCAGGGCGGCCACGCCGCCCTCTTCGCCGGCCAAATCTCCGCCAGCTACGCCCCCACCCTCCACCTCGCCGGCATCGCCGTCGCCGCCCCGGTGACGGACGTCTTCGGCGAGCTCACCGAACCCTTCCACAACAACACCGGCCGCCTGCTCCATTCCTATTTCTACACCGCCTACGCGCAAACCTACGGCATCCCCCTCACCACCATCATCGCCCCAGACGCCCTCCCCGCCGTCGCCAAAACCGCCAGCAAATGCCTCAGCACCCTCCCCAACGCCCTCAACGCCCTCCTCACCGCCCACTCCATCCCCAAAAACTTCCTCACCAGCCCACCCCAGTCCACCCCGCCCTGGCCCACCCTCCTGACCCAAAATTCCCCCGGCCAATCCCCACCCGGCGCCCCGCTCCTGCTGATGCAAGGCGCCGCCGACCCCACCGTCGAACCGCAATGGACACAAACCTTCGCCGCCAAACTCTGCGCCGAACACCGCACCCTCGCCTTCCACCTGCTCCCCGGCGTCAACCACCTCTCCGCCGCCACCGCCTCCCTCCCCACCGTCCTCCCCTGGATCGCCGCCCGCCTCGCCGGCACCCCAGCGCCGGATACATGTAATCCGTAAACATGGGTGCGCCCCTCCGCACCCCACCTCACCCCGCCGCCGCGCGCCGCCCCAGCATATCCTGCAGCCTATCCAGCACCACCGGCAGCTTAACCCGCAAATTCCTGTCCTTTGCCGGCATCCCGGCCCGCGCATCATACGGCAACGGAATAGGATTCTTGTCCAAAAACTTCCCATCCGCATAAATCAAATACAGCGCGCCCGACTCATGCGCCGGCGACACCATCACCGCCCGCGTCAGATCAATCCGGCTGCCATTGGCGTTCCAGATCAGCATCGCCCTCGCCATCTCATCAAACACGGTGGCGCTGCCATACACACTGGTCCGGCCCTCAAACGCCGTCTGCCCAAACGCGGCGATATGGTACACATCCTCCGAGCGGTCGCTCAGCTCCCACATCCGCTTCTTAAAAAAATTCACGTCCCGATACGTCTCAGCCACAATCTTATGATTTTTGGCCTGCTTATCCGGCTGCCAGGGCGGCGCGATGGAAGCCCGGTCGAACCGCCAGATATTTTCCCGCGTCCACACATTGTCCTGGTCCACCCCACGCACGCTCGCCGGCCGCCGCGCCGCCAAATCCTGCCGCAACGCGTCATAAGCCGCGTTAATCGCCCCAGCATCCCAGGTCCGCCCGCGGTTCTCCGGCAAATCCGGATGCGACGCCCTAATCATCGCGCGCCAATGCTGCCGCAGCCTATCCCCATCCATCGCCGCGAACTGCGCTTCCGTCAGCCGCAAATCATGCAGCGCCCGTTCAAGCGGCGTCACAGCAGACATATCGTTAGACATATCGTTTTATCCGTCATGGCCACTTAGGACACACCCATTCCTCAATCTTTATAAGCCAAGCCTCTCTCAATAGGTCAGCTTCATACCACGATCCAAGCGCCGATCCGTTTCATGTCCGATTTGTAATCAACAAAATTGTCAAAATCGGGTTGACGCCCGTCTAAAAAATAACCCAAATTAGCGCCCGCTCGGCCAAGCCAGCACCACCGCCTATCCGTAGAATATCATCGCCCGCCAATCGACCTTCCCCACCAATCTTCGCTGAAATATCCAGAAAAATCAAAATCCAACAATCCGAAGCCCGGGTTGGCAAACGCGCAAAAACACAACTTTAGCGCGTGTTTAAGTACATAAACGCCACAATATGTTTAAATAATTATTTTAAATTTATTTATTGATTCAACCTCAGTTATTCCTTAACTAATTGCTAACAGTTTTTCCCGGAGCAAAGTCATGAGCGGCACCACAACCATCAGCCAGTCCGGCAACCTCGCCGGCCTCGTGACCCTGCAAACCTCCGGCAGCTACGTCATCGAAGGCAACGGCGTCACCGTCACCACCGGCCCGCTCCTCTCCATCCCCGCCTTCGACGGCTTCACCGTCGAAAACGGCGCCAACCTCGAACTCGGCACCGGCGTCGTCCCCGGCCTGTTCGACACCTTCACCATCGCCAGCGGCGGCACGCTCGATGTCGGCTCCAACCTCAACCTAGTCAGCGACATCTCCTTCGCCCCCAACAGCTCCGGCGGAGACCTGGTGCTCGCCCCCGGCGTCAGCCCCCTGCTCCTCTCCACCGTCAACGGCTTTACCGGCGGCGACTCAATCGACGTCCAGGGCGCCGGCGCCCCGCTCTCCCCCACCAGCTTCACCGAATTCTTCACCGGCCTGGACACGGAATTCATCGTCACCCTCGCCAACGGCCTGCCGGAAGTCTTCGCCCTGCCCGGCAACCTCACCAGCCAGCCCCTCAAACTCGCGCCCGACAACGCCGGCGGCTTCACCTTCACAGACACCGCCTGCTTCGCCGCCGGCACCGCCATCCTCACCACCGAGGGCGAAGTGCTCGTCGAGCACCTCACCCTAGGAGACACCGCCGTCCTAGCCGACGGCGCCACCGCCGAAATCAAATTCATCGGCCGCCGCCATATCGACCTGCGCCGCCACCCCCGCCCCGAAACCGTCCGCCCCGTCCGCATCCAGCCCGGCGCCCTTGGTGGCGGCCTGCCCGCCCGCCAGCTGGTCCTCTCCCCGGATCACGCCCTCTTCATCGACAACCTCCTGGTCCAGGCCAAAGACCTCATCGACAACGCCACCATATTCCAGGACAACGCCGTCACCGAAATCGAATACTTCCACGTGGAACTCCCGTCCCACGCCATCCTCCTCGCCGAAGGCACCCCCGCCGAAAGCTACCTGGACACCGGCAACCGCGGCATCTTCGAAAACGGCGGCGAGCCGATCCTCCTGCACCCGGACCTGATGCAAACCCGCCGCGAGGCCGAAAGCATCGCCCCGCTCTGCAAAGCCGGTCCCACCCTCACAGCACTCCGCGCCCGCCTGCAGTCGCGCACCAAAAAATTCGGCCTGGCCCCGCTCGAAACCCTCGCCCTCTCCGCCCGCACCGCCGGCCCCCAATTCGGCAGCCACGCCATCACCCCGGTCCTCAACGCCAGCCGCGAAGCCATCTTCGCCATCCCCCGCGGCGCCACCGAGCTCCTCATCACCACCCCAGTCTTCACCCCCGCCGATTTCGACCCCGCCTCCACCGACCGTCGCAAACTCGGCCTCGCCATCTCCGCCATCATCATCGACGGCCAGTCCCAAATCCCCGAATCCCTCGCCACCTCCGGCCTCCACCCCCGCGCCTCCAACGACCCCCACGCCTGGACCACCGGCGCCCTCCGCCTAAAACTCCCGGCCGGCGCGCAACGCCTAACCCTCCAAATCGCCGCCCGCCCCAAAAACTGGCACTTCAACCCCAAAGCCGCCTAAGTCGCCAGACACCCCCGGACCCGTAGGGCGGAAAAGCGCAGCGCATTCCGCCACTTCAAGCCCCAAAACCCCAACCAAGCATCCCTCTCCCTACCGCCACATCCTCTGCAGCTCCGCCTGCCGATCCACCACCTGATGCTTCAGCGCCCCCACCACATGCGCAAACAGCACCAAATAAAGCGCATACCCCAAATACGTATGCACAATCCCAAACACCGTATGCCATTGCTCCCTGGTCGCCGGGTCCAGCCCCGTCACAAACCCCAGCCGAAACCACGGAATCACCCAGTACAACTTCATCGGATGGCTCGCCGCCGCACTCCAGGCGGAATCATGTATCCACCCCGTCACCGGCAGCGCGATCATCAGCACATAAAGCGCCACATGCGCCGTATGCGCCGCATGAACCTCCCAGGTCTTATAATCCGCCGGTAGCGGCGGCGGCCGATGCGTCAGCCGCCACACCAGCCGCACAAAAAACAGCCCCAGAATCGTAATCCCAATCGACTTATGCAAATCCACCATCGGCCGCACGTAAACATCCGGTACATAATTCGCCCCCAGCCCCAGCCCGATATTGCAAAAAATCATCACCGCGATCGCCCAGTGCAGCACCACCGCCGTTTTCGTATATTTATCGGCCGCACCCATCATCGCCTCCGTTCATAGCCTCAAGCCGCGCCACGTCGTCATGCCGGCAAATGCCGGCATCCACGCCTTTTTCAGCCGGCAATCGCTCATACACAAAAATATTGCGCCAAAACATCAATTCCCGGTGTTCGCCCGCCCCGGAAAACATCACGCAACAAAAACCTGCTAAACGCCCCCCATGCTCGAAGCCGCCCTACACAACATCTCCCCCCGCTACACCCGCCCGCCCACCCCGGCCGCCAGCTTCCTCATCCACGGCGCCGTCGCCCTCCTATGGCTCGCCCTCATCGCCCGCGCCTTCACCGCCCATGGCATCGCCGCCTGGTCCGCCGGCATCGTCTACATCGCCTACGACACCTTCCTCCTCGCCTTCACCTTCCGCCAAACCCTCCCCCTCCGCCACGCCACCAAACCGCCCGAAAAAACCACCCCCCGCCTCACCCTCGCCGTCATCATCGCCGCCTATAACGAGGATTCCGTCCTCGCCGCCGCCATCACCGCCCTCCTCGCCCAGTCCGACCCGCCGGACGAAATCATCATCGCCGACGACGGCAGCACCGACAACACCGCAAAAATCCTCCAGGAAAAATTCGCCCTCACCCCGCAGCCGCTCGGCGCCATCACCCCGCCCGGCCCCATCCGCTGGCTCCGCGCCCCCCACGCCGGCAAGGCCAAAACCCTCAACCTGGCTCTGCCGCACGTAGAATCGGAGCTCTTCGTCACCGTGGACGCCGACACCACCCTCCTGCCTGGCGCCCTCACCGCCATGCGGGAAAACTTCGCCGCGGACAAAAACCTGGTCGCCGCCACCGGCATCCTCGCCCCCACCTGCGAGCCCACCCAATCCGGCCGCCTCCTCGAATGGTTCCAGACCTACGAATACATCCGCAATTTTTTAGGCCGCTACGCCTGGGCCAGCCAAAACGCCCTGCTCCTCATCTCCGGCGCCTTCGCCGGCTTCCGCCGAGACGCCGTCCTCACAGTTGGTGGCTTCGACCCAGACTGCCTGGTCGAAGACTACGAACTCATCCACCGCCTCCGCCGCTACGGCTACGACAACGCCCTCCACTGGCACAGCACCGTCATCGGCACCGCGAGAGCCATCACCAGCGCCCCCGCCACCATCCCGGCTTTCCTCCGCCAGCGCCGCCGCTGGTTCGGCGGCTTTCTACAAACCCAATACTGGTACCGCGACATGGTCGGCGCCAAAAAATACCAATCCCTCGGCCTCCTCATGCTCCCCATCAAAGCCATAGACACCTTCCAACCCCTCTACGGCCTCTTCGCTTTTCTGCTACTCCTAGACTACCTTTTCACCGGCCGCCTGAATCTGCTCCTGCCCGTCGGCGCCCTCATCCTAGCCAAAATCGCCCTCGACCTTTCATTCCACCTCTGGTCCATAAAACTCTACCGCCTCTGCTCCGGCCCCAAGACCAAAGCCAGTTTTTCGCAAGCCATCCTAGCCTCCTTCCTAGAACCTTTTTCTTTCCAACTCCTCCGCCACCTAGGCGCCACCCTAGGCTGGTACAACTTCCTAACCCGCCGCAAAACCTGGGACCCCACCCGCAGGTCCATACCCAGGTTTCCGAAGGTCACATGAATAACGATGTCGATCTCTAGACTTACTTCAAGTTCCAAGGTGCAAAAAGATTCAATTGAACTTAAGCGTAGATAAGAACCATATCCTCTTCAAAATGGTCCAGAAATTTTAACGACTTTTTCAATATCGAACTCGCGCTCTTTGCAAACCACGTGAAAACCCGCTTTATATTCCTTCATACACTTTTGTTTGGCTTTAGATACAATGGTGTCGAAACGCGGGTATTTACTACAGATTACTAAAAAACCAACACGATTTTGCATTAGTGGTTTGACAGCATGGTGTTTGGCTGACGTAAGCAATTGCTCACAGGCGTGCGAAACATCACAACCTTTAAGCTCGACGAGCACTGACGCATTTCCAACCTCACTTACAAGATAGTCCGCACGAACCCCTTCCTTAATGAGGCAGTCGTCAATCTTGGATACACTGTATCTTTTCTTTAAGGGATTAAGAAAAACCGCCTTCCTTTTATTTTCTTCTACCTTAACCCTAGAATCATAAGTCACCTCCGTACATTCGTCTGTCATTTCTATCAAATCTCCGACTCTATCTCAAGGAGTTTTGAAAATTCAAGCGAGATCTGTTCAGAAACTCCGTCCAAATAAGCTCCATCAATCAAGCCGTCCTCATCAAGGAGACTTCGTAGCTCGCCATCCTCTATTGCAAAAGCGGAAAGGTCGCTCGCATTCAACCAACAATCACGCGGCACTATGTCGTTTATGTCACTATTACGTCTCTTCCGACGCGATAGTTGGCCCGCTTTGAGAAAAACATTTAATTTGCTCATGATATAGGGACTGTGTGTGGTTATAACCACACTCCTTCGATTTCGTTCCGAGACGATCGAACCAATCAAGAATTCCATTAGTAAGCTCTGTGCCGAGGGAAATAAGTGCGCTTCTGGTTCCTCTATATAGAGAAGATCTCGAGATTTAGGCCCTAAAGGCCGACGCCCACGGATCGAATCTCGCTCGCCGAAATAGTCTAAAAGCGACCACATCGGCAAAAGCTCTTGCTGGCCACTTGATAAGGACGCGAATGGTATTTTTCGGCCGTCATCTGTTTCCACATACTCAGAATCGGCATCATATTTTATCTCGCCACCGAAAAGCTTCGTCATAAAGAGTTTTCGGCGGGCCAGAAACTCGTCACTCACCTGGCTTAACCTGATTGAAAACCCTTCGGCACTATGGCTCCTCAGATTTGCAAACAGGCGCGCAAACTTGATTGTTATGGGGTCTAGACTGCCCGACTGTTCAAAGCCAGCAACCAGTCGCCCGATACTAGTGAAAAACGCACGCCCAGCAGGAATAAAAGTTTGCTGAGAAAGATACTCGTCACCTAGCTGACTCATCAACCGCTCTGTAATTGTTCTTCTGATGCGCCATGACCTTTCAAAAATATCGTTGACTAGGTCCGGTCCCTGCTTGTCAGACTCTCTTTGTTCGGATTTCACGTATAATTGCAGCGACGCATCGTAAAATTCATTGAACCACTCTGAGAATGAAATCGCTACGCTATCGCTTGGCTGGCCTCTGGCCATACGTCGGAGGAACCTAACTGAAAAGTGAGAGGCGGTATAACTGAGCACAAATCTTCCTTGACCCCAAGCTGAAGGGGGAAACCACAAGCCGAATTGCTTCGCGAGGGACCTCTTGTAATCGTCAAGCGTCTCCCCCCTCTCCACAGATTGCAGAAAGTTATTTGTGATGTCTGCAAAGAAATAGAATAACTTGGTAGTGACGCTCTTACCGCTTCCCTGAGGGCCAATAATAACATTCACGGGCGCCAACTTGAAACTAGCTTCTTTCAGGCAGGAGAACTCGGATATGTTAAGGAGTGGCATTTTTTCTGCTCTTAAGATCTGTCATAATTCTCACTTTAAGCCTTTTGCTCCATTAAGTACAATTTTATGAGAAATCTATCGACTTGGTAATTCTGCTTGCGTCATCCCCTCCCCGAAAAAGCAACATGCCCAGCGACGAAAAAGTAAGGCGGAAAGCAAGCGGGCTTCCGACTCCTTTGCTGCATCGATGCCAAACATTCGACGTTGCGATTAAGAGCATTGATCTCTCACCTTCTTCGGCCGAAAAGAATTGCCATCGCCCAACATTCAGAACCCCTACCTCAACTGACTATCCTTATTCCCCCCCCGCTTAACCCCCCCCCCCCCCCCCCCCCCCCCCCCCCCCCCCCCCCCCCCC
>Ga0116226_10006604_pt1 | contig 10420 bp, 8 predicted proteins | sample S1TSphfallax_FD_89692 | JGI IMG/M metagenome (GOLD analysis project Ga0116226, IMG submission 89692) | Host-associated microbial communities from peat moss isolated from Minnesota, USA - S1T2_Fa - Sphagnum fallax MG | ecosystem: Host-associated > Plants > Peat moss > Unclassified | place: USA...
CGCACGGCGTCCTGGCCGGTCATGGCATCGGCGACGAACAGGATCTCCTGCGGCGTCAGCAACGCCTTCAACTGCCGCATCTCATCCATCAGGTCGCTATCGACATGCAGGCGGCCGGCGGTATCGACGATCAGCGTGTCGCAGCCGGCGATAATGGCTTCGCGGCGCGCTTCCTTTGCCAGCCGTACCACCAGGTCCGGGCCGGCTGCTTCGCTGCCAGTGTCACCTTCATACAGGCTCGCCTTGATGCTCTTTGCGACGACTTTCAACTGTTCTCGCGCCGCCGGCCTGTAGACGTCCACGGACACCAGCATGGGGCGGTGGCCGCCCTTCTGCAGCCACGCGGCAAGCTTGCCTGAGGTGGTCGTTTTACCGGAACCCTGTAGACCGGCCATCAGGATCACGGTTGGCGGGCGCGACGCAAAGTTGAAGCGTGCCGTGTCTTTCCCGAGCAGCGCGATCAGTTCATCGCGAACAATCTTAATCACCTGCTCTGTCGGCGATAGCGCGGTCATCACCGTCTCACCGAGGGCCTTGATCCGAATATGCTCGATCAGTTCTTTCGCGACGTTCAGGTTGACGTCTGCTTCGAGGAGAGCAATGCGAATTTCGCGCAGTGCTTCGCCGACATTTTCTTCGGTGATGGTGCCCTGACCGCGAAGGTTCTTGAAAGCGCGCTGCAGCTTATCGGATAGATTCTCAAACATGGTGTTGTCTTCAGTTTATCAGCCCGCCTTGAGCAAACAGATGACGGTCTTTTTCCTCCGGTGTTATTGTCTCTAGGAGATGAAGTCGCGCTTCAGCATCGGGACAACAATGGGCGTGGTCGTCCTTATGCTTGGCCTGGGCGCCTGCGGTTTTGGCGGGGGAGTGTCGCGCCAGGCCAATACACAGCCAGCGCCGCCGCCGGTTTCTCCCGCAGCCGCATCGCATCCACAATACGACGCCTATCGGCAGCAACGGGCCATGGCTCTCTTGAATGGTTTTGCTGAACTCTCGCGCTATCGCGCGGCGAACCTTGCTCTCGGGCTGCCCAAAGCCGGGGAGCAGCGCGTGGTCTTCTTCGGCGATTCGATTACCGATGGCTGGCGCCTCGATGGTTATTTTCCGGATAAGGGATATATCAACCGCGGCATTGGCGGCCAGACGACATCGCAGATGCTGCTACGTTTCCGGCAGGATGTGATTGACCTGCAGCCGCATGTAGTTGTCATTCTTGCCGGTACGAATGATATTGCGGGTAATACCGGGCCCATTTCGCTCGAGGACATTGAGCGCAATTATGCTTCGATGGCGGAGCTTGCACGCGTACATCACATTGTGACGATTTTGTCGTCGGTCACTCCGGTCAACGGAGACGACCCGGCGGCACATCAGTTATTCGAGGCGCGGCCGCCGACGGAAATTCTTGCACTCAACGCTTGGCTGAAAGATTATTCGGCTGCGCATGGGGAAATCTATCTCGATTACTTTTCAGCCATGGTCGATGAGCGCGGGCTGATGCGGACTGGCATCTCTCGCGACGGGCTGCACCCGAATGATGCCGGATACAGGATCATGACGCCGCTGGCGGAAGCGGCGATTGAGAAGGCGTTGCAGATGTAGCACGCATCGACCGGGGCTTCAACAGCACTTAATCCCTTGCTCCATTGAACACACGCGCAGCAGCCAGGACCGTATTGGTATGGATGGCAACTGTATCTTCAAGCCTTCGCGCGTAGCCGCCGGCGAAGACGGAAAAGATCGGCACGCCCCGGTCTTTCGCGGTCTGAAAGACGAAACGGTCGCGCTCCGACAGGCCTTCGAGGGTGAGTGCGAGGCCACCGAGTTTGTCATCGAAGTAGGGATCGCTCCCGGCTATATACGCCACAATGTCTGGTGCGAAGCACTCCAACCCGAGCGCAAGCGCACGGTGGAGTGCTGCCAGGTATTCCTCGTCCTCCACACCATCTGACAGGTGCAAGTCAATGGAAGACGGCGGTTTGTAGGCAGGATAGATATTTCGTTGATGCATGGAGAACGAGAAGACACCATTGGAGCTAGGAACACCGGGGCCGACCAGTTCACCGCAGTTCATGTTTTCATGCATTGCCTTCACACCCGGCGAAGCGTCTGGCGGGAAGATGGCTGCTGTGCCGTTGCCGTGATGCACATCAAGGTCTACGACGAGCGCCCGCTGGATAGCGCCGTCGGTGAGCAGCCGCTTCAGGGCAATTGCGACATCGTGAAGCATGCAGAAGCCTTCGCCATGATCGGGATGCGCGTGATGAAAGCCTCCCCCGATCGAAACAGCAATGCCGTGTTTGAGACTCAGGCGTGCGGCAGCGAGCGTGCCACCGCAACCGAGCATCGTCGCTTCCACCAGGGGTTTGGAATAGGGAAGCTCCATGCGCCGAATCTCCTGGGCGCTCAGAGTCCCGTGCACCAGCCGGTGCACGAAACCTGCTTCGTGCACGCGAAGCACATCGTCGAGGTCGATGCGTTCCGCGGCAATGAAATTCGTTTCCTCCGCCTCGCCAAGAGCAAGCAGCCGCTCGCGCACCAACCGATATTTCTCACCCGGAAAGACATGCGCCTTGCCGAATGGCAGGTAGAAACCTTCGCGATGGATAAGAGGAATCTGGATCATGGATCAGCACTCAGGATACGTGGCCACTTGTGCACGCTGTTTGTCTCATCGAATCACCCCAAGGCCAGCGAAGGTTGTAAAGCAACAGCCTATACACTAGTGAAGTGCCGGCAACTGATCCCCAGGAAGTGACCGAGTTGTCACCGGAGCAGGGTCTGCCTGCGCCCGAGACCACGAAAGTTCGTGAGAATCCTCCGGGAGACCCGGGTCTCTCTCGCGCGTGGCGCGCCCTCCGTCACCGCAATTTCCGGCTCTTCTTCAGCGGCCAGAGCGTTTCACTCATCGGCACCTGGATGACCCGCATCGCGACCAGCTGGCTGGTCTACCGGCTCACTGGATCGGCGTTGATGCTCGGCCTGGTCGGCTTTATCGGCCAGATCCCGACCTTCCTGCTGGCTCCCTTTGCGGGTGTCTGGGTGGATCGTCTGAATCGCCGCAATGTGCTCGTGTGGACGCAGGTGCTTGCGGCCGTCCAATCACTGATTCTCGCCGCGTTGACGCTGACGCGCGTGGTCAACGTCGAGGAAATCCTGGTCCTCAGCGTCTTCCAGGGGCTGATCAATGCATTCGATATGCCGGGGCGGCAGGCATTTCTGATTGAAATGGTGGAAGACCGCAGGGACCTTGGCAATGCCATTGCGATCAATTCGTCCATGGTGAATGTCGCGCGGCTGGTGGGGCCGTCGATTGCGGGTCTGATTATCGCCGCATTTGGCGAAGGCTATTGCTTCCTGATCGACGGCATCAGCTACCTGGCCGTGATTGCGTCACTGTTGCTGATGCAGATCAAGTCTATCCGTATCGCGCAGCCGGAGGCGCGACACTCCATGATGGTCCAGATGCGCGAGGGCTGGGACTTTGTCCGCGCGTTCGTCCCGATCCGGTCGATCCTGATCCTGTTCGCCATCTCGAGCCTGATGGGGATTCCGTACACCGTGCTGATGCCTATTTTCGCTTCGAAGGTGCTGCATGGCGGGCCGCATACGCTCGGCTTCCTGATGGGCGCGGCCGGCACTGGCGCATTGGTCGCTGCCGTCGCCCTGGCATTCCGCAGAAGCGTGGTCGGGCTTACGCGCACCGTGCCGACGGCGGCGGCTATTTTCGGAGCCGGGCTTGTCCTGTTCGGGTTGTCGCATGTGTTGTGGCTGTCCATGCTGATGATGCTCTTTGTCGGCTACGGCATGATGCAGGGCATGGCCGCGAGCAACACCATCATCCAGACCCTGGTGAAGGAGAACATGCGCGGCCGCGTGATGAGCTACTACACCATGGCTTTTGTGGGGATGGCGCCGTTCGGCAGCCTGCTGGCGGGCGGACTTGCGCATGTGTTCAGCGCGCCCACTGCGGTCATCTTCACCGGCAGCTGCGTGATTGCGGGCGCGGCGTGGTTCACCACCCAGTTACGCGCCATGCGCGCCGTGATGAGGCCCATCTACGTCGAAATGGGACTTTTGAGGAATAGACCCACGGAATGACGCAACAATCGTTGCCTGGTGGGTTCATAATGAGCAGGGAAAACTCGTTATGGGCGATTGGAAGAGTACGGATGGGTCCGAACGCGGTACAGCATCACGCGTTCTTGCGTGGGGACTCATCTGGAGCCTTATGGCTACCAGCGCTCCGCCGAGTTTTGCGCATGCGCGCCATACCAGCCAGGCCATCCGTGCATCGCGGCTTCAGCCGCATGAGCGCGCTCTGCAGGCGCTGAATCGGCTTACCTTTGGACCGCGTCCCGGCGATGTCGAGCACGTTGAAGCGATGGGCATCGACAAGTGGATTGAGCAGCAACTGCATCCGGAAACCATTGACGACTCTGCGCTGGAAGCTCGCCTGGAGAGCTACCCGGCGATGCGCCTCAGCCAGCGCGACCTGGTGCTGGATTTTCCGTCAGAGGCGATGATCCGGGCCGCCGCCGAGGGCAAGGTGCCGATCCCGGGAGACTCGACCGTTCGCGCAATTTATAACGATCGCGTCGCTGCTTATCTCCAACGCCAGGCCGAGCAGAAGCAGGCGGCCGCACTGGCAGGTCCCGGGTCTTCGGCGAGTCCAGCGCCTGCCAACGCGGGCGCAGTCGCTGCTCCGGATAAGAACATGGCTGCGCCGAGTGTCGCGCCTGTCGCGAACCTCGACAATGAGGACCCTGGCAAATCGCCCTCGATCAAAGCCCGCGAACAGCATCTTTATGCCGACCTGGCTGCGACAGCCGTGTTGAATCTGCCGCCGGCCGCGCGCGTCGCCAAAATCGTCGAGATGCCGCCGGCGGAGTTTGAAGTGTTTCAAAAGAGCCTGACCGGCCAGGAGAAGCGAAGCCTGATCGAGGACCTGACACCGAGCCAGAAGGAAACGCTGCTCGCGCTTAAAAGCCCGTCGCAATTGATCGGCGGGGAACTGCTGGCATCGCGCTTCCTCCGCGATGTCTACAGCAATCGGCAGCTGGAAGCCGTGATGACGGACTTCTGGCTCAACCACTTCAACGTCTACCTGCGCAAAGGCCCCTACGCACCCTGGTACCTGGTGGACTACGAGCGCAGTGCGATTCGTCCGCATTCCATGGGCAAGTTTGAAGACCTGCTGGTCGCGACCGCTGAAAGCCCGGCTATGCTGACCTATCTCGACAATGAACAGTCCATCGGACCGCATTCGGAAGCGGCACTGCGCGCGCAAGGTCAGCCGCGCGACGGCTCGCCAGCCAGGACCCCGTCTGCGAAACCGAAAAACAACCCTGGCCTTAATGAGAACTATGCGCGAGAGTTGATGGAGCTTCACACGCTGGGTGTCGATGGCGGGTATACCCAGCAGGACGTCACGCAGGTGGCAGAGGTTTTCACGGGGTGGGGGGTCGATCAGCCGAACAATCTCGCCAAGGGTGGGAACTTAGGCTTCACTTTCAATCCGAAGCGCCATGAACCTGGCCCGAAAACGGTCCTCGGCCAGACCATCCAGCCTGCGGGGCAGCAGGAGGGCCTGCAGGTCCTCCATATTCTTGCCACCAGCCCCGTGACGGCGCGGCATATTTCGCAGCAGCTGGCAGTGCGCTTCGTCAGTGATAATCCATCGCCGGCGCTCGTGAACAGCATGGCCCAGACCTGGGTGAAGACCGGCGGGGACATCCGCGAAGTGCTGCGGACCATGTTCGCGTCGCCGGATTTCTGGTCGAAGGACGTATATCGCGCCAAGATCAAGACACCCGAGGAATTTGTGCTTTCGGCGGTGCGCGCTACCGGCGGCGATGTCGTTCGTCCTCAGCAGGACCTGCAGGCGCTCGACCAGCTCGGCATGCCGTTTTTCGGATGCCAGACCCCGAATGGCTATCCGTGGACCAGCAATGCGTGGGTCAATACCGGCGACCTGCTGGATCGCATCAATATCGCGATCAACATCGCCAACAACAAGCTCGGCGTGGCGACGGACATGGATGGCCTGATGGCGAACCTCTCACGGCAACCGATGACAGTTACCCAGCAGACCAACGCGGAGCAAAAAGAGAGCTGGCTTGCGGATGCCCTGCTCAGCGGACCCGCATCCACGCAAACGCAGGCCGCGATTTTGAAGCAGATCCATGAGATCGCGGCAAACCCCGCGCCCACAAGCGCTGCGCCGATCAGGCCGGCAGACACCCCGAAGCGCTTCCGTGCCGAGTTGCCGGACAGTAATCTACCGATTCCCGGTCCATCGGACCCTGAGGCGTCGACCATCGCCGGACTGCTGCTCGGGTCACCCGATTTTCAGCGCAGGTAGCTCTAGAACGGGTTGCTGTTGGTCGAGCCATTGCCATTTCCAGAGGGCACAGGCGTTGGGGAATTCGGTTGGTTCGGCGACTGGGAATTCGTGGTCGTACCCCCGCTGGTGGAAGTCGGATTGGTCCCGATACCCGCTGCGTTGCCATTCGTCCCGCCGCCAAGCGAGCCTGAACCCGAATACATCTGTTCTTCAATGGGATCGTAGGTGAATTCCCATTTCTTGTAGCCATCCTGCTTGTGATAGATCACGAGCGATTTCTTCTCGACTGGCAGTCCGACACCGACAATTGGCCCGATACTCCCGCCGCCGAAAACGCCCGAGCTGTTAGTGCCGGTTGTTCCAGTGCCCCCCGCGCCGGCCGATCCGCCTGCGCCGCCAAGTCCAGCAGTTCCCATGCCGGGCAACTGGCCCGCGGGCGCCGCGGGAGTCGTCCCGTCGCCTGATCCCGTTGTCCCCCCTGAACTTGATGCCGAACCGGAACCGGAAAAAGTGCCAGTGTTGTTTCCGAAGATATTCGAGGTTCCGCCAGTGCCATTTCCGGCGAGTCCGGTGGTTACGCTGGACTGCCCAGCCGTCAACGGCTGGCCAAAGAAGCCGAGCACCGGAACTTTCGCCTCACCGACATGAATGAGACGCCAGTCATCCTTACCCGTGATGGGATCGAGGTATTTCTTGCGCAGGTAGCGAATGTCGTTGGTGTTTTCGAGCTGCGCGATCGTGGTGGGATAGGTGTTGTACTTCTTGTAGTAGAGACGGATAGCGCGCTTGTACTGCTTGCCGCGCTGCACGGCTTCTTCATCCTTGTCGCGCTGAATATCTTTTGCGACGACGGGCGCGGCGATTGCCAGCGCCAGTGTGAAGAGGAACAGCAGGATCAGGACGCCAAGCAGGATAAATCCGGATTCACTTCTGTTCCGGATCGTACCCGTTCTGGCCAAAGTTCCCTGGAACATCCTCATCGCAAACCGCCGTCTTCATTCTAAACGTTCTTACCTTGCAGAGTGCCTACACGGGTAGCGAGCAGGCTGCCAGGGCCGCTTGAGATCTTCTTTCAACGGCTGCGAAGAGGGCGGTCATGATTTCAGGCCTGAGACATCGCGGTGGAGCGTTAGTTCTGCACCAGGGGCAGGGTCTGAGTATGCTTGTATGCCAGGTCCTCCACGTCGACTGAGAACGGGTTGATCTTGACGACTTTGTAGCGACGGTCAACGGTGTCGCCTTCAGAGGCGATGAAGATATCCTCACCATGAAGCAGGCAAACGCGCTTCTGGCCGCCCTCATGGGGAGCGTAATAGGCGTAAAACTTCAGATCTATATTCGGCGGCGGCGGAGGAGGTGGAGGGCCGGTCGGCACTACTGGCCCCTGCTGACGGATTGCCGCCTTCACCTGTTCGATTCTGGGAGGTGGCGCGGGAGCGGAGTTCGGGGAGAAGATATTCCGGCCATCACCGGTGTATGCCAGCTCTTCCGCCTGCGCCATCACTTCCGGGTGCAGTGTGGGGTCGAGCGCGGAGGCTGACGGCAGTTGGACGGCTTCATGGGCAAACGGCGCTCCATTCGAGGCTGACTCGCTCGCGGGCGTATCGCTGGCTGGCGCTCTGGCTGGGCGCACGGATGTTCTCGCTGGCACGGGCGCTGGCGTCGGCGTGGAAGACGCGAAGAATTCGCCGTAGATGAACTTCACGGCGAGGATCATCGCGATGAGGAAGAGCCCGAGGGCGGCGTAGGTCTTGTTCTTATTTTCTGTACCGAGCTTGAGCGCCATGCTATTGGCCTCCCGCGTCGGCGCCGGCATCGGCGGCACTGCCATTGGCCGGAGCGGCAGGTGTGCCCTCTTCCGGCGGCGGCGCAAGCTGGTCGGCATTGTCCGCATGAATATAGGTGGTCAGCCGCAGCCGTACGGCCACATTGCCGCCCTGCTGGCCAGTCAGCGTAAGGCCACGGACCAGGAAGAAGACCTTGTCGCGCTCGAGATCATTGATGTAGCGCATGATGGGCGCGTATTCGCCGGCCACGCTGACATCGAGGCCGACTTCCACCAGTCCTGGCAGTGCCGACTTCGGGATATAGGCCAGGTGCGACTTGCGCACATGTTCTTTCTGTTCCAGGTCGAAAAGCTCTGCGGAAATCGTCGAGTAATTGGCAGGCATCCGTTTTTCGTAGAACGCGACAGCCTGCTTCTCGGAGAGCTGCACCTTGTCGGGAAGGCCGCGCAGCGGCGCGGTCTGCAATGCCAGTGTGCGCAGATTCGCCCGATCGGCTTCGATCTGCTCCGTGCTGTCGGTGTGCAAGGTGTGCCACGCCAGCACGAGACGCGTGAGCAGAACGATATTCGTAATACCGAGGACCACGACCAGCAGCAGGTGAAGATTCAGCAGCGTAAAAATGTTCTCCCGTCGCAGGTTCATCGCGCGCCCCCCGGCGGGGTAGCCGGCATCGCTATTCTTGGCGGACGCTTGTTCTTGCGCTCGGCCTTGTCGGACGCATCCGGGGTCCTTGCGTCCATTCCTTTGCTTACAGGCGCGGATTCTGCTTCCTTCACCCTGGGCGGCAGTGGGTTATAGTCGGCAACAATCTCGAAGTTCACACCAGTCGGCAGGCCGGCATTCTGGAAGTTGGGATTGCCGTTCTGGTTGCCGCTGTTCTCCGACGATTCGCTGGTGAGCCGCGGTGTGAGAAAGCGCTTCGATTTTTCCAGGTTGCGCATCAGGTCAACGGCGCGCTCATGCTGTCCCTGCACCCGCAGGCGCACGGTGACATGCCCATCCTTTGCTACCTGCGGATCGATGTTCGTCACTTGGACGCCTGCCGGCAACACCCGTTCGAGGTCCATCATGACGGCTGTCCAGGAGAAGGCTTTGTGCAGAAACATCTGGTTCAGAAACTGCGCCTGCCTCAACACCATCGCTTCGCGGGGCTGCTGCATGGCGGCTTCATCGCGCCGCTCTTCGGCGCGCATGCGGTCGACCTGTGCCTGGATGGCATCGACGCGCGCCTGTGCGTCCCGGGCGCGCACATACTCGGTCCGCAGCACCCGCCAGAAGCCGACGGCGAAGAGCGCCAGCACGGCAATGACGAGGCGCAACCGCTTGTAGAGTGGCCGCAGCTCGACATATGGCCGCGACGCCAGATTGAGACTTACACGCATTCGAGCAGTTTCCTATCCCTGATTGCGAAGTTGGACTTTCTCTGTGCTGTCTTTGCAGCACTGCATTGCATGGCTCGAGAGCGGTCCCCTTGGCAGTGAGCTGCTTTAGCTGGCAAGCGCCCCCACTACTCCTGCCAGCATACCTGTTGTTTCTGACCGGGTCGCGCTCGAGGGTGCTGGGACAAGCTCGCGCACACGGACGGTCTCTTCCCCCAGCAGTCGCGCCAGCTCCGGTGCTCCGCCGGGCCCAACCGAATAGATCTGAGTCAGGGGCGTCGAGAGAGTGTCCTCAAAATAAGCAATCGAGACCGAAACTGCCTGTTGCAATTCTTCTGTCGCCAGTGCTTCATCCGCAAGAGCTGGGCCATCGAGCTGCGCATCCGGAAAGTCCAGTGTCCGGAAAAGCAGGAGGTTATTCGCGCGCGCGATGGCAGTGGTCACAGAGTTTGCATTGCGGTTGACGAGCAGTGCCGCGCCGTCGCTGGGCACTGCTGCCAGCGCCGCCAGGGAGCTCGATAAGACTGAGCCCGGCTCGTAGCCGGCTTCCCGCACGGCATCCTCATATTCCGCGCGGACCGCTCCCGGCATGGCCGCAACAGCGACCCTTACCATGCCCTCGCTCCCGGCCTCGCGGCCTGTCTCCATCACCTGGTAGCTGATCGCCGCGTCGTCCACTTCAAACGGCACCAGTTTTCGCAGCCGAAAACGCAGCATAGGCAGCACATCCGCTTTTTTGGGCGGCAGCGTATCGAAATCGAGCAGCAGGACGCGCATGGCGGCATCCGGCACGATAACAGTGACTTGTCGCGAACGCTTACCCTTGCGGCCTTCCGTCACCTGTTCCAGCGCCTGGCGAATTGCCGCGCTTACGGCCGCGCGGTCTTTCAGGTTTGTGCCCTTTA
>Ga0116226_10006605_pt1 | contig 10419 bp, 6 predicted proteins | sample S1TSphfallax_FD_89692 | JGI IMG/M metagenome (GOLD analysis project Ga0116226, IMG submission 89692) | Host-associated microbial communities from peat moss isolated from Minnesota, USA - S1T2_Fa - Sphagnum fallax MG | ecosystem: Host-associated > Plants > Peat moss > Unclassified | place: USA...
AAAATGTTATTAAATAATGATATTCAACTTTTTTTTTGTTCAAATGATTTAAAACTTTCAAAAGGAAATAAATGTAATTATGTACATTATTGAATTTAAAAATAAAAATAAACTCAAATGATTTCATTTGAACAAAATTTCAATAAAATATGAATTTTCAAAGTTTATGTTTTTGTTTTATTTAAAATGAAGTATTTGATAAATAAAGTAATGTAACATATTACGACAACAAGTGGGGTCGCTTGATGGTAAGGGTGTTTGCCTCCATTCTAAAGGTTAAGATATCAAACTTCATGAGTGGTGTTGTGTGTGGTAAATAATGGTGTGTTGACCGAATATTCTCTTATATAATTTTTAGAATAGGTGCTTAGGTTGATTACATGGCCTACCTACTTAGGCTACATATTAACACATGTCAATAAATTATAAATTCAAAAAATCATGATATTATCAATAATATTATATATTAAATAATTAAATTTTAATTGATTTCCATGCTAGTTAGTTAATTAATTAGCAAATGAATGGTTTGGTAAATTTGTATTTCAAATAACCTTGTTTCATTAGTTATTAGTGAAACAATTCATTATCTGTAGCAACTGGTCCCCGTTCACTAGGGGGTTAAACAATTTCAATAGGTAAAAATGTCCAAATTCACTCAAAATCTACTAAAACCCAAAATGAACTAAGACGCATTTTGTAGTGGTGAGGTGGATTGGCAAGTTTGCAATAAAGTGTTGTCATGCATCGAATAAGCTCCTCAACAAATTGGTTGGGTGTTTTTTATGAAGGCTCTACAACATCCTCAAAAGTTTTCTTTAATGTTTGGCTGGTATCAAATTTCATAAGGCTTGAGTTGCTTGATGGTTTTAGGATCTTGCCTTGAATGGTTGGGTTCATTTGACTTTGCAATACTTGTTACAAATAAACTTCCATGAAGCAATCAAGCAACCATAGAGCACCAAGATTTGATAAAAAGGGAAATAGGAATGACACAATGAATATAACCATTACAATCGGTAATGCTAGTCCCTCCATTTTATATCAAATGTGGTTTGATAGAATGGAAAAGATTCTTATGACACGTGTAATAGGGATCTCCAATTGCATCTCCAAGGATTATTGCGAAAAAAAATGGATACAAAAAATTATAACATCAAAATTTGGAAAAGAGATCAAAACTTACAGGTGATGCAATTGGAATTACATCTACACATCTCTAGAAGATACGATACATACATGCTTGTCTTCATAAAATCTTGCATATGTATATACACACAACAACAGTAATTGGTAGCATCGTAAGCCTTAGAAGCCCATAAAATAAACTGACTTGCCAAAACATAGTCCCCAATTCAACATGATTTCAGCCTTTGGCAAGTTTTAGTATGCATTATTTCTAGCATGATATTGCTAGTTATTTATTAAGGTTACCATGATGGGCTTTGTGGATTCTTTGAAAATGGAAACCAAAGTCTAATAACCACATATACTTCTTCATGTGGCATCTTGAAAGCTGATGAAATCTATTGTAAGATTGTTCATCTTTTCAAAACCTCCTACTTATCTAGATCGAGAACTAAGAATGTAGGCTTCTTCAAAGACTACATACATGTACCCAATGTCTAAAGTCCATACTTTGAAACATTTGATTTTAGTCCCCACCATATGAATGGTGTGGCATGAAGAATGTAACATGGGTTGTGGACCATTCTAGGTAATAGTTAGTGTGTATGTTACAATATGGCAAAAGAATGATAGATGCAAACTTGTACATGATGTAGATCAATAGCAGAATCCTAATGGGAAATGTTGACTCCTTTAAGAACTCCCCAACAGTTTCCATAGCCTTGTCAACCAAAAACATTTACTTCACATTCTTCTCCATTGGTTGCGTTTTAAGGCGCATTGTTTGCAAGTAATGTTGTAGTCAACATCAAGTTCTAAGAGCCATCTTCCAAGTTCCCCATATTGTTCTCTAAGCTTAATGTTGAGCATGGAACCAATAGTTATACCATCAATGGCCTCCTAGGGTCCTTTAAAAAGAGGAGAACAAAAACACCATAAAATCCCCATATGCACACCATGACCCATCCTCAAGTTGTTAAAAAATTCATCGGTGCTCCATAGACTAAAATCAAACATTGTTGCTATCTTAGACAAGGGAATGTGAAATTTCACAGAACACCAAAAATAAAGAAAATAAAAGTAAAAACCTAAATGTATGTTGGAATTGCTTGTTATGCAAATGCCATAACTAACCGGCCACAAACTTGAAATCCTCAGTAAACAGGGCAAAGACTTCCACCTCCAACAATGCTTCTATAATATGGGTAGAGATAGGAAGACTATTGCTAGGTTTGAGATCCAAAGCCCATGTAAGTAACTCTTCTCCACATAAATCTCGTGGCCCAAGGATCCCAAAGTTGAAAAAACCAATGCAACCACCATTGGTTATCACACTTTACTAGTGGCCTTGGATGATGAACAACATTTCATTCATTGAATCTTTGTCACAAATTGTGTGTTCAAAGCAACTTCAACCGCTCACACAACATTTAGGAAATTGTCATCCAATTGATCAAACAAGGGAACCTAAACAAAGACACATAAGAGAAGGCAAAATATAGCCCCATGAGTATCAAAAACACTAATAAATTGAAGAAACCAAATTAGTAAAACTGAAATGACCTTATAATGAGTAGTTGAAATTGATAAAAATGAAAGAAGCATGACATACGAATGACAAGAAGGAACAACTTTTATCTTGGAGGAAGGTGTTATAACAAAAGAGAGAAATAATATTTCACGACTAGGAGTATGGAGGAAAAGATGAGAAGATAAGGCATAATGAACTTCTTGATGTACATAGGCTTTAAAAACATCCCCACTTAAAATTACAAAACCCTCGATCTTTATGTTATAAGAAGACTTGATTGAGAGAACCACGTTTGTCCTTAAGTGATTCAACTCACCATCTGAAGGAAAAACTTTTTGGAAATAATTATATTGGAGAGCTATAGACTTAACTATTGATATGGAGCACCATCTTTAGAACAATACTCAACAAACTATTACATAACTACACTCTCATCAATATTATGTCTATGGGTTGGTTTTGCACATTGTTGTTAAACCTTGCTATAATACAAACCCTAATTTCACCAAAATCCCACCTACTCGAGTGAAAAGTCAAGCTCAATGGGCTTAAGAATGTTGGATATGTGCATCATCTCTATTGCACGCATGGTTCATAACCTTCAAACTCTTCGCATTGCAGTTGTGGCAAAACGAGACACTAGTAATGTGGCTCCAAGGCTTGGAGTGGTAAACAATGCATCAAACCCAACCCTTCCTACATTGAGGTCTTCTTCCTTGCACCACATCTTTGCAATCTTGCATTTGCAGTAACATTGCCATGCTACCTAGACAAAACAAGCTATCCATGTGCACCATTGATGTGAATAGTACCTATAGGAATAGAAAGCAACCAATCTTGATGAAAGAATGATATGGAAGTTTTCATCTTTCATATGGGAAATAAAAAATGATCAATTATAGGGTGCTCTAATTCAAGGAACTCAATGTTTTGATTGGGATTTTTAAAAAGTAAGAAGGGTTCTTAAAGACCAATTAAGTGAGGGTGGATATGGTGGCCACCATTGCATTGATTCCCTGACACCAACAACCATCACCATAATTGTTGTAGAAAACACTAGTCACACCACCAAACAACAAGCTTCATTGGGTTATGAACATTTGAATGGGATTCCCATTGCCCCTAAAGCTTCATATCACACATGAACATTGTATGACTCTAAGAGTAAGGAGACTATTTGGGGAGTTTGTTTTGGTCCATGTTGCTATGCACTGCTAATGACGATCTACCATTTTACTTACTTTGGACATGCCCATGATGTTGCAACTTACTTTTGCAAGCACAAAACAACTGCATTGTATGACAAATGTATGGTACCCGTGCATCTATTAAATGATTTATAGTCACATAATTTTGTTAACATGAATTTCAAAGCTAACTCATTCAATCCCTTTGAAGTATGCAATAGACATGTAGTAATACTCTATGCTCAATTCTATTTTTTGAGTTGGAAAATCAAATAACCAATTTACATCTTTGCTGATTAAGCTTGAAAATTTGATGCAAGAGCCTATGCATTTTTCCAAAGCTCCCAGTCACATTTATTAACCTCTCCTTGATCTACCCTGGAAACTTTGAGGCAAGCCCTAATGGAGAAGCATTTAGCCCTTGAGGCCCAAACCTTGATGTGTAGCATGCATCAACCAACAAGATTGTTGCATAATCTCCAATGTGCCTTATGGCTTTTCCTGGAGAACATATCTTCCTTATCAACAAGATTTATTTCCAAGCTTCAATGATCAGTAACTGATGCATTATCCACAAAACCTAACAAGAATATAATGGCATTTAGTTATTGTTGTGTATTAAAAAATCACAATTGTTGGGATTGTTGGGGAAATATGTTTACTTATTGACTAGTTGACAACCTTCATGTAGAGATTTTCATAGTACTCCTTCCCTTGCTACCTACAAGGTTGCAATGAAAGGATATTTGATACTCTAACCAACTTGTCATTCCCATTGATTATTTGGTTGGTTGGCAGGTTATCTAGGTATCTCATTTGTTCCATAAGCTTTGGATCTGATAGACTTGGGTACGACACCATTCTTGAAGTTGATTCCTTTGGATATCTTTCCACCACCCATACCCACCATCACCACACATTGTCTCATACCATCACTGAAGTTGATTCCTTCAAACACCAACCACACAAAGAATTATGGCACCCTTTTGATTCCCTTTCATTATCTTGTTAACTTTCTCAAATGTTTGGGTGATGCCCTTTTTGTATTTCTGCATTGTTGCCTCAACTATAGAAGTGTTGTGTGGTTCCTTGAGCACATGCTTCTTGGCTTCAATCATTACCAAAATGCCTTTGCTTTCCTAGGATGTATACATTTGGTTTTCATACTAAAAAGATGGGAAGAAAACAACAATACCTTTTAGAACCACAAATGAATTGTTGCTTATTAGCCTTCCCAATTCATCTACCTAATCAATCTCACCATGGAAAAATTCAAATATAACACAAAAGTGGTCACACAATAATTGGCAACTTCCTACTTGCAAAGACTTTTCTATTACAAGTAGTCACCCCTTTAGGTAAATAAGGCCAATTGTGTAACTTGAAGCAAATGGATTGGGAGAATAACAAAACCTACAAAACTAGAACAAGGTACTAACATACATACTTTTTCAAGAGGTAAGTGTGGAAAGAGGCAATCATATAGCTGAAAAATAGACTGTAGGGTGCCTCCTACTAATATAACGGCTCTAGCTTCCTTAACCACCTACATCAAACCACTAATGTGATCATCTTGGTTCTTCTCCAAACATAAGAATGCTACACCAATCACAAATCTCATGTCGATATGCAGTTTACGAAGGATCCCATGGCCCATAGTTCTAGATTTTGAACTAGTAATTAAAAAAATTCTTACTTGTAATCAAAATTGATCAAATCATAAAAGAGTGAACTTATACCAATCCAAGCCTTCAAAAAGACCTTCACCCTTGATTGCTAATGTTTTGAAAATCGCCCATTGTCTATTTTTTAAAAAACAATTTGGATATAAAACATTTGGCAATTATTTCCAAAAATTTAGCAAATTTAATAAAATTTACATTATAGAAACACTTTTATCCAAAAAATTCCCAAATTTTTGTGTTCAACAAATGAAATTTTTTGTTGAAAGACTATCAATGCTTACCACACAAGGATTTTGAATTGTAAGGGGAGTCAAAAGAATAAACCAAAGATTGACAAAATAATATAATTAACAACAATGAAAAATTGCCCACAAATGACACTACAACACAACAATGCTAAGCAATTTGCAAGTCTAGGGATAAGCAAACAAGTTACCATCAATGAATACTTGACTACCATATGGAAGTTGCCAAATCCATTACAATCTAGCAACATACCCAATGAACAAAACCACCCAAAATCACATTTTAAAAATTTGATATTATATTAACTACATTATTATTATGATTGTTAATTGAAAAAAAATTCTTTTAGTGCACAAGGTTGGTCATCTTCTTGAAAACTATAGGTAATTTTGTTTTTGCTCCTATAAAGTCAAGGTTGGCGATTAGTTGCAAATAAGAACCTAGGAGATACAAAGAGAAATGTCGTTAACAAAATGGCCACATGTAGTTATTTAGCCACCCAAAACAACATCACCCACTATTGTCAAGCCCTCCATTCTTGGCAAGGGATCACTTTCTACCAAAGTCTCACAACTCATCATGCCACAAACTTAACATCAATCTTGTGCACAAAGATACAAAAATCTCAAGATTGCCACATGTGAACATTTAGCACCAATTTTATGAACATTTTAGCCTTGTTAAATTGTCAATTTGGGGGAAGGTCACAAACATTTTTACAAAAATGACATTAATTTAAAATAAAGGTACTATTCATTTACTTTGGAGGTTCTATGTATTATACATTTCAAAATTCAAAGTAGATCGAACAATCTTCAATCTTGAAAATGTTTCTATAACACTAACAATGAGGTTGACAATATAGTTAAAGATGTTCAAATTTACCATCTTGAATGCTACATACCTCCATACTATAGGTCTTGGTCTACTGTTGTTTATTCAATAAAGGCATCTACCTCGACTTCTCAACCGTACACTGTTAGTGTAATACCAAATGTTAAGCTTTGAATTCAAGCACTAATCCAATTTACTATGGACATTAATTATATAGAAGAGATATTTCAAATTAGGTAGCTAAAAGGATATCTACATAGCCTAATATTGCATGACCATAATTGGAATACACAATTGAAAATCAAAGATCATTGTTGCTGCTAGATTTTTGGACTTCCAAGATGTTCAACACCTTTGCAATATCTATATAACGAAAGGAATCTCCACCCAAATTAATGTAGGAAAGAGATATTACCCACTTGCTCATTGGCAACCACTAAGACAATCTAGCTATACTATATTTTAGGAACAACACTACACTTGTTGAGTTTTGGTGTTTGCAGATATAGGAGGCATGCATGCAAACTATATACCAACAACAAGTTGAAAAAATATTGCAAACATGTGAAGCTATTATGTGTGGTAAAATTCAAAGGGTTGTTTATAATGTTGGAAGTGCCCAATTTTCAACTACTTTACACCTTGAAACATATTCAGATTTAAACATCTCAAACCTACTAAACTAAATGTGCAGACATTCTACCTTTGTGTTACAAAATGGGACATTCCAAGAAATTTCCTAAGCATTGATTGGGATATCCATAGAATTTGACCTACAACATAATCATCTACAATGAATACATCAAAACACACTTAATACAATTCGTGAAGCAAGATAGACCCCCCATTCAATTGGAGAGGAAGTTGGCAAATCGCAATTAGAAGAACTACATATCATTGAAACATTCCCCATTCCCAACAATAAAAAACAAAAAAGGTAATGTTGAAGACAAACATACCATCTACTAAAAAATTATTTGCAGTTGTGAGTGGGGATGGTTTGAACAAGATGCGATGTACTATGCTTCAAACTTCTTCCTAACACGCTTGTGAAATTTCTTCAAAATCTACCAAAGAATAATTGCATTAAGTTCCACAAATTGTAGTAGTGAAGTAACTTTGTAACTATAAGTGTAACATACAAGTGTAACATGTAGCCCCAATTTGCTAACAAGTGGCCGGACACTTGAAGACACATGCATCTCCTTCTATAATATGTCAGATCCTCATAGATGCAAATCCCTTAATTTCATTGTTTCACAGACCCTTTGTATGAAGTTTCCATGGAAAATGTAGCATATAGTGCCTTACATTAATGGCCCTAATGCGTATAACTAAATCAGTCATATATAGTCAATTACACATAGTTACATTAACATTGTCTACCCCCAGCATGATGTTGACGTCATCTATGACAAAACAAATTTGAATTTGAAGAAAACAACATTGAACCAAAATGCCACACCCGGTGACCAACTAAAAGGCCTTGTTCAAATAGCTCCTCAGTCACAACAATGCCTTGCATTGTGGTTTGTAATCTTTTCATCATACAAATGCAAAATTATAACAAACTATCTTAACCATGGACAAAGGTGTTGATGACCTTGTTATAATAGCGATGTATAACCACATGTTGTGTCCATTCATAATAATGGTCAATAGTCACTAAACCATAGTTATACTTGGTGCAATAGGTCCAAACTACTCAAACAATAATTTTCACCACTTCCTGAGTGATGGGAAGAGACGGTACCTTGCCAGTTGTGTAGGACTTTGAGTTGGTGCCTATGGTCATGTCAAGGGTATTAAAATTGTTCAATAGGCTATGCAAAACATGTTATACTTGTTGTCAAAACAAACAAGCCTCACACACATGGTGGAGTGAATTGTTGCTTCATGTCTCAAAATGTGTTGCATGCTTGTAATTCAGCCAACATCCTCATCTTCATCATCATCAGATGGCGTCTGCAATGCTTCACCTACCAAGATGGCATCATCCTCACTCAATTGAATGGCACCTACAAGTGTTGTGTTGTTTGGTGGATCAGGAATTTCCAATGGGACTTTTGCTTTGATACAATTATCAAATAAAGTAATTATGTCAATACTATTTTCTGATATGACCTACTTTGACCTTGGTTCCTTATGGAGGACAACCTTCCAATGTGGTTGGTTTGGTTCTTCATAAAAAAAACACTTGTTGCACTTGGATCACATATGCCTCATCAACTTCAAGTTACAAGTGGCGAAAATTAGCTAGCAAAAAACTATTTTCATCATGCTTATATGTGGGGTTACCCCACCTATCAACATCATTTTTAACCCAATCACACTTGAACAACACAATTGGCTGTGAAACAAGACCATAGTCCATGAATATTATGTCCCTCAACACCCCAACATATATTGTATAGACCCTAATGTGGTGCCTTTTTGAAATTTTTGTTGTTGTTGGAAAACAAATGCCACACCCGAATCATATGTAGCCATTGAGGTGTTCATATGGGTATTTCCACATACCTTAAAGTGGTTGCCATATGCTCGGATTCATGTATATCTTGAAGCATAAAATTGTGGTTGAATTGATAGATGCATAAAGTCCATGCCTTGATATGCCCAGCTTGAACAATGTGCTTCTTGATTCTTCGTGGGCCCAAATTGCCAAGTTTTGTACTTCCCCAAGTTCCATCGGATATTCCACATGCCTCCATGTTGTTGTGAACCCTCTGTGCCACTGGGCTTCCTACTTCGTTCGTATACTTGTAGGTGTTATAGAGAGTGATCATAATCAAACATCAAGGATTATAACTACCTAGTCCACCTAATTCCACATCTTTGAAGGTCAATAAATTGCAACATCATGATGATTGCAGGTATAGCCATGAAAACTAGTATGTTTGGCGTCATTGGGAAATTTTACAAATGGCTACCTTGGGATGTTTGCCCCAACAACCTATTTAGGGAGTTGGACCCTTGTAGCTTCAATCATAGTTGTTAGGTTTATGGTTGATTAACATTCATTCTTAAAGCCTTAGCATGAGTTGACAACAACACATTCATTTTCCAATAACATCTCAAAACAACATATGATTTTTGACCACCCCCAACTTGTGTGTGTCTTTCTTTTTTTGAACAACTCATCATGCAACAAATGGTTTGATTTTAAAATTCCATCTTGGAGCATTTGCACCATCATACTTTTTCCAACATGTTTTTCAATAGGATATATGAAACTCATTGTGCTTGAATATTATTTTTGTCTTGGTTATTTTTTCTTGTCAAAAAATTTCAATCACATTACAAAGGATGCAAGCATCCTCCATCTTAAATTGGGTGGTAACGATAAGCCTAACTACTTCTTGATTTCCACCCTTTCAAGACACACCCCCAATCACCACAACCAACCTATTACATGCAGTCAATGGTCGACATGGAGAGATTTTGACATCTAGTTTGAGCTAACTTAACATCTTGTAAATTCTCCCTTTTCCTATTTCTTATTCCTTTGTACATTTTTTGAATCTATGGTGTATTTATAAAGAAAGTTTTGCAAGGTTGTACTATTGGAAAGGTAGGTTGTTGGGGAATACGTTTGTTTCTATTTTGCAATTGGAGGTCAAAGAGGTGCTTCTCTTAGGGGAGTGCTCGATGTTCTAAAAAAATTGTTGATGGGCTCATATGGCTCTTTTCAAAAACAAAAAAAACAAAGTTATGAATGCACTCATGAACTAATTACGATGAATCACACTATGTTAGTTCACTCAAGATAGCTAAAATAAATAAATTAGGCCACCAAATCTAGCAATTT
>Ga0116226_10006607_pt1 | contig 10419 bp, 8 predicted proteins | sample S1TSphfallax_FD_89692 | JGI IMG/M metagenome (GOLD analysis project Ga0116226, IMG submission 89692) | Host-associated microbial communities from peat moss isolated from Minnesota, USA - S1T2_Fa - Sphagnum fallax MG | ecosystem: Host-associated > Plants > Peat moss > Unclassified | place: USA...
CAGCAAGAAACTCTTACTATGTTGGTAACGCGGTGAGCACGACCGCAGCGTACCGAAGAGAGCAAAAGTTTTTTGGTTCTTTTCTTCAAAAAAGAACTGCTTCCTTTCTTTTCAATGGTCGAGCGTCATAACCCTCGGGGCGTTGACGATCTTGCAGCCGGAATCTTCGCGCGGCACGTGGTCCTGGGTGCGGAGCGAGAGGTTGGGGTTGTAGAAGGGGTCGCCTTCGGCCAGCTTTTTGCCCCAGCGCTTGACCATGCGTTTGGTGTCGGAGGGGTGGAATACCTGCTTGGTTTGGCTACGCGTGGCGGATTCGTAATGGTATAGCACGGTGTGGCCGTCATAGAGGATTTTGTAGCCGGCGGTGCCGATGCGCAGGCAGAGGTCCGTGTCGTTGAAGCCGATGCCGAATTTTTCGTCGAAGCCGCGGACTTGTTCGAAGACTGTGCGGCGCATCATGATGCAGGCGGCGGTGACAGCGGAATAGTCGCGCACGCTGGACAGGCCGCAATTATAGCCAAGGTTTCGGCGGCCGGCGTTGTCGAGGAACACGTCCTGCAGGCGCAAGGCGTGATCGGCCGATTCGTTGAAACCCAGGATCACGCCGGCGTGCTGCACGCGGCGGTCGGCATACATGAGCAGCGCGCCGACAGCCCCCACGTCGGGGCGGCGGGCCAGGGTGCGGAGACGGTCGAGCCAGCCGTCCTGGGTTGCTTCGACGTCGTTGTTGAGAAACAGAATGAACTCGCAGTCGGCACCGAAACGGCGGACGGCCTGGTTGTTCATGCGGGAGAAATTGAATTCTCCGGTATAGGGCATTACGATGTGGCGTTTGGCGATGTCGCGGAGATAGGCCTGGGTGTCGGGGTCGTTGGACTCGTGGTCAATCACGACCAGCGAATAGTTGGCGCCGGCGGCAGTGCGTTCGATGCTGTCGATAGCGGTCTGCAGGAATTTGCGGCCGTTCTTGGTGGGTATGACGATGAGGATTTTGCCTTCGGTGGCGGGCCAGTCGACGCGGAACTGGTTGAACCAGGGGCCTTCGCTGACAATGCCGCCGCGGCCAAGCCGGTCGAGGTGGCGTTGCAGCGCGCCGATGGTGGCGGCCATGACGTCGCCCTGCTTGGCGTGGCCGGTGCTGGATTCGTGGGTTCGCCAGCGGTACAGCACGGCCGGAACGTGGGCCACGCGCTTGGAGGATTCGATCACTCTCAGCACGAAATCGACGTCGGCGGAGATCGGCATGGTTTCGTCCCAGCCGCCGATGGCGCGGGCGATTTCGGTTCGCACACAGATCGGGTGCACGAAATACGGATGGCTCAGATAGAAATCGTGGCTGAAGGCAGGGCGCATGCGGAATTCCAGCACGCCGCGCAAATGTTCGTCGGTCAGCACTTCGTCGCCGTAGAGCAGGTCAGCGCCGGTGATCCGCGCGGCGCGGATCAGTTGCCAGACCGCGTCCGGTTCCAGGTAATCGTCGTGATCCAGGAAGGTGACATAGTCGTGCCGGGCGGCGCGGAGGCCGAAATTGGTGGCGCGGGTGACGCCGACATTTTGCGGCGAGGTGAGCACGCGCACACGGGAATCATTGCGGGCGTAGCTCGCGAGCAGTTCCGCCACGTGCGGGGCCGTGGAACCGTCATCGATGCAGATCAGCTCCCAATTGTCGCAGAATTGGTGGCGCACGCTCTCCAGCGCCTCCGACAGCCAGGCGCGCGGCGTGTTGAAGACCGGCATGATGATGGAAATGCCGGCGTCGCCGGCGCGGTGGGTGAGCGCGCGTTTGAGGCGCGGCAGCAAACCGGGGCGGCTCACGAACATTTCGCGGCGGCGCAGGAAGCGCTGCATGTTGCCGTTCGGCATGATGCGGATCGGCGAGCCGGGCAGCCGCACGTCGGTGCCGGCGATGCGCACCGAAATGTCGTGGCCGACGAGGCGGTCGAAATGGGCGGAGAGGTCGATCTTGAAGGCGCACAGGCCCGCCGCAAGTTCGGCGCCCAGCAGATCGCCGCGGAAGATGTTGGCGGTGGAGCTGCCGAGCAATTCGCCGCCCGGGCCTAGCGCTTCGACAACGAGCTTCCGAGCCGGGTTCCCGCGGTCCATTGCCCAGCCATGGGCGGACATGCCGTGCAAGGTGTCGAACCTGCCGAGCAGGTCGGGCATCGGTTGGAGGAAAACGGGGCTGCCGGACAATTCGCTGCGCTCGCCGGCAATGCGCACGCCGATGCGGCTCGGGGCGTGCGGGTCGGCGGCCTGCGGCAGGTCCAGTGCAAAGCCGCAACGGCCGTCGGGCCGGGCGGCGCTACGCAGATCCTCGCGCAGCCGGTCGGCGGCGACGGTGCCAACCACCGTGTTGTCGACCGTGACTTCGAGCATGACGCGGCGGTCGGGCGCACGCAGGTTCATCGCCCAGCCCTCGACCCGGCGGGGGTTCGCCACGTCGAGGCAGCCGGCGTAGCCGAGATCGGCGGCCGAGAGGGCGATCGCCGGCGTTGGCATGACAAGGCCGCCAATCCGCAGCGCGAACCGCGCGGTGCGGCCGGGCACCAGCAATGTGCCGACCGGCAGGCTATATTGCCACGTGTCGGTGCCTGGTTGGCGGTGGCACAGGGCCTGGCCGACAATGGCAGCACCATCCAGCAGCTCGATGCCGATGATGTCGGCGAGAAACGCCGCGGCGGTGAAATCGCCCTGCAGCACAAGACCGTGCAGCGACGGCGCTTCAGCCTGAAGCGCATAGATCGACGCGAGCTGCAGCGGCAAGCCAAGCAGGGCCTCGCCGGACGGCACGGCCAGAAGATCGATAAAACCGGCCAGGAGGTGCCGCGGCAAATCCCAGCGCAGGTGGCGGGTCGCGCGCCCGCCGGGCGTCAGCCGCACAATATCCTGAACGATACCGCCCATCGACACGGCGACGTGGTCGCGTGACGCGGCGCCGGGCCCGCGCAAGGCGGCGTGCAACACGCCGTCCGGCGTGACGCGGCAATCGACGCGCGTCGGCGAGGCCTGTTTCAACTTGGCCACGTCATGTGCGACCACGGGATTTCGGGCAACGTCATCTCAGGGGCGTACCTTTCCAGCGGGGGGCCTGCCCGGACGCGTATCGGTGGGCCGGCGGAAACACCACCTGTCTTACCCACCTTTTGGTTGCATTTTCTTGAACAACGTGGCCGGATACACCCATGATCCGCAACCTGGACGCGAAAAACTTTTCATCATGCGCATTTTAATCACTGGCGGTTGCGGATTCATCGGCTCGGCGGTCATCCGCCACGTGCTCCGGTGCACAGACCATGAAATCGTCAACGTGGATAAGATGACCTATGCGGCATCGCTGGATGCCCTGGAACTGGTTTCCCTGGAAGCGGGGCTCGACCATCCGCGCCACCGTCTGGTGCGAGCCGATATCGCCGATGCCGAAGCAATGCGGCGCGTGTTTGCCGAGGCTAGGCCCGATGCCGTCATGCACCTCGCGGCCGAAAGCCACGTCGACCGCTCGATCGATGGGCCGGCCGATTTCATTCGCACCAATGTCGTGGGCACGTTCTGCCTGCTGGAGGCGGCGCGAGCCTATTTCTCCGGCCTGGACGGCGCGGCACGGGAAAAATTCCGGTTCCACCATATATCGACGGACGAGGTTTTCGGTGCGCTGGGCGACCAGGACGCGCCGTTCAACGAGACGACGCCCTATGATCCGCGTAGTCCCTACTCGGCCAGCAAGGCGGCCTCCGACCACCTGGCGCGGGCCTGGCAGCATACGTACGGGTTGCCGACGCTGGTCAGCAACACATGCAATAACTACGGGCCTTGGCAATTTCCCGAAAAACTCATTCCGCTCATCATGCTGAATGCGCTGGAGGGCAAGACGCTGCCGGTGTACGGCGACGGCTCCAACACCCGCGACTGGCTGTTTGTCGAGGACCACGCCGAGGCGCTGGTCGCCGTGGTCGAGCGTGGGGTGGCTGGGCAGACATACTGCATCGGTGCGCGGCAACCGCGGAAGAACATCGATGTGGTGCGGGCGATTTGCAGTATATTGGACGGGAAGCTGCCGGACCCGGCAGGCCCGCGGGAGCGGCTCATCCGGTTCGTGACCGACCGGCCCGGGCACGATTTCCGCTATGAAATTGAGCCGCACCATGCCGAAGCGGCACTGGGTTGGCGGGCGGCGCACGATTTCGAAAACGGGCTGAAACGCACCGTGGAATGGTATTTGGACAACCGGGCGTGGTGGCAGGCGATTCGGGCGGGGAATTATGCCGGACAGAGGCTCGGCACGGCAGCTTAGGGAAGCAGTTCTTTTTTGAAAAAAAGAACCAAAAAACTTTTGCTAATTGCGTCCAGCGGGCTGTTCAAAAAGGCCAGTGGGGCGCCCCCCGCAATAGATAAAAGTTCTTTGGTTATTTTGTTCAAAAAAGAACTACTTCCTTTTAAATGAGGATTGTTTCTAATATGGACATGAAGGGCATAGTGCTCGCCGGCGGATCAGGCACGCGGCTGCATCCGATGACGATCGCGGCGTCGAAGCAATTGTTGCCTGTGTACGACAAGCCGATGATCTATTATCCGCTCACCGTGCTGATGCTGGCCGGCATACGCGATATTCTCATCATTTCAACGCCGGATGATTTGCCGCAATTCCGTCGGCTCTTGGGCGACGGCGCCCCGCTTGGCGTGCGGTTTTCCTATGCGGAGCAGCCGCGTCCCGAGGGGATTGCCCAGGCGTTCCTGATTGCGGATGAATGGCTGGCGGGCGCGCCATGCGCCCTGGTTTTGGGCGATAATCTGATATTCGGTGAGCATCTCTCCAACACGTTCCGTGCCGCGGCGGCGCGCCCGGATGGTGCCACTGTCTTTGCCTACCAGGTGCGCGACCCGGAGCGCTACGGCGTGGCGGTATTCGATGCGAGCGGGCGCGTGACGGCGCTGATCGAGAAGCCGAAGGATCCGCCGAGCCCGTGGGCGGTGATCGGCCTGTATTTCTATGACGCCCGGGTGACGGAGTTCGCGCGCAGCGTCAAACCGAGTGCGCGCGGCGAACTGGAAATCACCGATCTGAACCGGCTCTACATGGAGGACGGCTCGCTGCAGGTGGAGCGGCTCGGCCGCGGTTGCGCCTGGCTCGACGCAGGCACGCCGGACAGCCTGCTGCAGGCCGGCGCGTTCGTGCAGACAATTCAGAGCCGCCAAGGCTTGCTGGTCGGCTGCCCCGAGGAAGTGGCATTTCGCATGGGCTTCATCGATGCCGCCGCCCTGCGAACCCACGCCAAGCGCCTGGGCAAAACGGAACTTGGGCGCCTACTACACGATCTGTCGGACGGCGTGCATGCATGACGGGCGGCGCGCCCTGAATTAGTAAAAGTTTTTTCGTTCTTTTTTCAAAAAAGAACTGCTTCTTCACCTTTGCGCCCTGCGTGTGTTTGCTTGACGAGCGCGACCTTCGGCGGGTTGGTAGGACCTGTTAGGCGGAGGGTCATGGTGCAGGTCGAAAGTTTGAATATTCCAGACGTCAAGTTGATTACGCCGCGGCGTTTCGGCGACGCGCGCGGCTATTTCGCCGAGACCTATGTGGCGCCAAGGCTCGCCGGGGCTGGGATTGACCTGCCTCTAATACAGGACAATCAGAGTTTTTCCGCAGCCGCAGGCACGGTGCGCGGGTTGCACTGCCAGGTGGCGCCGTTCGTTCAGGGCAAGCTGGTGCGGGTGCTGCGGGGTGCCATCTGGGACGTGGCGGTTGATGCCCGGCTTGGCAGCCCAACGTTTGGCCAATGGGCGGCGGCGACCCTTTCGGCGGAAAATTTCGCTCAATTGTGGGTGCCGCCGGGCTTCCTGCATGGTTTTTGCACGATCGAGCCGGATACCGAGGTGTTCTACAAGGTGACCAACCTTTATGATAGAGAGTCCGAACGCGGTGTCATCTGGAACGACCCGACGCTGCGGCTGCCCTGGCCACTCCCCGATACTGGCGCGGTGCTGTCGGACAAGGATCAGGTTCTGCCCGAGTGGCCGGACGCGGCCGGTTGGTTCGCGGCATGACGACGCTCCTGGTCACCGGTGGCAGCGGGCAGCTGGCGACCGCTTTGGCCGCGGCGGCGCCTGGGCTGGTGCGGGTTGTTGGCCGGCCGGTGTTCGATTTCGACCGTCCCGAGACGGTTGAGGACCTTTTCGCCCATGAGGTGCCGGCGCTTGTCGTGAACGCCGCGGCCTGGACGGCCGTCGATCTGGCCGAATCGGAGCGGGATGCGGCCTGGCGCGCCAACGCGACGGGGCCAGGCATGCTGGCGTCGCTGTGCGCACGTCACGGCACCCATCTGATACACGTGTCGACGGATTACGTGTTCGACGGCGAGAAAGGCGCGCCGTACGTAGAGACCGACCGCGTGAACCCCACCGGGGTATATGGCGCGAGCAAGCTCGCGGGCGAACAGGCGGTGCTCGCAGCGTTGCCGACCGCGGTGATCCTGCGGACCGCGTGGGTTTATGCGCAAGGCGGCAAGAACTTTGTCCGCACTATGCTGAACGCGGCAACCCGGCTCGATAGGTTGCGGGTAGTGGCGGACCAGCGCGGATGCCCGACAAACGCGGACGATCTGGCCCGGGCGGTGCTGCTGGTTGCCGATCGCATTCTGGGACCGGGAGCCTCCGGCGGCATCTATCACGCCACCGGCAGCGGCGAGACCACGTGGCACGGATTTGCGGTGGCGATTTTCGACGAAGCCGGCAAGCACGGGTGGAAGGTTCCGTCGGTGGACGCGATCACCACCGCGGCGTGGCCGACACCGGCCAGACGGCCTGCGGACAGCCGGCTTGATTGCGCCAGGCTGGCAGCGGATTTTGGCGCCCGCCTGCCGGAGTGGAAGCCTAGCCTGAAGCGCGCGGTTGCCGCGATCTGTGCTGCAGCCGCGGCCGCCTAGGCCAGACGACGTGGCAACTCCCCCTATCGCTATCCTTTTGTCCACCTGGAACGGCGCCGCCTACTTGCCGGATCAGTTGGCAAGCTTCCTGCGGCTTACCGGCCCGGCATGGCGCTTGTATTGGCGCGACGATGGATCGCAGGACCGGTCGGCCGACATTTTGCGCGATTTTGCCGCGGGACCAGGTAAGGGCCGGGTTGTGGAATGCCCGGACAATCGCGGCCGGATTGGGATTACCGCGAGCTTTCTGAGCCTGTTGCGGCGCGCGCCAGAGGATTGCCTGGTCGCTTTCGCGGACCAGGACGACGTGTGGCTGCCGGAGAAATTGTCGCGCGGTACGGCGGCACTCGGCGATGTCGCAGGCGGGGTGCCCGCGTTGTATTGCGCCCGTCAGTCGCTGGTGAATGCGGCGCTGCGCCCTATCCGGGTCAGTTCGCGGCTTGCCGAACCGCCCGGATTTCCGCAGTCGCTGACACAGAATATCGCGACGGGATGCACCGTTATGCTGAATCCCGCGGCGGTGCGTCTGATTGCCGCGAGCCGGGAGCCGGAGGCGACGCTGCATGATTGGTGGGCCTATCTGGTGGTGACGGCCGCGGGGGGCAGGGTGTTGATCGATGACGAGCCGACCGTGCTGTATCGCCAGCATGGCGGCAACGCGGTGGGGGTGCCAATGTCGCCCTGGAAACGCGCCGTCGACGCGGTGCGCCGTGGCCCTGGCGTGTTCATGCGGACCTTTCGGCAACATACCGAGGCGTTGCGGGCGCAGCCTGAACTGCTTTCCCCGTCAGCCCGGGATGCACTGGAGATGATTTCCGACGGTTTGTGCGATGGCGTGGCACCGCGCTTGAAGGCGCTGCAACATCCTGGCCTGCGCCGCCAGAATTTCGCCGAGACCCAATTGTTCAGGTTGTGGTTCTTGCTCGGGTAAATCTTCAAAAGTTTTTTGCTTCTTTTTTTCAAAAGAGAAGGCGTTCCTGTTCTAACTCGCCGCTCGCTTGCCTCCGATGGCACCGGCTCCTAGATACCCGCCATTCTCTGTCCAAAGGATCGGCGCATGGCCTCGGCCGCCGAACAACTTGCCTCCAGCCTGAATTTAGGCACGCTCTCCAAGGCGACCGAGCTCCGTAAACGGATCTGGTTCACCCTGGGCGCGCTCGTCGTGTATCGCTTCGGCACGTACATCCCGGTGCCGGGCGTGGATGCCGCGGTTATGGCCGAAATGCTGAACCGGCATGGCGGCGGCATTTTGGGCATGTTCGACATGTTCTCGGGCGGTGCGCTCGGCCGCATGACGGTGTTTGCGCTCGCCATCATGCCCTACATCAGTGCCAGCATTATCGTTCAGCTGATGTCGAGCGCCATCCCAAGCCTGGAGGCGCTGAAGAAGGAGGGTGAGACCGGCCGCAAGCGGATGAACCAATATACCCGGTATCTTACAGTGTTGATTGCGACGCTGCAGTCATACGGCGTCGCGGTCGGGCTGGAATCGATGCGCAGCGCCACCGGCGTGGGCGCGGTGATCGACCCGGGGTTGCTGTTCATCGGATCCTGCGTGGTGACGCTGGTGGGTGGAACCATGTTCCTGCTTTGGCTCGGTGAGCAGATTACCGCGCGCGGCATCGGCAACGGGGTCAGCCTGATCATCTTCTCCGGCATCGTCGCCAACCTGCCGCGGGCGCTTGGCAACCTGCTGGAATTGGGCCGCACCGGCGGGCTGTCGCCGATCTTTATCGTGACCTTCCTGGTGCTGGGCTTCGGCGTGATCGCCTTCATCGTGTTCATGGAGCGGGCGCAGCGGCGGGTGGTGATCCAGTATCCGCGCCGGCAGGTGGGCCAGCGCATGTTCGGCGGCGACGCGACGCACATGCCTCTGAAGATCAACACCGCGGGCGTCATACCGCCGATTTTCGCAAGCTCGCTGCTGGTTCTGCCGGCGACCGTCGCCGGCTTTTCCAACACCGCGACTCTGCCGGCCTGGATGCCGCCCTGGCTGTCCAGCGCCGTCACAATGGTTACCAGCGAACTGGCGCCCGGGCAGCCGCTCTACATGGCGATGTATGCCGGCATGATCATATTTTTCAGCTATTTCTATACCGCGGTGGTGTTCAATCCACAGGAAACCGCGGACAATTTGAAGAAGTATGGCGGGTTCATTCCTGGCATCCGGCCGGGAAGCGCCACCGCCGAGTATTTCGACAAGATCCTGACCCGGCTGACCACCATTGGCGCGCTTTATCTTGTTGCGGTGTGCCTGCTGCCGCAGGTGCTCACCAGCCGGTATGGGCTGCCGTTCTACTTTGGCGGCACTAGCCTGATGATCATTGTTTCTGTCACCATGGATACGATCACCCAGATGCAGTCGCATTTGCTGGCGCACCAGTATGGCGGCCTCATCAAGAAGGCGCGGGTGAAGGGACGTAATCGTTAGAAAGGTTGGCTCGTTAAAAAGGGTTGGATCGTTGAAAAGGTTGGGTAATTGAACCTGATTCTGCTGGGTCCGCCCGGCGCCGGCAAGGGCACGCAAGCCAAGCGGCTGGAGCAGGCCCATGGCATTGCGCAGATTTCCACCGGCGACATGCTGCGTGCCGAAGTGGCGGCGGGCAGCGACATCGGCCGGCGCGCCGACGCGATCATGAAGAGCGGCAAGCTGGTGCCGGACGAGGTGATTATCGCGATGCTACGTGCGCGCGTGCAACAGCCGGATTCCGCCCACGGTTTCATTCTGGACGGCTTTCCGCGGACGGTGCCGCAGGCCCAGGCGCTGGATGACATGCTCGGCTCGATGGGCATTGCGCTTGATGCCGTGGTTGAGCTGAAGGTGGATGATGCTGCGCTGGTGGAGCGGATCGCGGGGCGGTTTACCTGCGCCAAATGCGGCGCCGGCTATCACGACTTGTTTCAACCGACCCTGGCCGAGGGCAAGTGCGACCATTGCGGCGGACATGAATTCGTACGCCGCGCCGATGACCGGAGGGAGACGGTGGCCGCACGACTGGACGCATACCACCAGCAGACAGCCCCCATCCTGCCGCACTATGCGGCACAGGGCCGTCTGCATACTGTGGACGGCATGGCTGAGATGGATGCCGTGGCCGCCGAGATAGGCGCGGTGCTCTCTTCGCTGCCGTCGAAGGCGGCCGCGCACGCGCAGATCACGACAAATTGATCCAAGCTCGTTGACTCGGCGGCGTGGCGGGCTTAAGTCCGCGCCCTCGGCGGCGCACCCCGGTGCGCGGCCGTTTCACGTTTTCCGCGCATCGGATACGGGTCTTAAACCGCCCCCCACGGGGTATACGAAGCATGTTGCCGTCGTCCATCAAACGGGATCGGCGTAACATGCTTAAGGAGCAGCAGGCGTGGCGCGTATTGCCGGTGTAAACATTCCCGCGAATAAGCGGGTTACGATCAGCCTTCGCTATATATATGGCATAGGGCCGGCCAAGGCGCAGGTTATCTGCGACACGCTTGGCATTCCCGCTGAGCGCCGTGTGAACCAGCTCTC
>Ga0116226_10006608_pt1 | contig 10418 bp, 6 predicted proteins | sample S1TSphfallax_FD_89692 | JGI IMG/M metagenome (GOLD analysis project Ga0116226, IMG submission 89692) | Host-associated microbial communities from peat moss isolated from Minnesota, USA - S1T2_Fa - Sphagnum fallax MG | ecosystem: Host-associated > Plants > Peat moss > Unclassified | place: USA...
TTACGCCAGAGAGGTAATGAAAGTGAAATGACGTCAGAGAAAAAGAAATAAGTAAAAGATAAGTAAAAGACGGACACACACACACACACACACACACACACCATGTCGTAATTATATAATAGATTGCATGCATCATTCAAATGGAAAATAAAAAAAGAAGTTTACAACCATGATTAATATATTTGAAACATCATCATTCTAGACCATAACACAAAGAGGAATTTAAATAACAAATTGTACCTATGGGACATTCATGCCATGCATCAACAACTTAGGTGCCATAGCATATGAGACGAACCATACCATAACTCTCTCGTGAAAATATCCCATGTATTTTGTTCCATGTTTTAAACTTAGTGACTACATGTTATCCATTAATACCATTCTAGATCTAAACTTGGAAAGGCATAACAAAAATATTGGTTGTTGTGAAGATATTTGTTGCAAAAGGTCAAAAACATTGCTTTTGAAGTTACAACAACCAAGTTAAACCATTTGAATCAATGCTTCACATTAATGTGCAATGGATCCATTATGAATAATGGACTCCATAATCCATGTTGATTTGCCCTAAATGTGCAAAACCAATACCAAAGACAACATAGAGAAACTCAATTCCATGAAGATATCAACAAGGAATACATGCATCATATGTACACCAAATATTTTTTTGGAATATTACAACACATCAAAACAAACTAATGACTTGCCAAAAATCAATTTGCTTAAAATCTTGTTGGAATAAAAAAATTATTTCATGTGTTAATCGTGTTCATCAATCATATTTTGTCACAAGTAAGAATATCATGCATAGTCCTAGGCTTGACACTAACACTTATGACACAAAGATATCATTAGTCCAAATTTTGATATTCAAGATTGAGGTTATTCAAATTCTCATTTCCAAACCTAGCCATTGGAGAGTGATGATCACACCATGAACATTCAAATTTCATTATGTCTTAATTTGCAAATTTGCAATTCCAAACCATGACAAGTTAAAGAAGGTACATGTGGAAATTGCATTTCACATTTCTTTGCCCATTATAACAAAAGGTTTCCCATTTTAGTTGATCACACATATCATCAATGAAATAATCACATTTCATTTCTCAAGGTTTACATGATTGTATCATCACTAGAAATGATTTGCCCAAAGAAGAAACTATCATCTTTGACCACTATTAGCTCCTTTGGGAACTCACATGATTCATGTGAAAGAACACCCATAATAAAAGTGAATACATTATTTTAATTTAATACTCTACAACAATTTCAATGGTAGGCGAATTACATGTGCAAAGTCTCATATAACCTTTGTGTGTTTTGAATTGAAGGTCAATCATGATCAATAGCATATTGTGTGTTTTGGCTTGAATTCAAAACCCATCAAATGTTGATCCAATCAAGGCAATAGTTTTACAACTTGTGTTAACATGCTTAATCTGAATTTTTATATAACTTTGAATCAAATCAAAGTTCAATTCAAAGCCTCAAATACCCACATTGATTTTTATGATAATATATAATATGAAAGCATAAACAAATGCAATAGACAAGAATTGTAAGGAGGATAGGTTGTTAATCATATTTTTACACCTTGGGTTAAAGAAGAAATTATATGAGTTTGACGAACATAAATAACTCATTAGAAATAATATAAAATAACTTTTGATGTTCCTAATGTTTTAACATTGTATTTTAAAACAATTTAACCTCGCAATTATTCAAACAAAGGAAAACACATGTGGGTTAAAGGTAGAAAAGAAATCCCAAGCTATTTTCAACTATTATTGAGAACAAAGTATGTTGGTATCCACATAGACCTTTAGAAAGCAAGCCTTTAGAAAAATGATATTTGCCTAAAAAAAACCTTAAGAACAAAAGATGATCACAACTATTTTGAAATTCCCCACATATATATGTGTTGTTAAAGGAGTTCCCCAAGTTGAAATAAAATCAATACATCTTTAAAACATGGGAAAAGTTTACCATATTTGAAATCCCCTTAGACTAAAAGCCAAGAATCTTAAACCTAAAAGATTAAAAATCTAAAAAATCCACAAATAAATAAATAAATCCGTGTAGAAAAGAAGAAATTTGAAAAAGAGAGAAGGCAAAAGAAAAAAAAATGTAAAAGCATTTCCACTTGTAGCGTTAAAGTGGCATGTATTGAATACTTTAAATGAAGTACAACCTTTAAGTAGTATGAAATTAAGTTTCAACTTGAACATATGAACAAGATTCAACAATTTCCAAAACATACAATATAATAAAATAAAATAACACATTCGATTGACTAGCCATAGTGATTGGCCCACGTGGTGGCATTTAAATTGTCTCTCACATTTTGTCGTCCAAATTTTCATGTTTAAATTATAGGTGAGGATAGGAATATAATTAGCATTGTATGTTGGGTTGTTGTAAACACTAGTTATTAAAGGCCCAAACATGTAATGTGGGTGGAGATCTTCTTCAAATGTTGAAAGGAGGATAGCCATTATAAGAAATAAGATGGGTGTGAAATGAAACAACATTAAGTAATTAACATCCCAAAGGCCTTTTAGAAGGATGAGATATGGTAATTGATGTTAGGTGTTCGAGATGGAAAGTTTGTCCAAATCTTAATCCTAATATCCCAACCATAATCTTAATCTTGTGATCCTTAGACATTGAAACTAATGTTGATTGGTTCTTGATTTTTAGATGAATTGTTAAGTTTAGGAACTTAGAATTTTTCATTAAAAAATAAGACTCCCCAATTCTAGTTTTAGGGAATGCTTTCATAAACAAAAACCTTTCAATTTTGGGTCTAGGTTAAAAAAAATTAATTGTAACTTTTCATATATAATTGTTTATTATTTTCTACAAGACCTATTAATTTCAACTTCAAAACAGGGGCCAATTTTATATTATTATTTGAGATGGTTATAGGATAAAGTTTAGGGTTTGTTCTAGGTTTTAGGTTTTTGTGCTAGAAATATTGACTCTTCTTACATTATAAAAGTAATATTTTGGAGTGTCTATCACAAAATGTGAACAAATGCACACACACACACACATCCACACCCACATTTTGACATGCATGTTCTATCAACAACCAAATTTAAAATATTATTTTTGAACTAAACATGTTAAACATGAAACACATCAAAATTCTCATCAAATAAAGTTGTATAAAATTTGTGTCAACAACCTTCTAAAACCTTTAGTTTTAACACTATTTTTATCAATAAGGCATTTTGGCATAAAAAAGAAACCCAAACTTTTCATTCATGGCAACATTTGCAAAGACTTCGATTTCCCACAAATTGCATTATACAACCTTCTAAGTTGTTACTTTTTATGATCCTTGTCATGTGTATGGCATCTTCTTGTAAGGCTAAGATAAACAATTATATTTCCCAATTTGGATGCAACTATCCAAATACATTGTTTGATGCAACCTATGTTTGAAGTTATCAAAAGCTTATTACACATTTGTAAAACCATGAGCATGTTTAAAATCCCACTTGAACATTCTTTGTAGCATCCTAAAGTTCTATGTCCTACATCATGTCGATAATATTAAGACACCGTTATATCTAGATCCACAGAAGTTCAACACCCTAAGGTTTTAAAGCTAGAAACTTAAGAGCTATACAAAAGGTCACAACTTCCAACTTGGGCACAATAACAACAAACAACTTTTCAAATGAAAATTTAGGTATTCCTTGCTCAAAATTCATTGTTAAAAAACATCACACATGTTGCACCGTCAAAACAACTTCACAAAATAGTTTTAAAGAGAAATATAAAATTAATGAAATTTTTGCAAGTGCTTACCAAAATGGGATTCAAGGACGTGGAGTTGTAAGATAATGCTACAATTCAAAATAATAATGTTGTTATAGTGCTCACCTTTTCCCCCCATTTTTTTCAGGGTTACAACTACTTTCAAACTTGCAACATTGGTCTATTAAATATACTTCTCCCAAAGATAAATTTAAAGTCCATGTTCAAACTATTAATTAAAGGGAAATTTTTTATTAGTATTTTAGTAATTTTTTTCAATAACTATAGAAAAAAATGATTGCAAAAAATACATGTCCAAACTCATCTTTTAAATACCAAAAATACCTCTTGATAATATTTTTTAAATCAACAAAATACCTACCAAAAATATTTACAAACTATCAAAATGACCCTACCAAACTTTATTTTAACAACAATTTCATAGGTCAAACCAACTCTAATTGGGACACTTGATATGAAATATCTTTCCAAGGGTTACAAAATGAATATTTAAAACAAGCAATTTGAAATCATTTTGAAAAAAGTTATGAATTTCCAATGCTTCCTAGCTAAAACACTTTATTAATCAACAATGACCTAGCAAGACAACTCTACAATTTTAATAAGGGTAATGACCTAATGGTTTTTGAATAACAACTAATTTTTTAACATATCTTGATGTTTGAAAAGGGTACCAACTAACCTTACGATTGACATTGCTTCTATCAAATACCATTATTTAACCTTTTAGAATTGGACAACATCGACTTTCACTTAAAATTTATTGGATATAATATTCTTTTTTTTCATGTTTCTAAGGTGTTCTAGCGAAGATCACCACTTGATACGATATAATTGTATGTGTTTTGAACATTTATGTAAATTTTTCCATTTGAAATGAAGAAATTGATTCACATTAAATTTTAATTCAACACATTCATTTTTAAATATATTTAATCATTACCCACAATTAGTGGTACTTATGCATCATAATTATATTGATAATTTGGATAGTTTTGAAAAAAACTTTACTTACCAAAATTTGGTTTAGTAGAAGATTCCTTATAAGCTCATTCAATAGATGATTTATTGAGTGGTTCATCATAAGTTCTTGAAAACAAACATGAATTTTTTATAAGTTCCTAACCCTAGTACTTGTGCTGATGACTTGGACCTAATAAAAAAACCATAAAATTCAATAGCTAGGTTTAAATCTAAAAATAATTGTCCCCAATTTTTCCTAGGGTGGGTCCAGGTCTTTCAACATTTATTGAGCCAAGGTAAGTTACATGGTGGGTCTTGCCAAATGTTGTGCATACTTAGTTGAATTTAATAACCACAATTTCAAGTTTTTCAAAACCTATCATTATCAAATTTAGTTATCATTATTTTATATTGTTTAAAATGTCTTGTACAACTTTAATTTTTCTATAATTCAATTGTCAAGGTTATTTATAGGATTGGTTTTCTTGTGATTAAAGAGCAACTGGTTATAAATTAATTATTTAATTTAAATAACCATGTCATAGGTTGCGATGTGGCCAGAAAAAAATATTCATGCAAAAACCCATAGTAGTTTACATTAAAAAATTCATTTTGTTATTGCAATATGCATCACAATCTCAATGCATCTTGACATTCTTTCTTCATCTTCAAATTTGAATTAAAAAATCTTGACACCACATGACATAATTGTCACATATACATGTTTACTCATAACCTATTTTATTTCAATTTGTTGGAGATGTCCAAGCATTAAACCCTCACTTGTATTATTAAGGTTTTTTTTTTCATTCCCAACACCATGTAACAATTACAAGTTCATTCCAATTCACATCACTATCCACTAATGCCCTCAAGCATTTTATTACAACAATTTAGTTTCCCAACTTTGACATTTAATTTTCCACATTGAAAACAAGAACCTTCAATATCCACAAGTCATCAATAACATTCAAACTTGAATTCCTAATAATTTATTAACTTTGTTATTTTTTGCAAACAACAACAACATGCCTAAACCTTCATGACAAATGTAACATTTCTATTTGGACAAGACACTATCACATTGACAAATCAATTCACATATTTAATTCATCTCATTCCTTGCAAATTCCAAAAACCTTAGATACATCTAAACATATGAACCAAAACACATTGTGATTGATGCCACTTTTCATAAGACATTTAGTGAAAAAACACCACAATTGTCTAAGAGGAACACCTTTTCAAAAAAAAAAAAACTATGATGTAAAACAAATAGACAATCACCCAAATGAACAACATGATGTTTATCATTCATGTATCCTTGAAGTCTCTTGTGAGTTTCAACCACATAATTAGAAAAAACTACAATTCCTATCCTCTTCATGGGAACATTAACTTCATTTTTGTCATCATCATGTACTTCAACATCTTTGAATATACTAAGCACGTTATAATTATTACAAATTAATTGTCTTTTGAAAAACATAATAGCAAACCCAACTTAACAAGTCATTGACACCCCCAAATTAAGCTCATTGGAAGGGGTTGACATGAATTTCACATGTACACCACTAGGTTTGAACCAAGAACCTTTTGTGATCTTAGGTTCCCAAAAGAGGCTATACCAATGAGCCATCACCCCTAAGGTCACAACAAAAGAAATCCACCTTTGTAAAACCACACCACTAAACAACATTTATTTGTGTGCACATATTTCACATTCAAAGCAAGCTTGCCAACATCCCTCTTTTTGAGGATGTTCTTAGAACATTTTGAACTAGGCATCCCTAGTAATTTTTAAGTTTGACATGGATTTTTAGGCTTGGATCAATGTTTTTAATTTCAATTTCTCTAGGTAAAGGATTTGGCTACCATGTGGTTGTTGTAAGGTGCTTAATTGGCATTTTTTTGTGGTCAATCAATTGGTGATGTTAAAAGAAATCTCATGTTTTAGTTATGTGAAGTAAGATGTGTTCATATTGTGTGGTGAAAACCCACAATGAGTTTTATGTGCATGTGGTTACAACTATTTCCATACATAGTTTTTATGTGGAAAGGATGTTTAAACAAGTAAAACAAGTGGCAACAAACATTTCAATATGTTAGTTTTTGTAGCTATTGAAAGTAATGCAAATTCCAAAAGATGAAAAATAATTTAAAAAAATGTTTCCATTTTTATAATTAAATGAAAATAGAATAATTTGTAAACAATATGATAAAACATAAAAATAGAGCTTCGATCTTCACAAATGAAGACCTAGTAAATATGATAAAATTTTAAAAAAAAAGTTGGCTTCACAAGTGATGACCAAAAAAAACCATTCACCATTTCCCAAGTTGCAACAAATATAAATTTTTTATTTGCATTTATATCTTTGAAGCTTGAACCTACATTCAAAACAAATAGCTTGAAGGGGATTTGAACCCCAACCCAAAAAAGGTGCTACCCATTGCAACTCAAGCCTTACCTTACACCTCAAATCCAATCAAACAAAATTAAGACATAAAAACAAAAAGAAGAATTTGGGGCTCACCAATGACCTAAGTGTTACAGTTGATGACCCATATTGCCACCTTTGACAACCAGCATTTGAACTAAATGTGACACAAATGATGTTGACCATCATATAAATAGAATCACCATATTTCAAATTTGTAACATCCTTTTTACTATTGCCATCCAAGGCTCAACAAAACTCTCAATACAACACTAATTTCCAACCATTATACTATAGATATACTAATATGAATGGTTTCGTCTTTTCAAATTAACCATTCAAAATTAGTGCCAAACTATAATGTTGCCTTCCCATGATTGCAACATGACTACATGATTACATGAAAGGATAAGATCTAGTGTTATTTGGAACCACCGTATGTTTAAATGGTTTATTTTGGTGAAGATGAATGGTCATCGTGCTACGTAGTATGGAGGACAAACACACTTTTTCCAACCTTGCATTCATAAAATCAAAGTTGTAGAATCGATTCACTACCCATTTGGACCTTGTTGTTTAGACGTATGGACAAAAGTTGTACACCTTAGACACTTTCCCATTTTACAAAACTATGTGTGATTGAAATAAGAACCAAGTAATATATGGGTTGAATGCTTAGTTTTATGGTTGGGTTGCATATATTATTCAACTACATATATCTTAGAATTAGATTTGGCTAAATCCTCTTGTGGTTGACACCACTTTTGGTGCAACATGAAAAAATTGAAAAAAACTTGTTTAAGAAAATTTACATTTTAAATTTCTTACTATGTTATATGAAGGTATTGTTAAATTGTACCAAAATAACATTGAAATAAATAATTCAAAATATTTTAGGTATGTTATTCATTATTTAGATAAAATTATAAATTTATTCTAAACCATAGAAAATATTGAGATTTTATATTAACAATAAATCATAGCAATATTTGCTAATAAGCATTCAAATTTGAAGTTACATATGCATATTACAAGTTTTTAATTTAAGAAATAAATAATACTAATGAACTTTAGATTCAAAATTTCTTCAAATATACCTTAGACCTTTAATAGTTTTTTTTCCAACCTTCTCGTAGTGATCATTGAAAGTGGTGATCAACCACAAGAAGATTTAGCTATAATACAAATAGACAAGTAAAAAGTTTAGGGATCCTATTGCATATTGACCAACCATTAAAATCTCTTAGTTAAATATGGAAATTTTAAATGAAGGAAACTTAACAATTTCATAACTTTCTTCCTCAAAATGTGGCAATTCATTTGCAAAATTTTCAAATAGTTTTTTGACCATGTTGCAAAATGGTGAATTTTACCACAAAAGGAAAATTGAAAAAACCTTACATTCGCATTGTACTAATATTGATTCAATGCACGAAAATATCATAAAATTGTGATTTGAATTTTATTCACATTAATAATGTTACATAAAATAAAAAATAAAAAAATTTATGGATAAATATTGATTCAAAACCATTATAATTAAAAAATAAGTTAATCAAATGAAAAATTGAATGAATGGAAACATGAACCTTAGAGTTTAAAACTAATCACCCCATAATATTTATATATAAACCAAAAAATTCTAGTGGTAATGTTCCTATAAATTAATAACTATATAAACATATGTAAATGCCATACATATAATCTTCTAGGAGTGAATGATGAATTAAAATTGAACACAATGAAATTTTTAAAAAAAAAGAATGTTGAAGTAAAAGTTTATTATGTTACATTTAATGTGGTCTTTCCAGCTTGAGGGTCCAACTTGAGACCTCCACTTTTCAAAAGAGATAAAATGAATTTTGTTGTAAATATGTGTATATGAAAATTTCCCCCCAAAATCCAACCTAGGATTGTTTTTAATTAGTATTAAAAAATGTGCAAATATTCATAAATATTTGATGCCTCTTTAATTCTAAATTTATCAAGCCTATTGTTTAATTAAATTAAGTACATCTTGCATTAAATGGTCCAAAGTGGAGGTGAAGGTTTTAAACCATTGCCGAAAAATTCATGTGATTGCAATATTCACATTTGGGGTTAATGATTTATTGTCATCATGAATTCAAATAAGACTAAAATAGGTCAATGGGTTATTTGCAATACCCACATTTTCTGTGATAATTTCATCAATTGAAGTTCACAATTTACAAGTGCATAGGTAGTAGGTACGATGATGGGCGGGTAGGTACATTTTGCTAAAAGGTAGATGTTTTGTTAGGAAGTAAATGGTATTGTTGAATTTAAGTATAAGTTTTGTTAAGAAGAAGATGTTTAATTAGAAAAAAATAAAGGTTTTGACAATGAACAAAAGTTTAGCCATGACGAGAAAAAAGTTTAGCCCAAAAAAAAAAAGTTTTTGCCAAGACATAAAAGTTTTTGTTGAAATGTGGAAATTTAGCTTAATAGTAAAGAAGTTTAATGAGGAAAATATAAAGGTTTTGCCAATGGATGAAAATTCGACCAAGAAACAAAAAGGTTTTGTTGAGAGACAAATGTTTAATCATGAAAAGATATAACTATGAAGAGATATAAGTTTTATTAAGTGATGAAGGTTTAATTAAAAAAAGATAAAGGTTTTGTTGAAGGGTGGAAGTTTAGTTAGGAAGATATGAAAGATTTTCTTGAAAAACAAAGGTTTAGCTAAGGAATATAAAAGTTTTGTCAAGTAGTAAGTATTTAGCTAAGAAAAAGAAATTAATCAAAAAAATATAAAGCTTTTGCCAAAAAGTAAAGGTTTAGCCAGGTAATACAAAAGTTTTGTTACGAGATAAAAAGTTAGCTAAGGAGTAGACATGTTTACATGTTTTATTGAAAATTAGAGGTTTAAGGAGTAGACATATTTACATGTTTTATTGATAATTAGAGGTTTAAACTAAGAAGAGATAGAAGTTTTGAAAAGAAGTAGAGGTTTAGCTAGGAAAAGATAGAAAGTAAATAAGTAAGGGGTTAGTTGTTGTTAGGGCCAAGATGTAAGTGAATAAGGTAACTAAGTCAGAAGGTACTATGGAGGTCAGGATTGGGAAAAAAAAGGGCCAAGCAAAATAAAATAAACCAAACGTCAACAACCCCAAAAAGTTGACTGTAGTACTATGTTGGTTAACAGAGGGTCAGGAGCCGGATGAAAAAAGCAGCCCATCCTATGGACAAAACGGCCAA
>Ga0116226_10006609_pt1 | contig 10415 bp, 10 predicted proteins | sample S1TSphfallax_FD_89692 | JGI IMG/M metagenome (GOLD analysis project Ga0116226, IMG submission 89692) | Host-associated microbial communities from peat moss isolated from Minnesota, USA - S1T2_Fa - Sphagnum fallax MG | ecosystem: Host-associated > Plants > Peat moss > Unclassified | place: USA...
AGACTTGACTAATTTTTCGTAAAATTTGCAGAACTCGATAAAGATCGTTTTCTCGTTTCAATAATGAAAGTTCGTCAGATAGAATATATTCTACTTGATTTTGTTTTGTCAGTTTCAGAAAAATAAAATTAGTTCCATTTGTGACTAATCCAAATGATGATTTTTCTGGATTGGGATTACCCAGCATATAAGTCAATGCTTGCGCTATAGACTCTGATATGGAAATTTTCAGTCTTTTAGATTCAATTACGAGTAACCAGAAATGCGCTTGAATGACTAAAATATCAATGCGACCTTTGATGACTTCTGCTTCATCTTCCAAACTAATTTCTATGGACTCTTCAGTTTTAATTGTAAATGGGTGAGCATAAAATCCCGCTAAGTCTAGTAATGGTGATATCACAACCATTTTCACGGCATTTTCTAGCAGTGGAGGACATCTCAGCAATCTCAGGAAATTAGCTTTCACCCTATCCAGATATTGCTTTTCCAATTCTGTAACTTCAGGTAAGTTATCTAACAATTCTGGGAAAAATGTTTGATTACTTAGTTCTTGTAGCTGAAACTTCTCTTCTAAGTATTCAAGAGAAATATTTTGTGCTTGAATAGATTGAACCATAGCCAATTTTACTCCAATTGAATACTATTCTATAGCCCATACAAAAAAAAGCCAAATTCTCTCCCCCCAGACCCGCACGGGCCCAAGGGGAGAGAATATGCATCCTAAAACCTGCCCCCCTCTTAGCCGTATATCAAGTTGAGGGGGAAAGATTATTGGAAGATGCTTTAATATTAATTCCAGTCTTGGGTAGTTTTCCTCCTTCTAGAGATAGAGATCGCCATTGGGGATTTGTCGAAAAGGAATAGATGATTATGTAAGTATTAAGTAGATGAGCAAAATAAAAATCATAGTTCGTAGTTGCGCTCGACTCGCAATCAAATCTTAAACACAAGCGAGTTCCATCGATTTTACATAACTTTACATAGCTATAATTATTTTACTTTCCCTACTTACCAGATTTGAATATGGAAATATTGGAAAAATGCGCTCTATATCCGGTTCGTTGTCTGCTAGTGTAGAATTTGAGCAAAGCATTAAATGATAAACTGTACAGCTACAACTTGATCGGTTAGCGGGTAATTGTAGGGGAAAGGATTGGTATGTTTTTCAATATTTTGCAATTAGCGATCGCGCTCTCCATCATCGGGTTTGGTCTGATAGTTCCTGTAGGTAAATACTTAGTTAAGATTTTCACAGACGAAACCGATACGATATTTGAGCGTGTTACCTATCGCTTATTAAGGATTGATCATAGGGAGCAAATGTCATGGCAGGAATATAGCCAAGCAATTCTGCTTTCACACTCTGTCTTAACGCTTTTATTCTATTTGGCGCTGAGACTACAAACTGTTATTCCACTCAACCCGGATCGGATTTCTCCCGCTCCCAGCCCAGACCTCTCTTTCAACATGGCTATTTCCTTTGTGACTAACACAGCTTGGCAAAGTTACGGTGGTGAAACAACACTTTCCTACTTTAATCAAATGGTATCGATCACCAGTTTGATGTTTATTGCGGGAGCAACCGTTTTGGCGGCTGGAGTAGCTGTGATTCGGGGAGTTAGTCAAAATGGATTTAACCATCTGGGTAATTTTTGGCTAGATATAACCAGAATAATTTATCGATTATTTTTGCCAATTTGTTTAATATTATCACTAATCTATGTTTGGCAAGGAGTACCGCAAACTTTAGAACCATCGATAACTGCTACAACCCTTGAAGGTGCTACTCAAACCATTGCTCGTGGTCCTGTGGCTAGTCTAGAGGCGATTAAAAACTTAGGACAAAGTGGTGGAGGCTTTTTTAACCAAAACGCTGCACATCCTTTTGAAAATCCGACTCCTTTCACAAATACGCTGGAAATATTTTCTATGTCTTTCATTGCTCCAGCTTTGATCTATACATTTGGTATCATGGTCAAGTCTCAGCGACAAGGATGGGCGTTTCTTGGCGTATGCGTTACTCTATTTATCGGATTTTTAGTGATTATCCTCCCATCTGAACAAATTGGTAATCCTTTATTAACGAATGTGGGGGTTGACCAAGTACTCTCTTCTTGGCAAAGTGGTGGTAATTTAGAGGGTAAGGAAGTCAGGTTTGGTATTGCGCAAACGGGTCTATTTTTAACTACTACCACAGCAGCTACTACAGGTAGTGTTGATGCTATGCTTGATAGTTTAACACCTATGGGAGGTTTCGCCCCTTTATCAGAGATGTTGCTGAATGTGATATCTGGCGGTAATGGTATTGGATTAGTTACATTGATTAAATATGCGCTCGTCACAGTATTTCTCGTTGGTTTGATGGTAGGGCGGACTCCAGAGTTTTTACAAAAGAGAATTGAAACCAAAGAAGTCAAACTTGTCTCCTTAGCTCTACTAGCTCACCCATTTTTCACTCTCTTTGGTATTGCTATGGCTTTAGTCTGGCCCAAAGCATTAGATAGTTTAAATAATCCAGATGCTCACGGTTTGAGCGAAATTTTATATGCTTTTGCATCAGCAACAGCCAATAATGGTTCATCCTTTGCGGGACTAAATACTAACACAGTTTTTTATAACACCTCTTTGGCATTAATTATTTTTTATGGACGCTTCCTGACTCCGTTATTACCTATGTTAGCTGTGGCTGGATCTTTAGCAGTCAAACCGAGAATACCCAAAAATGTAGGTACTATGTCTACAGATACTCTATTTTTTAGCATCCTTTTTTTAGCATCCATTGTGATTATTGGCGGGCTGACTTTTTTCCCAGTTTTAGCGCTCAGTGCGATCGCCGAGCAGTTTGAGTTAAACGCACTTAAAGTTTTTTAGAGGTTGTTTGAAAAGTATTTTGCCGTGGTTTTAGACACTTTTAGATCCCCCCTAACCCCCTACGGTGTACACACAGGTCTTCCCAACATGGGTTTCAGACTTTTTAGCCCCTTCAGGAGCTAGATTTTTGGGGGGAACTGAAGCTTCAGAACCACCTAATTTGGGAGTTAGAGAGCCAAAAGTATTTCTGGTTAAGGATGTGTGTACACCGTAGGCTTCAGGGAGAGGGGAACTGAACACGCGCTCCCCCACTCGTGCGGTGAGCCACTGCGTTGGGCGGGTTCCCCGACTTGAAGCAAGTGGCGAACTCGGAGAGGTGTGTAGGGAGAGCGTTTGTCTATTTCTCCCCTTTCTTTTGTAATTAAATCAAAATCAATATTTGGGCTTAATCAACTTTTAAATCTTGGAACATCGCTGTGCTGAGATAGCGTTCGCCAAAGGAAGGTTGAATCATCACGATTAAGCGTCCAGCATTTTCTGGTCTTTTACCAACTTGAATCGCAGCACATAAAGCAGCACCAGAAGATATTCCTGATAATAAACCTTCTTCTCTAGCTAGTCGTCTACCGTAAGACATAGCTTGTTCGTCGCTCACCTGAATTATTTCGTCGATTAATTCTGGACGCACGACTTCTGGGATGAACCCAGCACCAATTCCCTGAATTTTATGGGAACCTGGTTGACCTCCAGAGAGAACAGGACTGTTAGTTGGTTCTACAGCGATCGCCTGAAAAGTTGGTTTACGCTGTTTAATCACTTGTGCAATTCCAGTGATTGTTCCGCCAGTCCCAACGCCAGAAATCAGAATATCAACTTCTCCATTAGTATCATCCCAAATTTCCAGAGCTGTAGTTTCTTGGTGAATTTTTGGGTTGTCCAGATTGCGAAACTGCTGCAACATAAAAGCATGGGGCGTATTGGCGACGATTTCTTCAGCTTTGCGAATTGCGCCACGCATCCCCTCAGGTCCAGGGGTTAACTCCAGTTTAGCACCATAAGCACGTAACATCAAGCGTCGTTCTTGGCTCATGGTTTCGGGCATTGTTAAAATTAAGTCATAGCTCCTAGCCGCTGCTACCATTGCAAGAGCTATTCCTGTATTTCCAGAAGTCGGTTCGACTAAAACAGTTTTCCCTGGTGCGATCGCCCCTCTAGCTTCGGCTGAAAGTACCATACTTAAACCAATACGGTCTTTAACTGAAGCTGCTGGGTTCATACTTTCGAGCTTGGCGACTATTGTTGCTACCACTCCCTCTGCTTGAGGAATTTTATTCAGATGAACCAGAGGAGTTCTACCAATGAGTTCTGTAACATTTTGAGCAATTTTCATTTATTTCTCCCTAAAATTGGATGTAAATAAATACCTGGATTTATCTTTAATTATCATAAAATGTATTCCTAATCTGACTAAATCACAAAATTGCATCATGAGGATATATCTTTAGCCACATTTTCCCCCATATATCGCAATCAGTAATCCATAAACCTGTTTAATTAAGTATTAAATCATGCAATCCTCAAATACAGAGTGTGATATAAAAAACAAATCACACATAAAAATATTTAATTGTTATTTAGATTATTTTCTCAGTTTATGTGATGAAATATGATTATTTGAGTACAAGTCTTCCTGAATGGTAAATTCAGAAAATCATCTAGATATAGTAGTAGATATTGGTTTATCGTTGAGTGCAAATCCTCCCGTACCTCATGGATAAAATGCTAGTACCCCTGATAGAAAATGCTAGTACCCTTACCCCCAATATTTTTTTCGTTGCTGATTTCATCGACATTTTCAGCTTGAGTACAATACTAATAATTTTAATTATATTGATCTAGCAGCGTCAACTGCGATGAAATTAGACGACTGATATAAAACTAATAGGATTTACGCAGAGATTCCCCTCTACCCCCCGAAGTTCCATAAGACGCAAGTCGGAAGAATTAGGGGGGACTTCTTAACTCCACATCAACTAGTATCTCTGGTCTAAGTTGATTAGGATTTGTCTATATTAGACATGATGATGAAAAGTAAATTTTTAAATGTACTAGCAGTTGGTTTAGTTACTTTAGCTGTAATTTCGCCCGGACTAATTACATTTGGTGTTGTTTGGGGACATCACAACGAATTAGTTAAAGCGCAGAATTCTCACTGCGAACCAATCGCGGATCTGCACAACCATTCCTTAACTAGTGTACCCCAAAAAAAAGCTCATGAGGGACTTCTACAAAAAATCATCATTGTAGTTGACCAATATAAAATAACCACTATTTTCCAATGGTTTATTTTAGGTACACCCATTTCCATAGGCTTACTAATTATTGCTTATGATAGGTATCTTGTATACCGTGATGCTGTTTTAAGGCGGCAAATTCAAATGCTAGAAAGACTTTGGGAACAAAGTATTGAGCAATAAAAGATCTTTATCCAACTTGCAAACTTAAGGTAATTAATTTGATCATGACAGAAGAACGCCAAACACAATATTTTGACCTGATTGATGAATTGCTGAGATGTCCTAATGGACAAGAACCAGATGTTTTGGAAGCCAAACCTGAGTTAATAGACTCTGGGTTAGTCCAAGCAATTTTACAAGTGGCGAGTATATTTGCTCATGAAGGTAATCAAGACGGTGCGCAGTTTTTATTTTTTATCGCCAGGGAACTAGCTAAACAATTAGGCTTATATCCCCAAGTTTCTCAGGAAGTTGCACATCAGGAGTAATTATGCTTTTGACTTCAACTGACGCAGGACAAATAGCACTGGAATTCCTGTTAGCAGACTGGAATGTTCCTGAAGATTACAGAGATTGGTTTATCGTTTATAGTTCACGTTTAATTGGTGAAAGTTGGTATGCAATTGAGTTGGGTGTCGCTGGATTCCTTGACAGATGGTTTATGCAAGTTTATGATACAGGAGTTTGCGACCCAAACTATACTTTTATTTCTCCCATTGCTGCTAATGAAGGCTATACAGATTTAAAGGGGTTACCAGATATTATTGCTGATGTTTTAGTCGCAGAACGTAATTCTCGCTAGTTTTTGTGCTATAATCGTAATTAAAGTGATTGACGCTACGCTATCAGTCCCATGATTGCTGAAGATATCCTAGCTCAAGAATTCACCAGAGTTGTCCATCATTATTATCCCAAAGTTGGACAACTATTAAATGGGTGTCATGTGAAAGTGATTACAAGCTTTTGGGGACGACCCGCTAAACGCTTTCAATATGTTGGGATCTATTGTTCTGCAGAAAAAATGTCTCTTGTAGCTGCTCATAAGGCGGTTCTTAGAGAAGTAGCAGAAAATATGGGGTTGATTCAGGTAGTTTTCTTGAATGCTAACCGATTGCTGCGCGATCCCATGTCTGGACTCAAGCAGTCACGACCCCGATTATGGTTAGAGTTACAGTTAGTCGCGGCTTGTAGCTAGGGAATCACCCACGATGAAAACAGGACTTTTCTGTAATTACGAAAATCATCACCAAGATGCTCGTCGCGCTATTTGGGAACAAGTTTCCCTGGTAAAGCAGGCGGAAAGTCTCGGTTTTGCAGAAGCTTGGGTGACAGAGCATCACTTTAATCAATTTAATCTCAGTCCATCAATTTTGTTGTTGATGGCTCATTTGGCTGGTGTCACAACCAAAATTCGCTTAGGGACTGCTGCTGTTTTGCTCCCGTTTCACAATCCGATTCTCGTAGCAGAAGATATTGCGACTCTGGATAATCTCTGTCAGGGAAGACTGAGTTTTGGTGTAGCTAGGGGAGGTCCTTTTCCTAAACAAAACCAGCATTTCGGTGTACCTATGGAAGAATCCCGTAGTCGGATGCTGGAAGCTACTACGTTGATCCAAAAATTGTTGTATGAAACTGATGTTTCCTTTCAGGGACAATTTTACCAATGCGATCGCCTGACAATTTATCCCCAACCGCTACAAAGACCAATTCCCGTTTGTTTGGCTAGTGGTGACGACGAAGCGATCGCTTTTGCGGCGAAAAATTCCTTTGGTTTGATGGGAGGACCACCTTTTTCCCTGGAAAGATTACGTCGGACTCTCAACCAATATCGTACTCTCAACTCTAGCGGAACAGAAAACTTTCTTTTAGCCCGTTTCTTCTTTGTCGGTAGAACTGATTCAGAAGCGATCGCCGAAGCTTTACCTTTCATTCGTCAATTTAGTCAGAAGATGACAGCGAATTCAACTCAAGTCACTCGCCATAGCACTGTCGCTCAAAAGCCTTATGATCGCACCAACATTTGTTTTGACGAAGATTACTTAATTGAAAATTCCATTATTGGTGATGTCAAAACTTGTCGAGACAAAATCAAGAAATTCCATAATGAATTAAATCTCAGCACATTAGCACTTAAACCCGCATCATTGTTTATACAGAAAAATGTGGAGAGTTTAGAGCGATACAATCAAGAAGTGCAAAGTTATGTCTAATTAGGGAACAGAGCCATTTTAGGGGTGTAGAAACTCGTATGCCTTGCGCCCCTACAATCTACTCAAGAAGTTAGTTAGAATGTATTTGTTGAGCAGACAACTGCATTTTTTGGCGATTACTTCCAGTGTTTACCTACCGTTATGACTAATAACATCATCAGTAATAAGAGACAGCTTTTTGACACATGGGCACCAAGTTACGATTGGACATTTCCCACAATTATCTACCAAGCTATTCACCAAAGATTACTCACAAAAGTCGAATTGTCAGAAACAGCAAATGTCTTGGATTTAGGCTGTGGTACTGGTCGATTACTAGATCGATTAGCCACAAAATTCCCAGAATTGCGGGGGACGGGTTTAGATTTATCTTCCCAAATGGTGCGGATAGCTAGACAGAAAAAACGTCATCGTCCCAGATTAATCTTCTTAGAAGGGAACGTGGAATCTTTACCATTTACAGAAAATCAGTTTGACGCAGTTTTTAACACAATTAGTTTTTTACACTATCCTCATCCTGAACAGGTTCTTAGCGAAGTCAAAAGAGTACTTACTCCTGATGGACGCTTTTATTTAGTAGATATTACGGTGAGAAATGATCTAAACTGTCAGATATTAGCCAATTCCCCAGCCAGAGCAAAATTCTATAGTCCAAAACAGCGAGAACAGTTAGGCGATGCTGCTGGACTTTTGTGTTTAGGTCATTACTATTTACTTGGACCTGTTTTACTGACGATTTTTACTAAACCGACATAAACTAACTTTCCGCCAAAAACTCCAGATATCCCTGACTAAGTTCTTTCACAGCTAAATCATAAAATTGCTTACCATGTTCCGGTGTCGCTAGACTGGGATCGGAACCCATCCTTCCATCTGGATAACGTTGGCGAAAATCAATTGCACTGTAGATTTTGTGACCACCAGCAACTTCTGGAGAAAGGGGAACTTGTTTAATTGCTTCTGGATAAACATATTGAGTCACCGCTACTTCGCTGGGAGTAGCGTGGGAACCTTCGCGATCGCCATATAATTCCTTCGCCAGTTTATATACAGAACCACACATAAACCAATTAGCGATTTGACATTGAACTTTTGCCGCATTTTCCAGCTTTAAATCTTCTAAATGAGCATAAGTTTCGGAAAAAGCTGCTTTTACCGTAGCGATATTTCCCCCATGTCCGTTAATCAAATAAAATTTAGTGAAACCAGCTTTAGATAAACAGGTGATATAATCACGGATTACCTGAATCAATGTATTAGGGCGCAGACTGATCGTTCCCGGAAAAGCTGTATGATGTAACGCCATACCCACATTTATAGTAGGCGTTACCATTGCTTGAGTCGCTTCCCCCACTCCACGAGCGATAACTTCTGCACAAATAGCATCAGTTCCAATCAGTCCAGTTGGTCCATGCTGTTCTGTCGAACCAATAGGAATAATAATCCCCTGAGACTTTTGTATATAAGCTTCAACCTCTTGCCAAGTGCTTAATTGTAATAGCATCTCGCTTAACCTAATTCCTGCTGTTAAAGCTTAATTATACATCCTTTGTTCATATAGATAGGATCAGATTATTCAGAGAATAGGATACTTTCTGTTCCCTATTCCCTATTCCCTATTCCCTTTCTTTGTAATTTAGTGTTTGAGACTTATTGCGTATCTCCCAACCAAGCCAAAACCAAAATCATCCAATATCGCCTTATAGACTAACAATAATACCAAGATACAAAAATTATCTGCTCTACATTTTTGCACTTGAACAATTGCAGTAATATTCTAAATTATGTGGTGCTGATAATTTTTCAATCATTAAGACATATCAGCAGAAGAATTGACCAAATCTCCTTGTATAAATTGCACTGATTGCCCTCCTTAACTATTGTAAGACTACATCATCTGAGCCAAGCTACAATTATCTGGAAAATTCTGCTATTTTGGGAGTTTGTCTACTTCTAGAGACACCAAATTATCCTGAGAAGCATATCTAGATGCTTGCAACTTATTCATTGAGTTGACGGTGGATTATAATTTAACCATAGTAATTGATTGATCCCTAGCAGTAAGATTGAATATCTTCTCCACACTGGTCTACTAAATAACACAATGCTCGAAAACGCAAGCCAACAAGCTCATCATAAAGAGGATTGAGTTTGCACATAGGAGGAATGTGAGCGATTTTCCGACCGAACAAAACGATATCGCGCTCGAATGGACATTGTGCGGGAATCGATTTGGCGATAAACTTGGCTATTCTACGATTTTGAATTTCTAGTTCGTCCAACCATGCGCGTATTGGTTGTAGTAAATCAAATTTAAACTTATTTTTTTGACTATTTCCCATAGCTTCAATAAAGACAGGGAAAACAATAGATTGTTCTTTTGTGTTCAACATAAATTTATCCGATTGCTCGTGGTTTGCTAGATGAATTAAAGTCTAGTTGTCAGATTTCTAGTTCTAGGAATTTAGGTAAGTTGTATTGCTTGTCTTAAGCATGGATAAACAACGACAAATTCCAGATTTTCTCAGAGAAAGCACTAGAAATAGTTTAACTAACTACGATTTAAACTCAGTCCATGTCGAATTACTGTCCAACTAAATACAAAATAACAAAGAAAATATAAAAATGGTATACCTCCAAGTTATTGATTACTAATCATCGAGTTAACAATCTCATATATAAAGTACATGTCCCTTGTAATAAAACCACACGGTGTAGCCAGTATCCTCCTTAGTAGGTAGACGGAACATGATCGGATATACAGGCAGTTTTTACCATAATTAATATTTCTTTACAATCAATATTAAGGTACAGAATATACAAAAAAATGTTACAGCAGTTACACAACTTCACAAAAATTTTATTTACATAGCGGGTAGGGGCGTAAAACATACGAACCCCTACTTGTTTGTAGACACACTGCTGGGAGAGCAGAGGAATTATGATGCTGCTAAAAAGGGGTAATCTGTATAGCCTTTTTCTGTACCACCATAGAATGTGTCGCGATCATAAGGATTTAATGGTGCGTTGAGAGCAAAGCGCCTTGGTAAGTCGGGATTAGAGATAAAAAGTCTACCATAAGCCACTAAGTCGG
>Ga0116226_10006610_pt1 | contig 10414 bp, 8 predicted proteins | sample S1TSphfallax_FD_89692 | JGI IMG/M metagenome (GOLD analysis project Ga0116226, IMG submission 89692) | Host-associated microbial communities from peat moss isolated from Minnesota, USA - S1T2_Fa - Sphagnum fallax MG | ecosystem: Host-associated > Plants > Peat moss > Unclassified | place: USA...
ACGACCCAGAACAGCATCAGCCCCACGACGCCGAAGGCGATCAACGTCAAGAGCGCGGGGTAGATCATGGCCGAGACCACGGTCGCGTGCAGCGCCTCGGCCCGCTCCAGCGTCTGGGCCAGACTGGCCAGCGCAGCGGCGGGACGGCCATCGGCTTCACCGGCCGCGGTCATGGCCGACGCCATGGGCGGAAAGGCCGGGGCGGCGTCGGCCATGGCCCTGGACAGGGGACGCCCCTCGCGCACGCTCTTGCGCAGCATCTCGAACGCGGCGCGCTCGGCCGGCCGATGCATATCTTCGCACACGATCGCCAGCGCACGGTCCATGTGGACGCCGGCGTTCAGCAGCACGGCGAGTTCGCCGATCGTGCGCGCCAAGGCGGCGCGGGGCACGGGGCGAAGACCCATAGACGCGATCTGGTTTTGGGCGATGTCGATCGGCGTCAGGCCGAGGCGGCGCAGCTGCTCCAGCACCTCAGCCGCAGACCGCCCTTCCAGCGCGCCAGATTTTAAGGCGCCCGACGCGGTCATGGCCCTGTATCTAAAGGCGCTCACAATCAGCTTTCCCGGGTCACGCGAAGTATCTCCTCGACAGTCGTAAGACCCGATTCGATTTTTGACGCTCCGTCTTTTACCATCGTTCTCATACCGTTAGATACGGCGGCCTGTTCGATCTCCTGGGCTTCGACCCGGTTGAGGATCATTCGGGAGATCGTCTCATCGACGACGAGCAGCTCAAGCACCGCGATACGACCCATATAGCCGGCGCCTTGACAGGCCGGGCAGCCGTGGGCGCGCCAGGCCATTTCGGTCTTCAACAGCGCCTTGCCCAGGCGGCTCTCGGGCTCGCCCGGCCCCAGCGGTTCGCGGCAGTGGACGCAAAGGCGGCGCACGAGGCGTTGCGACAGCACCGCATTCAACGTCGAGGTGATCAGGAACGGCTCCACGCCCATGTCGATCAGGCGCGTGATAGCCGCCGCCGCGGTGTTGGTGTGCAGGGTCGATAGGATCATGTGACCCGTCAAGGCCGCCTGGACCGACACCTGGGCGGTCTCAAGGTCTCGGATTTCGCCGACCATCATGATGTCGGGGTCCTGCCGGAGGAAAGACCGCAGTGCGGCGGCGAAGGTCAGGCCGATCCCAGGCGCCACCTGCGTCTGGCTGACGCCGGGCAGCCGGTATTCGATCGGGTCCTCGATCGTCAGCAACTTGCGCGAGGGGGCGTTCAGGGCGGCCAGCGCGGCGTAGAGCGTAGTCGTCTTGCCCGAGCCGGTGGGGCCGGTGACCAACATGATGCCATGGGGGCGGGCGAGCACGCCCTTCAACTGCTCGCGCATCGCAAGATCGAGGCCCAGCGCCTCGAAATCCAGCGTCAGGCGGGACCGGTCCAACAGGCGCAGCACCACCGCCTCGCCGTGGATCGTCGGCGACGTCGCCACACGCAGATCCACGTCGTGGCCACGAACCGCGAGGCGGAGCCGGCCATCCTGCGGCAGCCGCCGCTCGGCGATGTTAAGGCCCGCCATCACCTTGATGCGGGAGATCATGGCCATCTTCAGCGCCGGCGGCAGAGGCGCCAATTCGCGCATCACACCGTCGATGCGCAGGCGCACTTGAAGCGCGCTCTCCGTCGGCTCCAGATGGATGTCGGATGCGCGCGCCTCCACCGCGCCTTCGATCAGCTTATTGACCATGCGGATCGCCGGCGCATCGCTTGTCAGATCGGCGAGACGCTCCAGGTCGAGATCATCGACCTCGTGGTCTACGTCGCCGGCGTCGTTGACGGGTGCGCCATAGGCGCGGTCGAGCGCCGCCTCGATGTCGCCCGCGCGCCCGATAACGGGCAAGACCGCGCGCCGAAACGCCATGGCCAGGGCCTGAAGCGAAAACCGGTCGTAGGGGTCTATGCAGGCGACCTCCACGCCCTCCGCCTTGAGCCGCAGGGGCGCGATCTTCACATCACGAAGGAACCGGGACGACAGCGGCACGGCGCTTGGCGGGGGCGCAAGCGCGTAGTCGCTCGCCTCGGCCAGCCGCAGACCTGTGGCCCGGGCCACCGCCTCCGCCAGCGCCTTCTCGGAGAGCAGACCCAACCGCGTCAGGACCGAAGCGAGCCGCTCGCCGCTTTCGGCCTCCACCAGTCGGGCGCGGGCCAAGGTGTCTGGCGGCAACAGGCCGGCCTGCTGAACCAGCTGTTCGAACGTCTCAGGCTTTGAGGGGCCGCCTGGGATTGGCTTGGTCGCTACCATGGCTCTAGGTCCCAGGTTGATCGGGGGCGGCGGAGGCCCAGGTCGGGACTTGGGGCCGAGCCTCGACGACCGCGACCGCATCGCCGTTTGGCCGAACCGTCGCCACTTGCAGGCCCCAGATGCTGAAGGCGGCAGGACGCGCCATCGGCGCCATCTCCACGGCGTGGCGCGCTGCGCGCTCTAGCTTGGGGGGGCCATGCAGCGACGAATAGAGCGTCGCGGGATCGGGCTGCGACCGGACGCCGAGGTCGGCGATATCGGGCTCACCGCCCTGGTATACACCGGTCAGGGCTGACGGATCGCCCAAAAGGCCTGGCGCGCGATAGAATTGGTGCGCCCCGATGCGGCGAACCATCTGCATCTCTTCATCCCAAAGGGGATGCACGGCGACCGTATGATAGTGGGTCGAGGCCCCGACCGAGGGTTCGACGAAGCCATCGAGCGCCTGTTCGGCGACCGCCAAGGCCGTACGCCAGCCGGGTCCTCTCGGCGGACGGTCGAGCGAGCCGTCGCAGGCGAAGGTGAACTGGCACCCGCGACGCGGGGCGCCCTCATAGATCACGCCGCAGACGGTCTTAGGAAAGTCGATACGGCGCAACCGGTTCAGCACCACCTGGGCCACGGCTTCTTGGCCCTGAAGCGGCTGGCTGGCGGCTTCATAATAGACAGCCGAAGCCAGGCAGGTCAGGGCGCGCTCGCGGCTCGTGGCGTCCGCCGCCAAGCGAAAGGGGGGCGCGCCCTGAAAGGTCGCCTCGCCCGTATCGGATAGATTTGACCACGTCATCGGGTCGAGAGATTGAGCCAGCGCGGATAACGAACCCCCAAGGCCAAGCGCAATTGCCAAACCCCCCGCCGATAGCGAGGCGCCAAAACGCTTAAAGCTCCTCACGCGCTGAACGCGCCAAGGCGGGGTCGCAGACTCACATCGTCCGTGCACGACTCTCACGACGGTTTGGATTCCTTTGTGCGGGCGACATTGGCGAGAGACGCGTTCGCTTCGACGCCAGATGCGGTCCGTGAACCAACATCAAAGCCTAGGCCCGGAACTCTTAAGAATATCCCAAACGCGGCACGAGGCGCGCCGATCACGGCGCCCCGCCCCCTCCGGTCGGCGGCGCCAAGCTCTTGCGCCCTTCCAATCCCATCACTGCCGCAGCTTTGGCGCAGCCCTGAAAAGTCCAAAGACCGCCGTCACGAAGGACATATACACTTGAATTAGATCCCCATCACGGCATCGGCGGAAGAGTTCGCCACGTTTGTCGCCGATATTCCCCCTTTCGTTGAAAAACACCGATCGGACGCGAATAGGATTGACGATCTTTAGCAGCTACGTGAAATATGTCAGTCAAGTAGCAATTGCGAAAGCCACTGCAGAGCTGGGGAGCATTAGGTGAAGCGAATTCTGATATCCTCTCTGGCGGCTCTGGCCCTTGCCTCTACGGCTTCGGCGACCTTTGCGCAGACCTATTACAACGATCCAGCGACGGGCGTGCCGACCACACCCTCCGCGCCAGCGATCAATGTCTACGACCTAAATCCCTTGACGGTGTCGACGTCGCCGACTTCCGTCGGTTCGTCCTTGAGCGTCGCAGACGCCAATTCCACCGGGGCGAGCGAAATTTTCGTCAGCGACTTTGTGTTCGACGTCGCGAGCCAGGATGCGGTCGGCGCGTCGGCGAACTTCACCTTCACCCCTCAGGTCGGGGTCACCTCCTATACGCTCGCGATCTATTCGGGCTCGCCGACAGGTCCGAACATGCTGGTTCCTACGACGACCTTTGGCGGCTTGGGCCAGACGTCCTACGACGCGACGCTGGAGACGGGAGCTTACTTCGTTCAGACAGATGTCGCCGTCGGTCCTCACACGTCGGGAAAGTCCGATATCCAAGTGGTGGCTTCGGCGGTGTCGGCGGCTCCGGAACCGGCTGCCTGGGCGCTGGTGATGCTGGCCGTAGCCATGATTGGCGGTCAATTGCGCGGCCGTCGCAACGCCGGCGCCGGGCTGAACCTCGCCTAGTCATTTAGCGAGGCCTCGCGCCACCCCAAGGCCAAGCTTGGGCCTTTGCACTCTGCATAGGCTATTGATCGAAATTTACGCAAAGCCTTTCTTGCCCGCACTAGCTGAGGCGACCTGATTTTGCCTTTCCAAGATCCATTTTTTGCCAAAAACATCTTTACTCCAAGGCTCGAATACAACTTATTTATTTTATTATTTCTGAACATTTCCAGCGGCGCCGCTCATAGAAATAATTCCCCCTTGAGTTGAAAATGCAGCGGGCTGGAACAAACAGGGTTGACGCCTCGTAAAGTGTAAGCAAACTGGTAAGCACGCCCGTGTTCGGCAGCGCCTACAAAGCTTGAGGACTATTTCATGAAGCTTCTTTCGATCCTATCTGCTGCCGCGCTCGCCCTGTTTGGGGCAGCTTCGGCGGCCTCCGCCGCGACGGCGATTTATGACCTGAGCCCCCTGACGGTATCGACCTCGCCGACCTCCACCGGTTCGGTCGCCAAGGTGGCGGACGACAATGCCACAGGCACGAGCGAGTCCTTCGTCAGCGACTTCGTGTTCGACATCGCGAGCCTGGATTCGGTGGGGGCGTCGGCCGACTTCACCTTCTCGCCTGGCATCGGCGTCAGCGCCTATACGCTCTCGCTCTACGCCGGCTCGCCCACCAGCGGCACAGCCACCTTGGTGCCGACCACGGCCGTCACGGGCGTTGGTCAGACGTCGTACGACGCCATCCTACCGGTCGGCGACTACTTCGTTCAGACCGACGTGACCGTGCCGGCTTACACGACCGGCAAGTATGATGTGCAGGTCGTCGCTTCGGCGGTGTCGTCCGCACCCGAACCCGCCGCCTGGGCGCTGATGATCGCCGGCGTCGCCATGACCGGCAGCCTACTCCGCGTCCGTCGGAACGCCGGAGCATCGCTCCGCCTAGCGTAAGCCTCTATTGGTTTGGCGGCGACTTTGAAGCTCAGGCGAAAGCCTGAGCTTTTTCGTTGGCGGTTCGGATTCTCTAAGGTCTGGACGCGATGAGGGTCCCGAAAATAGGCTGACTGTGCCAAACCGAAGCTGAGGCGTGCTGAACGGGCTGCGCGCCTGCGAGAGCAAAGGCGCAATGGTCGCAATACTGGTGTTGGCGATCGCACCGATCGTAGGCTGGGCGCTTGGACGCGCCAGCTTGGCGCTGACGGGCGTGGACCTGCCCAGCCGGCCGCTGGCGCTAGGCGCGATTATCGTGACTGCCATTTGTCTATTCGCCTCGACCCAGCCGCTGGCGATCAGCCTTGGCCTTGGATGGTGCCTGCTGATGTTGGCCGCGATCGATCTCAAGGTCATGCGCCTGCCTGACATCTTCACGCTCCCCCTGGCCTTGGCCGGCTTAGGCTTTGCGGTGTGGCGCGGTGATCAGCCGATTGACCATCTCGTGGGGCTCGTGGTCGGCTTCGTGGCGTTTGCGAGCCTGGATCGCATCTATATCCGGCTTAGGGGACGTAGCGGTCTTGGCCTTGGCGACGCCAAACTGTTTTGCGCCGGTGGCGCCTGGCTCGGATGGCGTCTTCTGCCCGCAGTTCTATTGCTGGCCTGCGCCGTCGGGTTGGCTTGGATCGCCGTGCGCATCATGGTGAAGGGGCTAGCCAGCGCCAGGCGCCCGATCGCCTTTGGAGCCCCCCTCTGTCTCGCCATATTTTTGATCTGGTCGAGACCGTTGTGACATCGGACAAGCGAACTGTCAGTCCGCGCTCACAAAACGATCTGCGCACAGGGTGCTAAACGGCGGCGAACCTCACCGGACGCACCAAACGCGACAAATCTCTAGTGAAGAGCTATGCGCCGAACCAGCATAAGGATGGAGCCCCATACGGCGATATCGATCGCGACTGTTCCGATCAACGACACTGCGCTCATGAAACGAAATTCACGCACCTTATTCCTCCCGACGGGGCGACTTGCGAGTCGCCTCATTTCGCTTGATAGACGCACGAAATGGCAATTTTGTTTTCCCTGTCAAGGCGAGAATTCCCCATTGAGGCGAAAAATCGCAGGCGCAGTTTCACTTGTGGTCCGCAAGGCACAGCTCTGACGCGTGTAACTGTCCCGCAACAACCTTGGGGCATCCGAAGCTATACAAATAGACTCAGGACTAGGCCTAACGAAGTCAGCCGCGCCGCAAAGACAGTCTGATCGTCGATGACCTGAGAGCCTTGCCTGCCAGGTACGCGCCCTTGACCGGCGGCGGTGTTCCTGAGCAAATATGCAAGTCAAACCTGAACTTTTGGCTTGCATAGGGGACCGCCTTGACCTTCGATTACCTGCTGGACAAGATCAATGCGGCGGACTTTAGCTCCGACCCCTTCAAGCACCTGTTTATCCAAGACTTTTTCAATGCTGATCATCTGGAAGCCATCACCAGCGCGCCGGAGATAAAGCTTCCGGCTGCAGCTGACGATGAAAGCCTTTTCGATATATTGTTTAGCCATGGCTATAAAATTATCGATTTTCCGGGCTGCGTTGTCGATCGCCAGCAATATATAGACTGGCATAAGAAGCGGGGCGTATCTCATACCATCAGCACCGCATGCGAAGGCTTTGGGATGACGCTAAGACTGGCGAGTCCGAAAAGCGCTATTATCTCTGACCTTCATACGTTTCTTGTCAGTGATCAATTTAGAGACGCCATTGCCAGAAAATTTGAAATAGCTCTCGATAAGGTATTTCCCGACTCTGGCATTCAGAAGTATCTGGACGGTTATGAAATCAGCCCGCACCCCGATATTAGGCGTAAGGCGTTGACATACATGGTCAACATCAACCCTCATGATGACTCTGAAGTCCTCGACCACCACACCCACTATCTGCATCTTAAGCCGCAGTACCAATATGTTCAGTCGTTCTGGGAGGGAAATCCCGATAAGGATAGATGCTGGGTGCCGTGGGACTGGTGCGATACGAAGTCGCTTCAGAGAGACAACAACTCGATCGTCATTTTTTCGCCGAGCAACGATACGCTGCACGGGGTCAAGACCAATTACGACCATTTGAAAGCCCAGCGGACGCAGCTTTATGGCAATCTGTGGTACAATGAATGCCTCGCAGATACGGCGCCGAGCTGGGAAGACTTTGTGATCGGTCGCCCGACGAAAAAGGCGACAGCGATCGACACCTTGAAAGCGCTCGTTCCCGGCAAGGCGAAGGAGCTCGTCAGAAGCGCGCTTCGCGGCGGTCGCCTTGAGCTGGCCGGCGACCAGAACGTTATCAGCGACAGGCTGGGCCGTTAAGTCTTTTCATGGTCGGGCGATGACAAGGCGCCAGAGAGGCTGTCCGCGGACATGGTCTAAGACGCCGCGGTCAGCGCCCCGTGGAGCCGAAGCCGCCGTGGCCGCGGAGGCTGTCCTCCAGCGTTTCCACCTGCGCCCAGACCGCTTGCGCGACGGCGCAGAATACCATTTGCGCGATGCGTTCGCCGCGTTGGATCACGAACGGCTCCTGCCCGTGGTTGATCAGGATAACCGCCAGTTCGCCACGATAGTCGCTGTCCACCGTGCCAGGGCTGTTCAGGCAGGTGATCCCGTGCTTCAGCGCCAAGCCGGAGCGCGGTCGCACCTGGCACTCATAGCCGTCCGGAACAGCGATCTTCAGCCCCGTGGGAACCAGCCGTCGCGCTCCTGGCTCCAAGGTGACCGGAGCCTCCTCAGGAATGGCGGCGCGCAGATCGAGGCCAGCGGCGCCGGCGGTGGCGTAGGCGGGCAGCTCCAGGCCTTCATGATGGGGCAGGACAACGATCGGAACGGCGAGGGTCAAGCGAGGAGCCCTTGAGTAAATCAGGTATGGGCGTTGAGGGTCTGAGCGATCCGTTGCGCCAGCCGCATCGCGACATCAGCCTTCGTGGCGCGAGTCCACCGCTCCACGCCAGCGCAATCGATCACCATAACCTCGTTTTCTTCACCCCCCATGACGCCGGGCGCGGTGACATCGTTGGCGACGATCCAGTCGCAGCCCTTACGCGCCAGCTTGGCCTTCGCATAAGCTTCCACCTGCTCGGTCTCGGCCGCGAAACCGATCACCAAGGCGGGGCGACTGGAGACAGGCGCCGCCAGAGTCGCCAGGATGTCTGGGTTTTCGACCAGCCGGATTGGCTCGGGCGCGGCGCTCGACTTTTTCGTCTTCTGCGTCGAAACCGTCTCGGGGCGCCAATCGGCGACGGCGGCGGTCAGCACGGCGACGTCTACGGGTAGGGCGCTCTCGCAGGCCTCCAGCATCCCTCGCGCCGTCTCGACGTCCACGCGCATCACCCCGACCGGCGCCGCCAGGGCGGTCGGACCCGAGATCAGGGTGACGTCAGCGCCCAGCTTAGCTAGCGCCGCGGCGATGGCGTAGCCTTGGCGCCCGCTGGAGCGGTTAGTGAGGACGCGAACGGGGTCAAGCGGCTCAATCGTCGGCCCGGCCGTCACCAGCGCACGCCGACCCTGGAGCGGCTTAGCGTCCTGCTTCAGCGCAGCCAAGACGGCGGCCAGGATCACCTCAGGTTCAGCCAGCCGGCCAGGGCCGAACTCGCCGCACGCCATCGCCCCCTCGTCCGGGCCCACGACCCTGACGCCATCCCGCAGCAATATGGCGAGGTTGCGTTGGGTGGCCGGGTGCGTCCACATTCGCACATTCATCGACGGCGCCATCAGCACGGGCGTGTCGGTCGCCAAAAGCGTGGTCGAGGCCAGATCGTCAGCCAAACCGCAGGCTGCCTTGGCCATCAGATCGGCGGTGGCCGGCGCTACGACGATCAGATCGGCCGAGCGCGACAGCTCGATATGCCCCATCTCGGCCTCGTCGGTCAGGGACCACAGATCCTGATAGACCTTGTCTTCGGACAGGGCCGACAGCGACAGCGGGGTGACGAACTCCGCGCCCGCCCGCGTCAGGATCACACGAACCGCTATGTCAGCCTTGCGCAGCAGGCGGATCAGCTCCAGCGCCTTGTAGGCGGCGATGCCGCCGCCCACGATCAAGAGGAGGCGTTTTCCTGAGCTGGCGCGACAGGGCGCGGGCGATGTCTGGTCCATTCGCTCTTCGATAGCGTGTTTGGGCGCCGCCGTCAGCCAGGCGCACAGGCTTGCAGATCGTTAACCAGGGGAATCGCTTCAGGTTAACGGCGGTTTCTGAGCGATGATGCTTTCGAGGTAATCCGCATTGAGACAGGCGAGTTTTCGCCTTGATTTGAGGCTGTGTCGGTCCTTTGGGTTTCGCAGCAGGTTCATGGCCATGTGTTTGACGACGGCCATGTTTTCGGGTCCAAAGCCGGAGCGCAGCCTGGCGAGATCGTCGTGAAAGATGACGTCGAGCACCCAGTGGAGGCGATTTTCCACGTGCCAGTGTGCGCGCACGGCACGGGCGAAATCTTCTGCGCTGAGCCGGGTTGAGCAAAGATAGTAGCGTCTTTCCCGCTCGATCTTGTCGCCCCGCTGGGTTTGGGACTGAACCATGGCGATCATCGCGAGATGGGGGAAGCGGGGCTCGCCGGCGTAGCGCCGGTCGGAGAACAGCCAGTCGACGTCGTGGCGGACGACATGATGGCGCTGTTCGACGCGGCCATGGTCGGCGTCGGTGGTGTCGAAGGTTTCGCAGCCCTCGGCGTGCGGATCGGCGAAGAAGGTCTCGACATCGGCATAGAGCGCTGGCCGGTTTTCCTTGAGCGCCAGCAGATAGTCGCCGCCGCGCCGCACGATGGTCTCGGCGATTTTGATCTGGGTTCCCATGGCGTCGATGGTGACCAGCGCCCCGGTCAGCTCCAGCCGCTCCAGGAGGAGAGGAATGGCGATGATTTCATTGGACTTCTCGTCAACGGCCTCTTGGCCCAGCACCAGCCGCTGACGGCTGGCCCAGGCCGACACCATGTGCAGCGGCGCGCGGCCCTTGGCGCGGTCGTGGCTGCGGCGAGAGGTCTTGCCGTCGATGGCGATCAGGTCGGGCTCGTCATCGCGCAGATCCTCGACCCAGGCGATGAAGCAGGCCTTGAACACCTGGGGATCGATGGCGTTGATCACGTCGTTCAACGTGTCGTGCGAGGGAACGCCGCGCTCAAAAGGATAAAATCGCCGCAGAAAATCCAGCCGTTGGTCGCCCCAAAGCTTGATCTCGACGAAATCCTCCATCCCCGCCAGGGTCGC
>Ga0116226_10006611_pt1 | contig 10414 bp, 9 predicted proteins | sample S1TSphfallax_FD_89692 | JGI IMG/M metagenome (GOLD analysis project Ga0116226, IMG submission 89692) | Host-associated microbial communities from peat moss isolated from Minnesota, USA - S1T2_Fa - Sphagnum fallax MG | ecosystem: Host-associated > Plants > Peat moss > Unclassified | place: USA...
CCGAAGCGTGCCCGGACGCGCAAGAAGCCGACGCCGACCGAAGGCGATCCGGCTTAATCGAATTTCCAAAATGGAAATAATCGTCTACTCTTCTTCTCCGTCACGACGGAGAGGAGGAGTAGAGTATGAGACGGCTGTATAGTGCGCTTACCGCGCTGATGGTTCTTGCTGCCTGCAACGACAAGAGCGGGGCCGAATATCTCGGAAAGTGGGAAGCCGTCCACCACAACCGTTATCCGTGCCTGGTCGAACGCAACGGTGACGCCTTCATCGTTCGTATACTGGGACAGGGCATGGATGGCACTCAGTCCATTCCAGCCACCCTCAAGGACGGGGCGCTGCTGATCCAATCAGAAATGGGGACGATGTCGATCGTGATCGACAAAAAGTCCGGCCACCTGCTTATCGGCGGCGATGAATTCCAGAAAGCCGCCAAGTAACGTCGCGCTCTGCAAGAGAGGGGCGGCTATCTCAGAAACGGCTTAACGGTATGGCCATGGTTCAACGGACCATGGCCTTTTCCTATTCCCGGCGCGGTCTGGATGGCCTGGCGCACATAGGCGCGCGCCCGCTCGATGGCGGTCGGCAGCGCCATGCCGCGACCCAGCCCTTCGGCGATCGCCGAGGCCAGCGTGCAGCCTGTACCGTGGGTATGATTGGTGGTGATGCGCCGGCCGGTAAAGCTATGCACCTCGCTTGGCGTCACCAGCACATCGACCAGTTCGTCGCCCGCCAGATGCCCGCCCTTGACCAAAACTGCCGCCGGCCCCAGCGCCAGCAGGTCGCGGCCGGCCTGCAGCATCGCCTCGGGATCCTCGATGGTGAAGCCGGTCAGCAATTCGGCCTCGGGAATATTGGGGGTCAATAGAGTTGCGCGCACCAGCAGCAACGCCCGCAGCGCGCCCAGCGCCTTGTCGTCGAGCAGGCTGTGCCCGCCTTTGGCCACCATCACCGGATCAACCACTACTGGCACACCAGCCGCCTTGGCGTCCAGCATGGCGGCGATTTCGACGATCACCTCGCCGCGATTGAGCATGCCGGTCTTGATCGCATCGGCGCCGATATCATCGAGCACCAGCGCCATCTGCTGGGCGACGAAATCGGCGGGCACGTCGAGAACACCGAACACGCCCTCGGTATTCTGCGCCGTCAAGGCCGTGATCGCGGTGGCGGCATAGCCACCCAAAGAGGTAACCGTCTTGATATCGGCCTGGACGCCGGCGCCGCCGCCGGAATCCGATCCGGCGACGATCAACACCCGAGACAGCGTCTCCATTATCCGGCGGCCTGCTGGATGGAGTGGATGATGCTGTCGACCAGCGGCTCGATATGGGCCTCGTTGTCGCCTTCCGCCATCACGCGGATCAGCGGCTCGGTGCCCGATTTGCGGATGAGCAGGCGCCCGCGCCCCTCCAGCGCCTTTTCGGCGCCGGCGATGGCCGTCTTGACCGATGCCTCATCGAGCACACTGCCGCTCTTGGCGGCCGGCACGCGGACATTTTTTAAGATCTGCGGCATCGGCTCGAACAGCCGGAGCAATTCGCTGGCCGGACGCGCGGCGCCGATCAGCGAAGCCAGCACCTGCAACGCCGCCACCAGCCCATCGCCAGTGGTGGTATGGTCGGACATGATGATATGGCCCGACTGCTCGCCGCCGAGATTGTAGCCATCCTTGCGCATCTTCTCGAGCACATAGCGGTCGCCCACGGCGGTACGGTGCAGTAACAGCCCCTCGCCCGCCAGGAAGCGTTCCAGCCCGAGATTGGACATCACGGTAGCGACCACGCCGCCGCCCTTAAGCAGGCCGTTGTTCTTCCACAGCCTGGCGATCAGCGCCATCACCTGGTCGCCATCGATCAGCCGGCCGCGCTCGTCGCACAACACGACACGATCCGCATCCCCATCCAGCGCGATGCCGATATCCGCGCCATGCGCCACCACCTGGCTGCGCATCGCCTCGGTCGAGAGCGAGCCGCAATTGCGGTTGATGTTGAAGCCGTCGGGCGAAACGCCGACCGGCACCACCTCGGCGCCCAGCTCCCACAGCACGGTGGGGGCGACCTTGTAAGCCGCGCCATTGGCGCAATCGACGACGATCTTGAGCCCGTCGAGGCGCAAGCCGCGCGGGAAGGTGCTCTTGGTATATTCGATATAGCGGCCGATGGCGTCGTCGAGGCGCCGGGCGCGCCCCAGGCGGTCGGGCGCCGCCCGAACACTGGCCAGCCCGTCTTCCATATGGCGCTCGATCCGGCTTTCCGCCTCGTCCGACAATTTATAGCCATCCGGCCCGAACAGCTTGATGCCGTTATCCTCGAACGGGTTGTGCGAGGCCGAGATCATCACGCCCAGATCGGCCCGCATCGAGCGGGTCAGCAGCGCCACCGCCGGGGTCGGCAGCGGCCCGAGCAGCACCACATCCATGCCCATCGAAATGAAGCCGGCGGTCAAGGCCGGCTCCAGCATATAGCCCGACAGCCGGGTATCCTTGCCGATCACCACCGTGTGGCGATGCTTGCCCCGCGTAAAATAATGACCCGCCGCCATGCCCAAGCGCATGGCGGTTTCCGCCGTCATCGGCTCGGTATTGGCCAGCCCGCGGACGCCGTCGGTGCCAAAGAGTTTGCGAGTCATTATATGTCCCTCAGGCGCCGGGCCCTGTTTCCTGCGTGATCGACGCTGTCGGCAGCGCGGGCGTGCAGTCGTACGCCGTAATCTGGTCTGCTCGTCATAGGCTCGGCCCATCCACACCGAGGATCTCGCGACGGATGATATTGACCGGCACCAGCCCGGCGCCGAGGAAACGGTCATGGAAGCTCTGCAGGGAGAAATTGGCCCCCTCCTTCGCCTTCACGTCCTCGCGCAGTTTCAGGATCTCGAGCTTGCCGACGGTGTAGCTGAAATAGCCGGGATCCTCGACGCCGCGGCGCGCTTCCTTGAAGGCTTCGGCGTCGGGAACGGCGCACCTGTCCTTCATGGTCTTGACCGCATCGTCGAGGCTCATGGCCTGCACATGCATCTTGATGCTGTCGACCAGGCGGCAATCGCGCAGCAGCGCATCGGAGAGCTGCGCCAGCTTGGCGGGCGCGCTGCCGGCCGACAGACCCTCATCGAGCATCATCTGCTCGGTGTAATGGGCCCAGCCCTCGGTGGCCGTATAGGATTGGATCGCTTTCCTGATCATCGACCAATCCTGGTGGGACTTGAGATAAAGCCCCTGGGTGAAATGGCCCGGCAACGCCTCATGCACGGAGAGATTTTGCAGCATCGGGCGGTTCCACAGGCGCATGAACTTTTCCTGCTCCTCGGCACTGTCCTTGGCGTCGGGCGGGGTGATGTAATAGTAGCTCTCGGTCGCCTTGGTCTCGAACGCGCCCGGCCAATCCATCTCGCCGAACACGAAGGCGCGCTGGAATTCCGGCGTCTCGCGCACTTCCGGCATCAGCGGATAGGGCAGCGTGACGATGTGGTGGTCCTCGATGAATTTGCGCAAGCCGGCCAGCTGATCGCGCGCGGTCGGGATCAGATCCTTCGGCGCCGGATGATCGGCGCCGATATCGTCGAAGGCGTTTTCGGGATGGGCCGGATCGATCTGCCTGGAGACCTCGTCGAAGGCGGCGCGATCCTTGGCCAATTGGGCCTCGCCGGCGGCCAGCACCTGCTCGGGCGTCGCCTCGATCAGATCCGCCTTGAGGATGCCGATGAATTTGTCGCGACCAAGCGCGAATTGGCCCTTGGCCGTCGGCTTCATCTTTTCCAGCGCGGCCTTGAAGGCCTCGAATGCGGCGACCGATTTCCCGGTCGACGCGGTCAGCTCGGCCTTGAGCTTGGCGTCCTTGACCTCGGGGAAGGCGTCCGGAATGTTCACTTTGAGGAACTGCACCGCGCCGTCGAGATTCTCGAGCGCCATGTCGATATAGACCGGCGGAACGTCCTCCAGCAGCGCCTCGGCGTCCTTCAGCATCTTGGGAATGGCATTCTCGCGGGCGATCACCAGCTTCAGCCGGTCGGTCTGCGAGGCGAAACTGCGGGTGACCAGCGAATTGACGGCAGAGAGGCCCAAGCCGACATATTGGTCGGGATTGCGCCGCCACATCTGGATCGACGTCTCCTCCAGCAGCTGCCCGCCGATCCAGGCGACGAAGATCGCCTTATCGTCCTTTTCGATCTGGCTCATCTTCGACTCGTCGAGCGCGTTGACCTTAGCCAGCACGCTTTCCAGCCGCTTTACAGTGGCGAGATGGGCGGCCTTGGTGACGTCGTCGAGCTTGCTGTCATACTGATGCCAGCCCATCGAGGTGGCCCAGGACGGAGAGGCCTTGGCCTGCTCGGCGAAGAAGGCCTCGCTTACTCCCTTCAGGGTCGGCGCCTCAGCCGCCGCAACGGCACTCGAACAGAGCGCCAGCAGCGCGAGGCAGGTCGTCTTCACTTTCATGGGGTTAGAACCTCTTGGACGGTACGGATTTGATGGCGTGCCACACTGCCACGGCCTGAACGGTTTCGGCAACATCGTGCACCCGGAGAATTTTAACGCCGCTCTCGAGCCCAACCAGCGCGGCTGCCAGCGATCCGCCCAGGCGCTGTTCGGGCGGCTCCTGGCGCGACAGGCCGCCGATGAAGCTCTTGCGCGAAACGCCCAGCAGCACCGGCACGCCGAGCCCCTGCAGGTCGGACAGGGCGGCCAGAAGCTGGAGGTTGTGGTCGAGTGTCTTGCCGAAGCCGATACCGGGATCGACGCAGATCTTCTCCCGCGCAATGCCGGCGGCCAGGCAGGCTTCGACCCGGGCGGCGAGATAGTCGCGGACCTCGCGCGGGGCGTCCTGATAGACGGGCGCGGCCTGCATGTCGGATGGTTGCCCCTGCATGTGCATGAGCACCACGCAAGCGCGGCTGCGCGCCGCGACAGACAGAGACTCCGGATCGCCTTCGAGGGCGGAAATGTCATTGATAATGGCGGCCCCGGACTCGACCGCCGCCTGCATCACCGCGGCATGGCGGGTATCGATCGAGACACGGATCCCCTCGCCCGCCAGGGCGCGAATGACCGGAACGGTCCGGTCGATTTCATGTTCGGGAGAAACGGGTGCGGCGCCCGGGCGGGTCGATTCACCGCCCACATCGATGATGGTGGCGCCCTCGGCGGCCAGACGGCGGCCGTGGGCGATGGCGGCCTCGACAGCAAGATATTTGCCGCCGTCGGAAAAACTGTCCGGCGTGACATTGACGATACCCATCACCTGGGGACGGTCAAGCGCAAGGCCGGCAAAAGGGGAGGAAGCGGTCGTCACGCTCCCTCTCCCCCGCGTCGGGGGAGAGGGTTGGGGTGAGCGGATACTCTCGAACGAACTCACGCGCCGGGCTGGGGCTCCGCGCCGGCACCGAAGCCGGGTTGGATACCGGTGGTCGGCACCGAAGAACGCCGGGGCGGCGTCTGCGGGGCGTTGCCGCCCATATCGTTCGACCCCTGGTCGCGGATGATCGGCTCGCCGCGCAGCAGCTGGCGGATCTCGTCGCCGGACAGGGTTTCGAACTCCAGCAGACCCTTGGCCAGGGTGTGCAGCTCGTCGATGAAGTCGGTCAGCGTCTGGCGGGCCCGGTCATAGCCGGACTCGACGATCAGGCGGATTTCCTCATCGATGGACTTGCTGGTGCTCTCGGAGATGTTCTTATGGGTGGTCACCGAATGGCCGAGGAAGACCTCCTGGTCGTTCTCGCCATAGGAGAGCGGGCCCAATTTATCGCTCATCCCCCATTCCGTCACCATGCGGCGCGCCATGTCGGTGGCCATCTTGATGTCGGACGAGGCGCCGGTCGTGACCTTCTCCTTGCCGAAGATGAGCTCTTCGGCGATACGCCCACCCATGGCCACCGCAAGGTCGGCATTGAGCTTGGCCTTCGAGATCGAGATGCGATCGCCTTCCGGCAGACGCATCACCATGCCGAGCGCGCGGCCGCGCGGAATGATGGTGGCCTTATGGATCGGATCCGATTCTTCCTCATGCAAGGCGACGACGGCATGGCCGGCCTCATGATAGGCGGTCAGCTTCTTTTCCTCGTCGGTCATCACCATCGAGCGCCGCTCGGCACCCATCATGACCTTATCCTTGGCGGCTTCGAATTCGTGCATGGTCACCACGCGCTTGCCGGCGCGCGCCGCCAGCAAAGCAGCCTCGTTGACCAGGTTGGCGAGATCGGCACCCGAGAAACCGGGCGTGCCGCGCGCAATGACGCGGGGCTCGACGTCAGGCGCCAGCGGCACCTTGCGCATATGGACCCGCACGATCTTCTCGCGGCCGGCGACGTCGGGGTTCGGCACCACCACCTGGCGGTCGAAACGGCCGGGACGCAGCAGGGCCGGATCGAGCACGTCGGGACGGTTGGTCGCCGCGATCAGAATCACGCCTTCATTGCTCTCGAAGCCATCCATCTCGACCAGCAGCTGGTTCAGCGTCTGCTCGCGCTCGTCATTGCCGCCGCCCAAGCCGGCGCCGCGATGGCGGCCGACCGCGTCGATTTCGTCGATGAAGATGATGCAGGGCGCATTCTTCTTGCCCTGCTCGAACATGTCACGCACACGGGACGCGCCGACACCGACGAACATCTCGACGAAGTCCGAGCCCGAGATGGTGAAGAAGGGGACATTGGCCTCGCCGGCGATGGCGCGCGCCAGCAGGGTCTTACCGGTGCCGGGTGGACCGACCAGCAGGCAGCCCTTGGGGATCTTGCCGCCGAGGCGCTGGAATTTCTGCGGGTCCTTGAGGAACTCGACGATCTCTTCCAGTTCCTGCTTGGCCTCATCGATACCGGCGACATCCTCGAAGGTGACGCGGCCGGTCTTCTCGGTCAGCAGGCGGGCGCGGCTCTTACCGAAGCCCATGGCCTTGCCACCGGTCGACTGCATCTGGCGCATGAAGAAGATCCACACACCGACCACCAGCAGCATCGGCAGCCAGGACAGCACATAGGACCAGAAGGTCTGGCTTTCCTCGCTCTTCGGCAGGGCCGAGATGCGCACATTGGCGTCGCGCAGCTTCTGGACCATGGTATTGTCCTGCGGCGCGAAGGTGGAGAAGCTGCGACCATCGGTGAAATGGCCGGTCACGGTCTCGCCCTGGATCGTCACGTCGGAGACGCGCCCGCTGCCGACTTCGGACAAAAAGTCCGAATAGGCATAGGCGGCGTTGCTATGGGTGCTGGTGCTGTTCTGGAACAGGTTGAACAGGGCTGCCAAGAACACCGCGACGATGATCCAAAGGACCAGATTCTTACTGAAATTCATTGCGCCATCCCTTAATGGCCGGTAATCCGGCCAAACTAAACAGAGATCAAGGTCTTTAGATAATGCGGGCGGGCGCAGTAACAAGGCGAAAACTGGCGCCAGCCAGCGGAAATCCCGGTGTATAGCCCCATCGGCCGATGGTCAGACCAGTCTCTGCTGGACACCATCCTAAGGGCGGCACCGCCAAAATACCACGTTTATCCATGAGTGCGGGCAAAGTTGGCAGCACTGCGCGCGGAAGGCCGCGCTTTTCCGCCGCCTCGCGGAAGTCCCGCGCGGCCTCGGCGCCCAAAGCGCCCCAGCTTGCGCCCTCCGCCGCCTCGCCTTCGCCCGCCAGGCGGATCGAGAAGCGATTGTCCCATAATCCTGCGCCTCCCGGCGCCAGCGTCACGGCTGGCGCCATCTTCGCCGCCTCGCGATAGACCAGAATTCTGCCACTGCGCTGCGGCGCAAAGACGCAGCCCGCAAAGGTACGCCGGCCTGACAGGCCGGCGCATAAAGCCGCATGAATCTTTTCGAGCCCCTCGAGCCGGGGCGGGAACTGGCCGCCGCCGATCGTGCGGACCAGGGCGGCGATCAGGCGCAGCGTCACCTCGGCGGAAGCGCCGGAAAGCGGGGCCAGGTCCATCTCAGCGTGGCCCGTTCCGTGCAGGATCACCGACTCGGCTGCCAGCGCCGCACAATCGGCCTCCAGAGCCTGCCGCGCCCGCCCGAGCTGGCGGGCGGTCAGGGCCAGGCGCTCGGCGGGAACCCGCTCGGCATTGAGGAAATTGCGCCAGCGGACCCGGTCGAAGCGGTCGGCCTGATTGGAGGGATCCTCGATCCAATCCTGGCCGCACCCGCGCAAATAATCGCGCAGTTCTCCGCGAGAAAAATCGAGCAGCGGGCGCAGCAGCTGCATATCGCCATGGGAAACACAGGGTGCCATGGCGGCGAGGCCGTCCACGCCGCTGCCCCGCGCCAGGCGCAGCATCAGGGTCTCGGCCTGGTCGTCGCGCTGATGGCCGAGCAACAGATGCAGGAAGTGCTGCTCACGGCACCAGCCGGCCAGCAGCCGATAGCGCGCCGCGCGGGCCGCGGCCTGCAAACCGGGACCAGGCCCGGACTCCTGCCAGCAGAGCGTATGGTGTTCGATGCCGCGCGCCGCGAGCCAGCGCCCGGCCTGTTCAGCTTCGGCGCTGGAGCCCGGCCTCAGGCGGTGATCGACGGTCAGAGCGATCGCCGCGCCGCCCTGCCCGCGCGCCCAGTCGGCCGCCAGCAGGGCGAGGGCCAGACTGTCACTGCCCCCCGAGACTGCGACTGCCAAGCGCGGCGCGCGCTCGAAAGGGCCGAGCGCCGCCATCGCCGAAGCAAAACGCGCCTCGATCAACAGCCTTGCTTCGTGCGCTCCGCCGCGGCCTGTCTCTTCAGATTGTCGGCCGCGTCGGAAAATTCGGTCTGGAAACGCTTCAGCGCCGCGCAGGCCTCGGCCTTCTTGCCGAGATTACCCATCGACATCCCGACCTTGAGCAGACTCTCAGCGGCCTTGGCCGATTTCGGATATTTGCGATAGGCGTCGAGGAAGATCGGCGCGGCCTGATCGTAATGGCCCTGAGCGAACTCGATCTGGCCGAGCCAGAAGGCGGAATTGCCCGCCAGCGGATCCTGCGGATGCTGCTGGAGGAAAGCCTGGAACGCCCTGGTGGCACTGTCGTAATCGGAGTTGCGCAGCAGGCCGAAGGCATAATCATACTGCTCGGCGGCCGACTTTCCAGCCGGCAACGCGCCGGCATCGGCGGCGGGCGGCGGGGTGACCGGCCTGTCGCCCGTCCTCGGCTGGCCGAGGAAACCGGGCGGCGAGCCTGGGCCCGGGCGATTTCCGTTGGCGTCAAGCGGAGCAGCACCGGCCGCCGCTGGCGCCTCCGCGGCGGCAGACGGCGAGGCGGGCCCGCTTGCCTTCTCTTCCAGCTGTTTGAAGCGGAAATCATCGTCCTGCTGAACGCGATCGAGCTTCGCCTTGAGCTGGTTGAGATCGTATTGATATTTCTCCAGATCACCGGTGGTCTGGCGCAGCTGGTCTTCGAGGCTGCTGATGCGCGAATCGAGCATGCCGTAGGCACCGCCGCTGCCCCCGCTGACCCCGGCATCGGCCGAGCCGCCCGAGCTTTGCACCTTGCCACTCTGGCCGCGATAGACCTGGGCCTGCAGCGTATTGAGATCGCGTTCCAGCCGGTTGATCCGATCGACCATGCCCTGGGTGTCCTGCGCCAGGATCGGCACGGCGAACAAGGTGGCGAAGGCCAAGGTCAGGGTCCGGGAAGCAAATCGCATCGTCTCGCCTATCAAAAACAATTGGGGCGTCTGCCCAACGGCAGACGCCCCAACTTTAATCCAATAAAGACCTGGGTGAAGTCTTTAATTACTGGATCACACCGACGGCACGACGGTTCTGAGCGTAGGCGGCCTCGTTCGAACCGAGGACGGCCGGGCGCTCCTTGCCGTAGGAAACGGTCTTGAGGCGGGCGGTCTCGACACCGTTGGCGACCAGGAACTCCTTGACGGCGTTGGCGCGCTTCTCGCCCAGGGCGAGGTTGTATTCGCGGGTGCCGCGCTCGTCGGTATGGCCTTCGACCAGCAGCTGGTCGTTCGGATACTTCTTCAGGAAAGCGACCCACTTGGTCAGCTGATCCTTGCCTTCCGGCTTCAGGCTGGACTTGTCGTAATCGAAGAAGACGCGGTCGCCCACGTTCTTGACGAAGTCGGCCTGGCTGCCCGGGACCAGGCTCTCGGTCATCGGGGCCTGCTTGGTGGGGGCGGGCGGCGTGGCAACGGCGGCCTGTTCGGCCTTCTTGGGCTCGTCGCTGGAGCAAGCAGCCAGCAGGCTAACGGCGGCAACCATGCACAGGAAACGCATCTTCATTTAATATACTCCCCCTCTATTGGGATGGGTCGGTTTCACAACAATCGGACTTGGCTGAAAGGTGTCGCCGCTGCGCGCTTTACCTTCCAAGATACAAATGGTGGTCCCCTTGCAGCCGCCAAATTCCTTATGGAGCCGGAATATACTACGGTTCCTCAAGGAATCAAGGGGGACCAAGCAGGATCGGACGCGTCCCCCGGAGTGACCATCTGCTTTTCATTATTGCCGGTCAAATCGAC
>Ga0116226_10006612_pt1 | contig 10414 bp, 6 predicted proteins | sample S1TSphfallax_FD_89692 | JGI IMG/M metagenome (GOLD analysis project Ga0116226, IMG submission 89692) | Host-associated microbial communities from peat moss isolated from Minnesota, USA - S1T2_Fa - Sphagnum fallax MG | ecosystem: Host-associated > Plants > Peat moss > Unclassified | place: USA...
AACACATTATTACAACAAGTGGATGGTTTGATGGTAAGGGTGTTTGCTTTCATTCCAAAGGTCGAAGGTTCACATTTCATGGGTGATGTTGTGTGTAGTCAACAATGGTATGTTGATTGAATATTTTTTTATTGAATTCATAAAATAGGTGCCTAAGTTGATTACGTGGCCTACATACCTACCTAGGTTAGGTTTTAAACCTAGCGTAGGTAGTGACACGTGTCAATAAATAGTAGGCTTTAAATATCATAAAATTATCAATAATATTATATATTAAATAATTAAATTTTAATCGATTTCCATACTAGTTAGTTAATTAACTAGTAAGTGAATGGTTTGGTAATTTGTATTTCACTTGAGAGTAACTTTGTTTCAAATCATTGTCTGTAGCAAGTAGTCCTTGTTTAAGTAGGGGTTAAATAATTTTATTAAGTAAAAATGTCCAAATTCACTCAAAATCTAATGAAACCCAAAGTGAACTAGGACGCATTTCCTAGTAGTGCATTCATCATGCACAAGGTTCAACACTTGATCATTTTTTAACATTTGATCCAACAAGTGTAACAAAACATTGTTTAACATATACAACATTATCTTGTATTCATTTTTAAAAACATTTATATTTGCTTCCCCAATTAACTAACAAAAATTTCCAAATAAATGCACTTGTTAAAAAAGAAATGCATCAACCTAAAACAACTACACAATATGAATTAATGTTCATTTCTCTAAAATCTTATCACACAAAATTTGTAATCATAGAATCTGTCAACATTCGTTATTTAACATCACATTTTCAAAACATTTTTGCAAAACAAAATTTATTAGCATTTCACATACTTTGTTTAAATGAAACAAAAACACAAAATATTCACATAAACCAAGAAGCATACAACATTATATCACAAAAAATAACATTTTGTCATGTTATGACTAACATGGAACATGATGTTTTATGATAATACAATGTTTTGATCATAAACAACTTCATCAACAAATTTAGGTGCCGAATTCATCATTACATCATTTAACAAAAATACACGAGAAGCTTTATATATAATTGTAGTTTATAAACCCCCAAAAATGAAAATAATATATTTTAATTCAATTTTGGAAACCATAATAGAAGACATGCCTAAAAATAATCCAACTATTTTAGTTGGAGATTTCAATATAAACATGTTAAAAAAAAATTCCATCAACAACATTTCAAAACCTTATGTACAAATACAAATTGAAACTCATTTTTTTAAAAAGCACAACAAATAATAATACAAAAAAAACCATATTTGGACTAATGCACCAACACAACATCATTCATGAATAACACAAGCCTAGTGGATAGACCATAAACTTGTATATTTCATATTTAAATTACCGCATTATGTTTTGCAATTTATTTTACCATAAATATATTACATATAAAATATACACCATTTATGTTTTTCAAACAAAACCCATCAATTGCCATTTAAATTGAAATTAAATTGTGAATAAACTTATTGAATATTAAAACAATGGACCAAAACAATTATTACAATACAATATACAACAATTCAAATAAACAAACACAAATAACAACAACAAATTCACCTTTAAGTTTTTTATTAGCTAATTACTGACATACTTTTTTTTATAAAAATCAATGAAATAAACAATCAACACAAATATGCATACATGCATACTTACCTATCTAGATATAAATTTATTTATATATTGTAATGACAAGTAATTGAAATTGGTATATGCAGAATGTTTTAGAATCCTTCGTATGCTCATCCATGTACCATTCCAAAGACAATTTCAAAAACAACTACCTCATTTTCAAGCCTAACTACTTCATTTCTTTTTTAATAACTACTTCCTTTTCATATTTACTTTCTTAATAACTATTTCCCACCTTTCTTAATAACTACGTCCATCTTGTAATTATTTCACTTTTTGTTTTCTTATCCACCAACATACATATGAACAAAAAAATTAACATGCTTCTTTTCATGTCCATCAAATGTATATGAATGTAAATTAAATTTGACATTGACATAAATAATGATGAATTATTGAAAACCATAACAAAACAAAATGGAAACCTTGTATATAAGGTGGATGAACCTCTCACGAGATAAAATTGGGTTTTCTTTGCATGAAATCTTAGATAGAATGTGTAAGGACAAAATGTAGGTAAACAAGAAAAAGGTCAATTTGTTCAATAACAGTAATAACTCCAACTTTTAATATAAATTCCCAATCTCATATCTCAAACTTGTTTCTGAAAGTGACCCCAAAATTGAGCACCTAAATGAAGGACCCCACATTCAAGCAAAAGGAAAAGGTAAAAAAAAAGTTAGACCCTATAATCAAAATTATTGTTAAATATTCGATTATATCTACTAAGTCAATGGATATATTTAAACCCATTTCTATGAACATTTGCAAACCCATACATGCTGACAATATAACCTTCAAAACATGCACTGAACATTTTTTGTTGCACATCGATGATGCCAACAACATTCACAAGTGTAATTTTTTTCATGTTTGGGCTAGGTACTAACTAAGCCATACAACATAGTTCAAAATTAGAAACTTCCCAAATATAATTTGATTACAAATAAAACAAATTGATTATACATTACACATTATAATATGCACAATATATTATTATTTTATATATATTCTGCACTGTAGTGTACACAAGAGATTGAAAACTAAAAACTTTATGAAACTAAAACCCAATGTGGTTATGAAGCACTTATATATTTACGGTGTGTTATGGTGTGTTGAAGTACAAACAAAACCCTTAAGAGGACTTCAACATATCATAAAATAAATTTCAGACAAGTGAACAAATGAAAAATAAACTAGAAACATGGCTCAAATAAAATGTTTCAAATGTCACAAAACTTGTAGACTATAAACAAGACAAGACCAAATGCTAGAAAAAAATGTTTAAGGAATATAACCAAATAACATTATATAGCAACACATGATAATTCATCACTTTCATGATAGGTGTATTAAGGTGTATAAGATTAGGGTTCAAATCTAAGATAGGTTTGCATTAAATCTAAGGTCATAATGGATTAAGGTCTACATTTATATAAGCTCACAACTACATTTAATATTCATAGTGGATTAAGGTTTAGATCTAAATTGACTTTAAGGTACAATTTTCAGGGTTCCTTGCCACTTATCCCTTTATTAAACTTTAAAATATTCTAAATTAACTGTAACCTAACAACCAATTACAACTAATTAAAAATGCATTAAATGGTTACATGGATCCATATAGAGAAATAGGGGGTAGGGGTTACATTTGACACATAATCAAATACTTAAAGTACATACAAATGTTCATCAATTTTCCTAAATGGGTCAATGATCAATAATGCCTTTTCAAGCTATGTGTTTAGAGAATGAAAAGTGAGATCATGTGTGAAAAGATTTAAGATTAACAAGAGACAAACACAAAAAGTCCCTCCAATTATACAACTTTGAAATTGAATTTTCAGAAGAGATCCAACCAAACTAGGAACCAAGATGATAGGTAACTTAAAGACAATAACCAAATTGGATATATATGACAAAGTAACAAGAATAACCCATAAATGTTCAAAAATAAGTATGGAACTAAAACTTACATAATCAAAAGACTAGGGGCATTTGCAAATTCAAGTGGTAGTGAACTATTAATTTGTTATTATCCAATAATCTATATACCAAGTTTCCAAAAAACTTTTTCAAACTATCAAGGCCTGAATACACTTCTTATAACATTGATCATTTCACCTCCCTTGCATGTGTTGAATTAATGCATGCCACTATGTGCTCATTTGCCACACAAATCAAATGATGGTTAGAACCCACACATTATGATATAATCACATATGACAAAGTGAAGACCTATGGTGTTCAAAAGAGGAGAAAGTGGGCTAAGAAGAGCTCCCCACTTAAGAAACATTTGAAATGATCATATTGAAGATTGCAAAGGAAGAAAACCCAAAAAGAAAACTTTCATTTTTGTACAAATAATCCCTTATTTTACAAATTTACAAGCATGTATAATCTGACCATGAAAAGGTGTTTGATATATTCAAATGAACAAGATAAAAAAATTTCTTCTACTTGTGTCAAAATTGGACCAAGTGTTTACTACCTTGAATATTTAACTACTTTTTTCTATACATTACCATGTTTTCACCCTCACATTCAAGGCTAATTGGTTGCATAGTGCCTTCTTTTGGTCAAACCATCCCCCATAGAAGGAAGTTGCAACTTCTTCCTAGTCAAAAAATCTACACATATAACAATGTCAAATAAATTGTTGTAATATATGAGTATGTAAAAAACAATGTGATTGCAGATAGAAACTGCATAAAAACCTATAGTTTTAAATAAATGTTCTAGCAAGAAAAGGGGAAAAAAAAACAATGGGTTTTACTTTACCTTTTGAGTGTCATTCACAAAGTATTGGACCATGAACTTATAATGACTTGCTACCATTGCTCCCCACCAACTTTGGGTGTAGTTAAGAATATTATAATCCAATTTTAAATTATGGCATATAATAGTAAAAAAACATGTGTCTTAAGCTTCTATCATAATTCCAAAGCCATTGGAAGATATTCATGCATGATTTTAGTTGCCACTTGAACATTTAAACACATATATTAGCTCAAATATCTCAGTATTTATGCACATTTTAACTTTGTTTTGGAGATCTTACAATCCACATCCTAAGGGTTGATGCATGGTTGGGTGGACCAATTTGGGTGTCATGCCACCCAATTTTGCCTTGTGGTTGCCATTACAATGCCCGTTTCACTTTGTAGGTTCAAAATTTTATTAAAATGGACTTGGTTTAAATATTTTAATTTTGAATATCTACACGATGCACAAAATCATTTTACAAATTTTTAAAAATCGTAAAAATCATGGACTTTTGAACTTAAAACTTATGGATTGCACCTCTAATTTCCATTTCTATGGGGAGTATGCTATGGTCCATTGACTGATGGGGTGTGTGTTAGGGACTTGGAATTAGTAAGATATCATATCAAAGAAATGTAGGAACAAAATAAATAATGAATTGAATTTTAAAACTATACTTATGGACTTTTGAATGGGTTAATTATGAACTTTTTTTTTCATAAGTCCATATAATATTGGAGGAAGAAATATTTTATGATATTTTTGCTTAGATGTTTACAGAAATAGAAATTCTAGATGTGCCATTAACGACATGGAAAAAATATGGAGGAAATCAATGTAAACTAATGTAAACTAGTTATAATTTCCAAAATTTGACCATTTAAAAAAATAAATAGGGACTTTGGTTCTATGGCAAATTGGTCCACCCAACCATGCATTGACTCCTAAAGCAATTTCTAGTACCCAAATAACACACATGGAATCCCTTCAAAATAAATGAATGAAATAATGGTGTTTAAAAAGTGGATAACAAGTATTTTAGATCAAATTTACCTATAAAGTAATCAAGCATAAATGCATGTAAGCAATTGTGCATGTCTTTTCATCATATGTCCATTATGCCAAACCATACAATCATTAGGGTTGTGCCTAACAACAATATGAAAAATGGCATATGGTCTACCAATTGAGTTTCACTTGGCATTTTATGGCTATTTGGTTCCCTTTCTTGGTATAAAGGGTAATATCTACCATACTTACTAATGAATTGAATCCACAACCATGTGCAAGTCATGATTATAACCACTTTGGTAATTTGTTTTATGTTGATCATCCACATTTATTATCTACATTAAGGATGGTTTTCTTATCTTCAACCCCAACACGTAATTACACCATGAGAACACAAAATAAACAAAAACTCTCACCACTGCTTAGGGTAGATGTAAGCTATGGTGGTTCAAAAGCAACAAAAGTCCCAATCCCAAATCATTAGAAGAAAATTGTCATTTTGCAACTGTCGTATGCAACTAATTTTCAATTACATGTGACATATGCAACTATTAGACCCCATGGTTGCATAAGACAAGTTGCACATGGCGAGTAATTGCATACAACAATATGTATGCAAATAATATATATGGTATGATTTTATAATTTATACATTTATATTATTCTACAATGGTTGCCCATGGTGACATGTGTTCATTTGTGAAGCTCAATTATATGATGACACATGACACTTAAACATTATTTCAATATTCATCATTATTAATACATTAATAATGTCTTCGCCATCCAATAAAATGTGAATTGGATTTTGATACATCTCCATTTGTGAAGGCCAATTATGTGGTGATACGTGGCAATTTAAAAAACCCATTGATTATTTATTTTCTAATTAATTAAGTAGGTAAGTCATAGGTAGGTAGGTAAGTTTAAAATAATCCAATTTTGTTTTTGGGTTTAACCTCTTTCATTGGTCGATCCCAAATGGCATTTGGTATTTAGTTTGTGTACAAGTCGAATGCACTAAAATACATCCAATAAAATATGGGATAAAAAATTTAGTTGCAAGTGCAACCAATGTAGTTGCAACCTACTTGCAAATAACCATATTAACCTAGTTTACCTACTAAATAAAAATATTATTTTACAAGTATTAAAATTTAACAAGTAAAAATGATATAATATAATGATAATATTATTAATTGGTTAATATAAATTTATATTAATATTAATAATTATAATAACATTTTAATAGTTATGATTACTTACAATAAATAATGATAAGTAATATTATATTATATTATATAGTTTAAATAAATAAATAAATAAATATAGTAATTAACCTAGGCTAAGGTACTTGTAGGCAAATTAATGGAACCTATTATCCATAATTATATTAATTTAAATAGATATTAATAAGTAATTTAATAAGTAGTCATAGGTTAATTAATGTAACCTACAAACCACAAATGTAATACCATAATTAAATATATTATGGTAAATTTTAAATAATATCTATCAAAAATTAACATTGAATATATGTATATAATTATTATATAATCAATATTAAAATTATTTCAACTATTATAATTAATTAATACTACTATAATATTATTACATAACCTAGGCTAATAATTTGTAAACTAACATGTGTAACCTATTAGACATAGGTATAATATCATAATTGATAATAGTATAATAATCAATATTGAAGAATAAAATGATATTATTATTTATAATAATAATAAATATTGAATAATAGTAATCAAGTCATTAGTAAGTAATATTATTAATAATTATTAGTATAATTACAGTTTCTAAAAATCATTATATGTGACTAACTATAATGATAATAATATAAAAAGAAAAATTGGGTTAAAATATTTTTTATTAAATTAACCGCATGGCTAAAATAATTTTGGCTAAATTAACCATGGTTAAATGAATTACAAGGCTAAATTAATGATGGATAAACTAATGCTTTTCTAAAATAATTCAGAAGTTAAATTTAAAATAATATTTTAATTTTGGCTCAACTAACCATAGTTAAATTAACTACAAGACTAAATCTACTAATTAATTTAACCGTGTTTCATTTAGTCATGCTAGTTTAACCATTATTACTTTAATTTAGCCCCCTAGCTAATTTGGTTTTTCATTTCATTTAGCCATGGTTAATTTAACCAAAGTTAATTCAACCAACATTAGGTTTAGCCAAAATTAGTTTACCCAATATGGTTAGTTTAACCTAATTTAATTTAACTTCATAATTAGTTTTGTTATGGTTAATTTAACCATTGTTAGTTTATCCTCATAGTTATTTTTGCCATAATTAGTTTAGCCATCGTTAGTTTAGCCAAAGTTAGTTTAACCTTGATTAATGTGAGTTTAGCCTAGGTTAGCCAATGTTTTGCCTTGGGTAGCATTAGTTAATATGAGTTTAAGCTTAGTACTAAAGCTATAAAGCTATTATACATAGCTTAAGTAGATATATTTAGTATATTAATGTAAGTATGTATTAGCTTAGGTCATGATTTTTATGACACATGTCCATTTTGTACACTACTAGTTGCATGTTAATTGCACACACAACCATATGGCCCAAAATTATATTATATCAATTTTATAGTTGCACACACAACCAATGAGTTGTAAATGACACCTAGTTGCATGTAGTTGCATAGTGATTGGTTGCAAACAATAGGATTTCTACTAATGAAAGTCCATATAAATGGAAAAATTAACACTAAAATGGAAAAAATGTTAAAAAAAAATGTTGAGTGGGCCCTATGTGGTGATTAATCAATTAATAAAGCCCATATGAAAGGTAGCCCATCTAGAAAACTCTTTATTATACATGTTAAGGGGGAAAAATTATCAATCCAACAAAAATGACCAAGATTGGGACTTTTGAAAATAAGGCTCAAATGTGATCATTCAAAAGTTCACAATTATTTGTTGGTTAAAGTTTTTATTGTAATTCTTTTCAATCCATATTTTTTTTCCATCATGTATCATATATTGAATCCTTAGAAAAAATAATGATATGAAATCATTAAAAAAATGGATTTGAATGCTAATGTAGAACCCAAATTATAGTCCAGATGTCCATTTTAAAAGTTCATTATTATATGATTGGTATATATTTATTGAATTTCACCCTTTAATAAATGTTTATTATTCTAGTTGGAAACCTTAACCCATAAATATTTTGTCAAATTGATGATTTTATAATGCGTTTGTGGCATTTGAATAAGATACTCTTTGCAGAAAGTTCATAAGGATGCAAAAAGTGAAACACCATAACTTGTGTCCTCTTTCTGCTCCTACTTGTGCTACTTTTGCTCTTGCATCAATAGTAATTATAACAACCTTCTTAGCTCTTGTTGCATTTGCTCATTAAATGGCAATGAGATCTTTTTCATAACTTTGTTTGACTTGTTGCCAACAAATAGTATGCAAAGCCCTCAACAATATTAGAAGTTGTGTAGAGAATGAAGTAGACACACAAAAACCACAATTCAAAAAGTTTTAGATCACACAAAAGATCGTATCACAAAATCGACTTTCCATCACAAAATCCTAATCAACTTCCAAAGAAATGACATGGTGATGAACATGGAAAATAACTTGTCAACAAAGCATATTGGGTGATTATATGGCAAAAAATGTGGACATGATAAAAATGTTAATTAAGTGCAACTAAACTTCAACTCCACTTAAGAAAGTGGCATTTGACATAAATGTACCCAATTATCCAAGTGGTGATGATGTAAGTAAAAATCTGAAAAACAATCCTAGAACATACCTTCTAGAACAACCAAGGTTACACTGTTGCTAGGGTTGTCTTCAAGGACATTACACATTTTCCCATACAAGGACTTGTTGGACTACCGCAATCTAGCTAGACAACACTCACCGTCCCACCCCGCAAAAAATACAAATTGAAAAAAGTCAAACAATCCACGATATGCACTAAATATCTATGAATGAAAACTATGTTATCAGCCCACTAAAAGGTAGCTACAATAGACTAAAATGTATTCTTTGAAAACCATTAGAAATTCAAAACCCACATGCAAATATTTGACATTGCAGAAGCCTTACGAATTAAACCTACTTTGCCACCATATTATGTGGCTATCCAATATGGCCATCACTTCACTCCATATATTTTTAGGCAAAACTGCTCATAAAACTTCAAATCCCAAGAGTATGGCTAAAACATGTTGTTGTTGGGGTTGTTGTTCATTAACATCACCATCTTTATGTATGCCTGCCAGGCGACCTACAACTTTGTTGGAATAATATAATTCCCCTTAATTAAATAAAGCTTTTTAGATAACACCATATTCTCACGATTTAAATGGGAAGTTCTGTGGCATAACCTACCATTCCCACCCACTTGTCCCTATATGAACATTTCCTACGTCATCTGGCCTAGAAATAATTGACATTTTTAGTGTAGTTACAATAGACATTTGCACTTGCAAATATTTGAGACAAAACATCAAATCAAACAGGGAAGTCATCAATCCCCTGACACACCTACAACCAATCCCACCAAATACTTTTCAAGAAAAAGTTTACTCAAAGGAATTGTAGTTCATTCATGCAGATGATAAGGTGAAAACCTTAACTACTACGTTGTTACTTGCAACCTTTTGAACCACCACCCTCACACTATGTAGTCAAAATCTTTACCTCTTGAACAAGATATGCAAGAAGTGGCATCAAAAAGGCAAATGCAAATGGGTTATCAACCATTGCAAGGTATGAATAGGTTAAAGATAACCAGTCTTCTAACTTTGAAGAAACTTGCAAATCTCTAGCAAACACCTCAACAAACTAGATTCATGAACTGCTAGTTGCAGGTTTAGTGAGGAGTTACTACAATACCTGCAGGGCAAGATCAGTATTTCTAGAGAGGGAACCATTGTAGAGCTTCCAGTTCCTTCTGCATGTGTGGATCATC
>Ga0116226_10006613_pt1 | contig 10413 bp, 9 predicted proteins | sample S1TSphfallax_FD_89692 | JGI IMG/M metagenome (GOLD analysis project Ga0116226, IMG submission 89692) | Host-associated microbial communities from peat moss isolated from Minnesota, USA - S1T2_Fa - Sphagnum fallax MG | ecosystem: Host-associated > Plants > Peat moss > Unclassified | place: USA...
GGCGCCAATGTGACGCGGGATTTGGTCGAGAACATATTCCCGATCGAGCAGCTGGATTTGATATACCAGGACGAATGTCTAAGATTGGACATCCTGTATAATCATAACCAAACCTTTGGAACCGTGATCGGCACATCCAACGCCATAACGTTCCGCATCACGCTTTCCACCTTGGGAGGCACCCCAGCGACAACGAACAGAGGCGGGAGCCGGTAAATGATGTCGCCAGTAAGAGGACAACGCAAAATGAGTGTCTCGCGTCGTTTTGTGGGACTGCCGCTCGCCTTGGCCCTGATCGCCTCTACAGCCGCCTCGGCCCAAACTGCGGCCGGACCGGGCAGCCTTTTAGGCGGCGGCGACGGCTTAGCCCTGCCCTCCCTATCGGTCGCCAGCAACGCCCCGCGGGCGCCGGAGCGCCCTAAGCTGTCGGAGAGCGTAGCCGCGATCGTCAACGACGAGGTCATCTCGTCCTACGATCTTCGCCAGCGGATGCGGCTGTTGGTCGCCACCAGCGGGGTGCAGCCCACGGCGGAAAACCTGCCACAGATTCAGCGCGAGGCGCTGCGCAACCTGGTGGATGAACACCTGGAAATGAACGAAATTCACGAGGTCGAGACAAAGCAAAAAGACTTGAAGCTCGAACCGACCGACAAGGAGATCGATGAGCGGATCGCGGAAATCGCCGCCAGCGCCGGTATCAAGTCCGAGCAATTTCGGGCCACGCTGCGATCCGACGATGTCGATATCCAAACGCTGAAGGACCAGATTCGCGCCCAGTTGGCGTGGGAGCGCTACATCGGCGCCCGGTTCCGCGACAACGTGGAGGTCGGCGACAATCAGGTCCGCGCCGCCATGGAACGCGCCAATGCCGAGGCCTCCAAGCCGCAATACCTCGTCAGCGAAATTTTCATCGACGCCGCCCATGTCGGCAGCGAGACGGCGGCCATGGAGGGCGCACGCCAGTTGATCGCCCAAATGCAGCAAGGGGCGCCCTTCCCGTCCGTGGCGCGCCAATTCTCCAACGCGCCCACCGCCGCCAATGGCGGCGATCTGAGCTGGGTCACCGCCGACGCCTTGCAGCAACCCGAGCTGACCAAGGCGATCGAAGAGATGCGGCCGGGCCAACTGTCCCAGCCGATCGCCTCGGCCGATGGGGTCTATATCTTGGCGCTGCGGGACAAGCGGGCGGGCGTCACCGACACCGTGGTGAATCTCAAACAGGCCGCCATCAGCCTGTCGCCAGACGCGACGCAGGATGAGGTCTCCAAGGCCGAGGCGAAGCTCGTCGCGCTGCGCGGTAAGCTCGACGGTTGCGACAGCCTCCAGGCCCGCGCCGCGAAGACGCCCGGAGTCCTGGCCGGTGATTTGGGTGAGACCGATGTGAAGGACCTGCGTCCCTCGTTCCAGCAGGCCATCGCCAAGCTTAAGATCGGTGAGGTCAGCGAACCGGTCCGTACCGATATCGGCCTTCACCTGATCATGGTGTGCGAACGCCACGCCGCCGGCGCCCACGCCATGACCCGAGCGGCGATCGAGTCGAGGCTGCAAGGCGAGCAGTACGACATGTACGGCCGTCGCTTCCTGCGCGACTTGCGGAATTCCGCAACGATCGAGACCCGTTGATCGCCGGCCGTCGTGAGGACTTGACGGCGTGATGTCGCCGCCGGCCAACGCGCGCAAGGCGGCGTGTGCGCCCCTGGCCGTAACCTTGGGCGATCCCGCCGGCATCGGTCCGGAGATCATCGTCAAGGCCTGGGAATCGTTGCGCGAGAGCGGTCCACTGTTCGTAGTCGTGGGCGATCATGACGCCCTGGCGGCGGCGTCATCGCGCGGCGGCTCTAGACTACGCCGCATCGGCTCGCCGGACGCGGCCGCCGACGTCTTCGCTGACGCCCTGCCCGTACTGGACCTGCCCCTACTGAGCCCCGTAGTGGCGGGCAAGCCGTCAGCGGCCTATGCGCCCGCCATTATCCGCTGGATTGAAACCGGCGTCGGCCTAGCGCTTTCGGGGGCTGTCGGCGGCCTGGTGACCGCGCCGATCGCCAAGAAGCCGCTCTACGACGCAGGCTTCAGCTTTCCCGGCCATACCGAATTCCTGGCGGAACTGACGGCCGGCGCCACCTATGACGGTCCCCGCGGGCCAGTGATGATGTTGGCGACCCAGGGTCTGAAGACGGTTTTGGCCACGATCCACCTGCCGCTCGCCACCGCTATTTCCTCGCTGAGCATAGCCCGGATCGTGGAGGTCGGCCGCGTGACCGCTTACGCTCTAGCCCAAGATTTCGGCATCGCGCGGCCACGCCTGGCGCTAGCCGGCCTCAATCCCCACGCCGGCGAAGATGGCGCGCTCGGGCGTGAAGAGATCGAGGTTATCAACCCGGCGGCGGCCCAACTTCGAGCGCTGGGGATCGACTGCGCCGACGCCCGCCCGGCCGACACCCTGTTCCACGAACAGGCCCGCGCGCGCTACGACGCGGTGATCTGCCTCTATCACGATCAGGCGCTGATCCCGATCAAGACGCTGGATTTCTGGGGCGGGGTCAACGCGACCCTGGGGCTGCCGATCATCAGAACCTCGCCCGACCACGGGGTCGGCTACGACATCGCCGGCCGCGGCCTGGCGCGCGCCGACAGCTTGATCGCCGCCCTGAACATGGCGCAAGAGATGGCGACCGCGCGGACGCGCAGCCAGCTCCACCTCACCGCCGACGCATGAGCCCGAACGAGCCCCCAGGCGACAGCCTGGCCGAGCTTCCGCCCCTGCGCGAGACCCTGGCCGCCCAGGGTCTCCTGGCCAAGAAGAGCTTCGGCCAGCATTTTCTGCTGGACCTCAACGTCACGCGAAAAATCGCGCGCCTAGCCGGCCCCTTGGAGGGCCAGACGGTGATCGAGGTCGGCCCGGGCCCAGGCGGGTTGACGCGCGCCCTACTCGAAGCGGGCCCGGCCCGCGTAATCGCCATCGAAAAAGATCCCCGCTTCGTCGGCCTCCTGCAAGATTTGGCCGGCGTGGCCGACGGCCGGCTGACGGTGATTAAGGCCGACGCCCTCAGCGTGGACGAAGCCGCCCTCATCACCCCTCACCTTGTCGTCGACGTTCCGGGCGCCCTGGTCCACATCGTCGCCAACCTGCCGTACAATGTGGGCACGCCGCTTCTGATCAAATGGCTGACAGGCCCCTTCACGCCGGCCTCCATGACGCTCATGTTTCAGAAAGAGGTGGCGCAGCGCATCGTGGCGGGCGTGGGCCAAGACGATTATGGGCGCCTCGCCGTCATCTGTCAGGCCTGCGCCGTCTGCCGTATCGCCATGACCCTGCCCGCACGCGCCTTTACCCCCCCGCCTAAGGTCGAATCGGCCGTCGTACGCCTCGATCCCCGGCTCGACCGCCCGTCGTCCGCGCGCCGGGCCAGACTGGAGACGATAACGCGCGCAGCCTTCGGCCAACGGCGCAAAATGCTGCGCGCTAGCCTTAAGCCGCTCGGCGGCGAGGCGCTGTGCCGTCGGGCGGAGATCAATCCGGCCATGCGCGCCGAAGAGATCGATATAGACGGCTTTTTGCGCCTGGCGGACGCCTTGTCTCTTTAGGGCTGGCGGACCCCGTCGAATACGTTGGTGGATTATAAAAGCCGCATACCGCCTATGAAGACGCGCCCAAAGGGACGACAGACACATTTCATGTGACATATATGATTATTAATTTTTGATGCCTCTCTAATTTATCTACGCAAATTGATTACGCAATTTCTACTCGTTATTTTTAGAATGAACCATTATATCTAATTTACATTATCCGCCCCGGCCCCTAAACATGATATTTATGGCCCAGCAGACCAATCAATATTGTTTCTTTATGCGCCTAGCCTCTACTACGGCTCCATGCTGCACATCGCAAAAGAGAACGAGGGGCCGCGCGGCCCAGTTAGAAGGCTGACGTCGGCGTTGCTTCTGTCGGCGGCGCTTTGCGCTCCCGCGGCGGCCAAGGCGGCCGCTTCTGAGGTCGTGGCGACCTCGGCGAACAAGGGCGCGGGCTATGTGGACGATCAAGGGGCTGAGCCCGCCGCCGCGACGCAGACGCCGCTCGCGCCGGCAGCCAAAGCCGACAATCCCTATGATCACTTGGGACGCAATCCATTGGTCCGCTTCTGGAATTACCAGAAGCTAGAACTGGGCATGGATTCAGCCCCCGTAGATCCCACCGTTACGCCGCTATCAACCCTGCGCGCGGGTTGGCCCAGCGTGCCCGAAACAACGCCGCCCATGCCGTTCCTGGATTGGCCCTACGGTGGAACGACCTCGCTCGGCGATAACCGGACGGCCTCGGTCGATAGCCCGTTGATGGTGGCGACCGCCAATACAGGCTTGGGCAAGGCCTTGGCGTCGTCGGGTATCGAGGCCTATGGCTGGATCGACGTTGGCGGAAACATCAGCTCCAGTAAGCTGCACGGCGGCAACGCGCCGGCGGCGTACGATTATCAACCTAACACGGTCCAGCTTGATCAGGCTGTTCTCTATGTCGAGCGCACGCCGGATACGGTGCAGACCGAGCACGTGGATTGGGGCTTTCGCGTCTCCGCGATCTACGGGGAGAACTATCGCTATACGACGTCGTACGGATTGGGCAGCAATCAGCTGCTCAATGAGAACAAATTCAATGGGTATGATTTCCCGATGGTCTATGGGGAAGTCTACTTTCCTCAGGTCATGCAAGGCTTGATGGTCCGCATAGGACGTTACATCTCCGTGCCCGATATCGAGGCGCAGCTTGCGCCTAATAACTATATGTATACACACTCTATTACATATACATTGGACAACTACACTAACGAAGGCATCCAAACGACTTTAGCCATTACCAAGCAGTTCATGCTTCAAGTGGGCCTCAGCGTCGGCACCGAGACTACGGTGTGGAATTTGGGGCAAAAGAAGCCCAACCTGTTCGTTCTGGGCGGGGGTATAGATCCGCTGTATCCACGAACAAGTTTCGCCAAAGACCCCGGCGCCCAGCCCAGCGGCACGCTTTGCGCGCGTTACCAGACTCAAGACAGCAACACCGACGTCAACCTTTGCGCCAATGGCATCAATAACGGCCAATGGGGATACAACAATCTTCAGTGGTACGGCGTCACAGCGTACCATAAGTGGAACCGGTACTGGCACATTTCTACCGAGTTTTATGATTTGCACGAGAGCGGCGTTCCTAACGCCAACAACCCGACCGTTCAGACCATTTATCAAAATGGCGGCACGCCCTTTTCGCCGCAATTCATACCCAACGATGCGCCAGATCTAGCGCAGTGCAATACGGTAGCGACCCTGCGGTGCACCGCTTCAGCCATCGGCGCCGTATTTTATCTCAACTACTCCCCGAACCACCTGAATAATTTTTCATTCAGGGGGGAGTATTATAATGACTTACAGGGGCAAAGAACGGGGTACAAAACATTCTATAATGATTTTGGAATAGGTTGGCAGCACTGGCTCTCGCCACAGATCGAAATGCGGCCCGAGTTTACTTACTATCTGAGCGGCATACCCGTATTTGACGATGGCAATAAAAAAAATGAGCGGGTTTTATCTGGCGATCTCATCGCGCACTTTTAGGGCGCCGGCTTGCCCACCTTTCCGTCGCCTTTGGCGGCGCCTCCCCAGGCCTCACGGCATGGGGAGCATAACGTTATGACGTCAGAGCACAGCCCGCTGAAACCTCAAGGCTTCCCAGGACACTTCGCCGTGACATCGTCGCAGCGCAAGTAGGGGCCTTCGAAATCAGCGACATAGCCAATGCCTTCGGGGTCTGGGACTCCGGCGTAATAGTCGGTGCTAACGATCTGGGCGCCGCTGGCGAGCGCCGCCTTCATCCGCCGGCCATCGTGGCGGCGCGCCTCCACCGTGTCGGCGTCGGCGCGCGTGCGCACCATATAGCCGAGGCCCACCAGGCGACGAATTTTGGCGAAGTCTTGGACCGGGTCGCCAATATTGAAGAAGGCCGCTTCCGGCGCGCCTTCGTCGAACCAGCCGAACATCTCTCGCCCCGTCAGGGAGGGGTGACCGGTGCGCAGATAGCGCTCGTGATCGCCATTGCCGTCCAGGACAAAGATGAACTTGCCGCGCAGGCGCTTGAGCGTGGGCCAGGCCTTGGCCAAGACCGCATTCCGAAGCGTCGGGTATGCGCCCCGCACCTCGTCAGGCGTCAGCACGCGACCGGCGCCCATCACCTGTTCGACATCGGTGTTCAACGCGTCGATGCCAGCCTGGTCGAACTTGGCGTCATAGGGCCAGTAGGGCGGCGTCGGCGTCTGGTCCACCGAGTTGATCAGGATGACCACCGGCTCATGCCCCGGATGGGCGTCGGACCAGCGCGCAAAAATCCCCAAACATTTGCGGAACGTCAGACAGTGGACGTTGTAATCGAGGCCGGCGATATGGATCACCTTGGCCCCTGGCGCCGCCATCAAGGCCTTCACCTGCGGCGTGGCGTCCGCATAGGGCGCGGCGTACTGGCCGCCGCCGGCATCGGGCGCCACATCGATCTCGAACTGGTGAAGGCCTAGCGCGATTTGGGTCTCCAGCGGGGGGTGGCCGTAGGCGAGGCCGAGCCAATCTTGCGGAAGAAGGGTTCTGATCCGCTGCTCGGTCGCGGGCGAGGGATAGGGGCGATAGCTGTTGTGCGATCCCAGCACGCGCACCTGGTCTAGCCGCAAACCATCCAGATCGCCCGCCAGCTTCGCTGGCGAAGCCGCGACGCTTCCGACCGCGGCGGCTAGGGCTAGGACCGCCGAAACGAACCGCCGGCCGGAGACGACCCTACCAACGTTTACACCCATGGTCTTGGAACTCCTGGTCCACGCGATCCTGCGGGCTGTACCTGCGGCGTATGACAGTTGGCGCCGTCAGCTCGGCTGTTGCAGCAGCCCATCCACCATCGGCTTAAGCCAGGCGTTGCGCGGGCGCTTTAGCCGCTCGGCATGATAGATGTGAGCGAGTTCGGCGTAGGCGTGGTCGAAATCGTCGTTGACGATCACATAATCGTACTCGGCCCACATACGGATTTCGCCATAGGCGCGCGTTAATCGGCGTTCGATCACGTCCAAGCCATCCTGGGCGCGGGCGATCAGACGGCGACGCAGGTCGGCCATCGACGGCGGCAGGATAAACACCCGCACCACATCGCCCGGCGCCTGCTGGGCGACGCTCATGGCGCCCTGCCAATCGATATCAAACAACACGTCGCGTCCCTGGGCCAGCGCCTCCATCACCGGGCCACGGGGGCTGCCGTACAGGTTTTCATGCACCTCCGCCCATTCCAGGAGCGCCTGGTCGGCCACCATGGCGTCAAACGCCGGCCGGTCGACGAAGTGGTACTCCCGCCCCTCCTTCTCACCCGGCCGCGGCGCCCGGGTGGTGCAGGAGATCGACAGGTTCAGATCAGCGTGATCGGCCACCAGGCGCCGCGACAGCGAGGTCTTGCCCGCGCCCGAGGGACTGGAGATGACCAGCATCAGCCCGCGCCGGGGCCTGCGCTCAATCGACATGGCCGGCTCTGCAAGCTTGGGCGGCGGCGGGTGTCATCTATGCTCCGTCGGCGCGGGGGGCGCGCCCGTCTGAGATGGGGCGCCTGGGGGAGAGCCGGCCAGCGCCTCGGCCTGGGCGCGCTGCTGTTCGATCTGGCGCCAGCGCGCCACATTTTGCCCATGCTCGGCCAGGGTCTTGGCGAAGGCATGGCCACCCGTTCCGTCGGCGACGAAATAGAGATCTTCGGTAATCGGAGGGTCCATCACCGCCGCCAGGGACGCTCGACCGGGGTTGTCGATCGGGGTCGGCGGCAAGCCCGGGTTCAGATAGGTGTTGTAAGGCGTATCGCCCCGAAGCTCAGACTCGCGGATGCCATGTCCCAGCGGTGCGCCGCCGTTTAGGCCGTAGATGACGGTGGGGTCAGCCTCCAGCTTCATCCCCTGGCTCAGCCGGTTGAGATAGACGGCCGCCACGCGGGGACGTTCGGAGTCGATCGCGGTCTCCTTCTCAACGATGGACGCCAGGATCACCGCCTGCTCGATATTGGTGTAGGGCAGGCCTTTACGACGGGTGGCCCAGAGCTGGGACAGAAGCCGATCGTCGGCGTCCATCATCCGCTGCAGGACGGCGGCGCGGCTTTCGCCACGCACCACGTCGTAGGTTTCGGGGAGAAGCGCGCCCTCTGGCGGTGTGGGGATATCGCCGGTCAGCACATTGGTATGCATCAAGATATCAACGGCTTGCCGCGACGTCGTGCCTTCGGGGATTGTGACGCGATGATGCACCACCTCCCCAGCGCGCATTCGGTGGATCACCGCCGCTAGCGAGGCGCCTGATGGAAAGGCGTATTCGCCCGCCTTGAGCGCTTTCCCAGCGCGGGTGACCTCGGCCGCGGCCATAAAGATGGCGCCGGAGCGAATCACGCCGGCGCGCTCCAAATCTGCGGCGATGTCGCTCGTGTGGGAGCCCTTGGATAGGATCACCGTCGTAACGGCGCCGGCGCGCGCCTTGGGACCCGGCGCCTTGTAAAGCACAAGGCAGACCACGACGAGGGCGCAAGCCGCAGCCAAGACGACGCCCAGCGCAGCGCCCAGGCCGGCGAAGACAGATCGGTCGCCGCCCCCGACCTTGGGCAAGCGCGCTGGGCGCCGGCCCTTGCTCACCTCACCCCACCTTCCGGAACACGAGGGAGGCGTTCGTGCCGCCAAAGCCGAAACTGTTGGACATGGCGGCGTCGATCTTCATCGGCTTGGCCTTGTGGGGCACGAGGTCGACCGCGGTTTCGACGGAAGGATTGTCGAGGTTGATCGTCGGCGGCGCGATCTGATCGCGAATCGCCAAAAGCGAGAAGATCGCCTCAATCGCCCCCGCCGCGCCCAGGAGGTGCCCGGTCATCGACTTGGTGGAGGACATGGCGAGGTTCGCCGCGTGGTCGCCCATCAACCGCTCTACCGCGCCGAGTTCAATGCCGTCCGCCATGGTCGACGTGCCGTGGGCGTTGACATAATCGATATCCGAAGGCTTTAGCCCGGCATCTTTCAGGGCCGCGGCCATGGCGCGGAAACCCCCGTCGCCATCCTCCGACGGGGCCGTGATGTGATAGGCGTCGCCAGAGAGGCCATAGCCTTTTACCTCGGCGTAGATCTTGGCGCCGCGGGCCTTGGCGTGCTCGTACTCCTCAACCACCACCACGCCGGCCCCCTCGCCCATGACGAAGCCGTCGCGGTCGCGATCGTAAGGGCGCGACGCCGCTTGGGCCCGATCATTGAAGGTCGTCGCCATGGCCCGGCACGCGACGAAGCCGGCGATACCGAGTTTGCAGATCGCCGCCTCGGCCCCGCCAGCGATCATCACGTCGGCGTCGCCATAGCGAATCATGCGGAAGGCGTCGCCGATCGCGTGGGCGCCGGTCGCGCAGGCGGTCACCACCGAGTGATTCGGCCCCTTGAACCCATAGCGGATCGAGACATGGCCTGAGGCCAGATTGATCAGAGCCGAGGGAATGAAGAAGGGGCTGATCCGGCGCGGGCCCTTGGCTTCCAGTTCTAGGGTGGTTTCAGCGATGCTGTTGAGGCCGCCGATGCCCGACCCCAAAATCACGCCGGTGCGTTCGCACTCGGTCTGATCCGTCGGTGTCCAGCCGGCGTCTCGCACCGCCTCATCCGCCGCGGCGATGGCGTAGAGGATGAACTCATCCACACGCCGCCGATCCTTGGCCGACATCACCTTGTCCGGATCGAACGATCCTTCGATGTCGGGACCGCCGCCGCCGCGGCCGTCGATGCGCGGGACCTCGCAAGCGATTTTACAACCATAGTCGGTCGCATCGAAGGCGGTGATCGGCCCTGCGCCGGATTTACCGGCCAGGATCGAACGCCAGGTCACGTCCACGCCCGAACCTAGGGGCGTGACCAGACCTAAACCTGTGATGACAACCCGACGCATTCTGTTCCGCCTCTCAAGCCCCGCGCGACGCATCAAGCGCCGCCCGGGGTGTCACGAGAACGAAGTCACGAGACCTTGAGGGTTAAGCGCCGATCGGATGAGGAGCCTTTGACTGCCCCAGGCCTTATTGACTCAGGCGTTCCGAGATGAACTTGACCGCGTCGCCCACGGTCTGAATGTGCTCGGCGGCGTCGTCGGGGATTTCGATGTCGAATTCCTCTTCGAACGCCATGACCAGTTCAACGTTGTCGAGGCTGTCGGCGCCGAGATCGTCGATGAAGCTGGCCTTTTCGGTCACCTTCTCGGGATCGGCGTCCAGGTGCTCAATGACAATCTTACGCACGCGTTCGAGGACGTCGGTGGACATAAGGGCTAGCCCCTCTCTCTAGTAATTTGGTTGTGCAGGCGGCCGACGTCGGAGACGCAAGGCAGGTCTACAACCGGTTACACCGCAGA
>Ga0116226_10006614_pt1 | contig 10413 bp, 3 predicted proteins | sample S1TSphfallax_FD_89692 | JGI IMG/M metagenome (GOLD analysis project Ga0116226, IMG submission 89692) | Host-associated microbial communities from peat moss isolated from Minnesota, USA - S1T2_Fa - Sphagnum fallax MG | ecosystem: Host-associated > Plants > Peat moss > Unclassified | place: USA...
AGGACGGCTTGGTCCCCGGGGTTGGGACGCGAATATGCCGACTGAGCGATGTCCTTCTCCATAAGCGGATTGCACTTCCAGCATTCACGGAAAGGCTAGCTTTCCAGGATTGAATGCGATGATAAGAGATCGCAATGACAAGCTTATGGAAGCCTGCCCACATAAGGTCTATTGCCGCGGGAGCGCAGTCGAAATGGCTTCTCGTCGCGTCGCTGTTGATCCTTGCCGCGCTGTTTGAGAGTCATCCACCACAGTCTTTTGGCGCGGGGATACGGCCGCTTCGCCATGAGGTCTTGACTACGTGGACCACGGAGCAGGGGCTGCCGCAGGACTTCGTCACCGCTATTGCCCAGACGCCTGACGGATTTCTCTGGATCGGGACAAATGGCGGTCTGGCGCGGTTCGATGGCCTCAGATTCCGCACGTTCGCGCAGGATGCACCGCCAGCCCTGCGGCATCGCATCACCGCTCTCGCGGTCGATGCGAAGGGAACGCTTTGGGTGGGGACGTCTACCGGCTTGTTCAAGTATCAGGGACAGCGATTTAGCGCAGTCGTGCTCGGTGGCAAGACTTTGCCTATCGAACAGATCTTGAGCAGAGCGGATGATCCAGCCGTTTTTGTAAGGACCAAATCGGGGATGTATCGGGCCGATGGTGCCGGTGTTGAGCCGGTGAAGCTACCGATCGCACTGGACAAGGTCAGAAGCGCCGCCGTCGATCAGGAGGGGCAGCTATGGTTCGCCGACGGTGAGGGAGTCACCCAAGTGCGAGATGGGCGAGTCGTGCGGGTGTACCCTCTGCCCAACGTAAACCTTCTCTACTATGGGCCAGACAAGCAGCTATATGCGGGCGATGGCCACCATCTCTCAATGTACGAGAAGGGCAGTTTTACCATGACGGGCAAAGAAGGCCCGGACGAGCTGGTCGATGTAATGGAGGATCACTCTGGCGGCCTGTGGATGGCAAGTGGAGGCCTTGAAGGAATCAGCCGCTTCGCCGACGGTAAGCTCGAGATGCTGGACGTGCGTGACGGGCTGGCGAGCAACGATGCTCGCGTGCTCTTCGAAGACAGGAGCGGAGATATATGGGTGGGCACGATCTCCGGCCTGCAACAGCTGCACAAGGGGACGTTCGTCAGCTACACCGAACGCGATGGCCTGCCGAAGGGACACGTTCAGTACGACGCAATCTTTGAGGACCAGGCTAAGTCGATCTGGGTGGGAACGCTGGAAGAAGGCGTGGCGCATCTGGTCGGCGATGCATGGCATACCTTCGGAGTCACTCAGGGAGTTCGACGCGGACAGGTGCGCGGATTTGCGGACGACGAACTGAAGCCGGTCGTTGCGATGGCGGACTACGGCCTTTACCGGTTCCGAAGTGGCCGCTATCAGAAGATAGAAGGCGTGCCGACAGGCTATGTCTCATCGCCGGTAAAGGCCGCGGACGGGAGCCTGTGGTTCAGCGTACTGCGCAAGGGCGTCTATCGATGGCGCGACGGTGTAATCACCGCGTTCGGAGCGGCTGACGGCATCGCGGACACGATGGTATGGGCACTGGCCTTCGATGACCATGGAGTTTTGTGGGCAGGAGCAAGCTCCGGTGCCTACAGGTGGGATGGACATCGATGGCAGCAGGCGTTCGCCACCAGGAGTGTGGTGAATGGGATCGCGTTCTCGCACGATGGCGGGATCTATCTTGGAACCTCGAATGGGCTGGTCTATGAAAATAACGGGCACAACGCTTCGAAGAGCTGGACGCTGACCCAGGAAGACGGGCTGCCGGGCGACGCTGTCTTCTCGTTGGCAGAGGACGCCCGGGGAGATATGTGGCTCGCTACAGCGCAAGGCGTATGTCGCATATCGCGGATCCAGATCGACGCGTTCCTGAAGGATTCGAAGCGAGTTGTGCCCGAGCTGTTTACCGTCGCAGATGGATTGAGAAGCCGGGCGGCGCTGCCCATGGGGCAGGTGACCGCGGTGCGAGCGGAAGATGGGCGGATATGGTTTGCGACCGCCTCCGGGCCTGCGGTAGCGGAGCCCGGCGCGAATGCAGGCGTGCCGCCTCAAGCAGTGTTGGATGATATCGCCGTCGATGAAGAGCACTTCGGCGCTGGGCCGTTGACCGTAAAGCCGGGAAGGCATCGGCTGACGTTTTCCTTTACGGCGCCGGTGTTCATTGCGCCGGAGCAGGTACGGTTTCGCTATCGTCTGGCGGGCTGGGACAGCGATTGGGTGAACGCGGGCGAGGCTCGAGAAGCCTCGTACATGGGGATTCCGCCGGGACGCTATCGCTTCGAGGTGCAGGCGTTGAGCAGGACCGGGGAGCCCGGGCCTGTCGCCGAAGCCGTTGCCGTGTGGCTGAAGCCATTCTTCTGGCAGACGCGATGGTTTCTGTTCGTTGCGATCGCCGGCCTTGCCATGGTTGTGGTCGAGGTGACGCGAAGAAGGACGCTGCGTAAGGCAGAGGCGTTGAACCTGCGATTCCAGGAGCGCTCGGCGGAGCGCGAGCGGCTGGCTTCGCATATCCACGACACCTTCATCCAGGACTTGACTGGAACAGCGCTTCAGCTCGAGTTGCTGGGTCTGCAGATGAATGAAGATCCCGAGATCGCAAGAGACTCCTTGAGCAACCTTGCGGCTCGGATGCGGGAGATGATCGGGCGCAGCCGCGACATCGTCTCGAACCTCCACTCGATGGCCGGGACACACTACAGCCTGCTCGAGCTGCTGAGCCACGTGGAGAAGGAGTTTCGCCTGGGAGAGCTACCGGCGTTCGTGCTGGAAAGCAAGGGCGAGCCACGAGAGCTGCACCCATTCCTGCGCGACGAGGTCTACAGCATCTGCCGCGAAGCGGTGGCGAATGCGTTTCGTCATGCGGGCGCGAAGGTCATCGGGGTCAAGGTCCTCTATCAAGCGACGAAGCTGACCGTGCAGATCGAAGATGACGGCATCGGGATGAGTGAGGAGATTCGGACGCGAGGACGCGCGGGCCACTTCGGGCTGCCAGGCATGCAGGCCCACGCGCGCCGCATCGATGCCCTGCTGACCGTTGAGAGCAGGATCGGCGGAGGGACCAGGATCACGCTCGAGACAGCCCTGCACCCTGTAAAGGCGCGATGGTGGAGGCTTCGAAGGTGGCGTGCCCAAACGAACGAGGCGACGTTCCATGAGCCTATGCAGTAGAGAGATGGAGGCCGCGCATGATAGCGTTTGAAGCTGTGCATACGGCAACGCTGAAGGTACTGATCGTCGACGACCACCCGATGGTGCGAGAGGGCCTTGCAGGTATCTTCGCGCGATACAACATCAGCGTGACCGGACTTGCGCCCAATGGACAAGCGGCCATCGAGATGTTCCAGGCGGAGAAGCCGGATGTGGTGCTGCTGGACCTGCGCCTTCCGGACCAGAGTGGCATCGAGGTACTGCGAGCGCTGCTCGCGCTCGATCCGCTGACGCGAGTGGTGATGCTGACCTCGGCGCAAGGCGATGCTTCGGTGTACGAGGCCATCAGCGCGGGTGCGTGCGGTTATCTGTTGAAAGGGATCGAGGGCGGAGCGCTGGCCGAGCAGCTACGGCGTGTCGTCGCAGGTGGGAAGGCCTTGCCCGCGGAGACCACGGAGAAGTTGGCGACCTACATCGGATCGCGCAAGCTGAGTGAGCGCGAGGTCGAGGTGCTCACGCTGATCTCGCGAGGCAAGAGCAACAAGGAAGCCGCTCAGCTCCTGTTCATCACCGAAGACACGGTAAAGATGCACGTGAAGAACATCCTGCAGAAGCTGCAGGCCAGCGACAGGACGCAGGCCGTCGTGATCGCGCTGCAACGCGGCTTCCTGAATCTGTAGGCCGATTACTCCGTCACGACAACAGTTAGGTCGAAGCTCCGGCTCTGATTGAGAACGGGTGAGTATCCGTTGACCGTGACGTGATACGTTCCGGGTGCGGTGTGCGCAGGTAGATGCCCCGAGCATCCCGTCGACGAGAGCAGCGCAAACATGGCGATGAGGCCGAGAAGTCGCAGGCGATTGCGAATGCGCGGCAGGAAGAAGAACAGCAGAGAGCAGAACGCAATCGGCACTGCCAGGCCGAAGGGCCGGTTCCCTGGAGTAGAACTGTCGCTGCGGAAGTCCTGAAGCGCGTCGGTGTCGAGGGTGAGCGTCACAGGAGTGGGCGCATCCAGCTTCAACGTAGCTGCGGACGGGGCGAACCTGCAGGTGACATAGGCTGGCAGGTTGGCGCAGCTCAGGGCGATCGTGTCACTCAGGCCTCCGAGCGAAGTGACCATCAGATCGAGGTCCGCATGGTACTCGGTCTTGATGGTGATCGAGGTCTCCGCGGCGGCAACCGTGAAGTCCTGCGGCTCGATCGTCACCGTCGCTGGCGTAGAGGTCGAGGACGGAGCGAAGATCTGGTTGAGCGGAGTATAAGTCGCCGCAAGCGTGTGCGAGCCGATGGCAAGCGAAGAGATCGGTGCGCTGACCGTTCCCTGCGCACTGACAGACTGGCTTGCAAGTACAGCCGAAGTGCTCGTGTCCGTGATGGTGATCGTTCCTGTTGGGACCGCGGTGGTCCCGGGGGCCGTAACCGTCGCGGTAAGGGTCACCGGTTGCGAGTGAAAGGCGGTCGCGGAGTTGGCTGTAAGAGTGAGTGCGGTCGGTGCCGGATCGATGGTCTCGCTCACGAGTGCAGCATTAGATGCGGCATAGGAAGAGGTCCCGGCAAAGCTCGCGCCGAGGCTGTAGGTGCCGGTCGTGAGCGCGGAGGTGACAACGCTTGCGTTGCCGTTAGCGTCGGTCACCGCCGGGCCCAGGCTGTTGCCATTCGCGGTGAACAGGATCGTGTTGCCCGCGACGCGGCTGGAAACGGGGTCGGTCTGGAACTGCGCCTTCAACGTGACGGGCTGATAGCTGGTCGTGCGAAGCGGCGTCGCCGAGAGACTGAGCGAATCGTCGCCCAGTGTGATGTCGAGCGGAATCGTGGCCGAGCTGGGGCCGTGACTGCCGATTCCGGAGAAGGTTGCCGTCATCTGTTGCTGCCCCGCAGGCAGGTTCGATAGCGTCGTCTGCGCAGTGCCCGCAGCGTTGACGGAGAAGCTCCCCAGCGGGCCGCCGAGCGACGAAGAGAACGCAACCGAGCCGCCGGTCAGGCTGGTCGTTCCGTCACTTCCAGTGATGGCCGCAGTCAGCGTAACCGGCTTGCCCAGCGGCGACGGTGAGGGGTTGGCGGAGAGATGGGTGATGCTCGTTGCCAGGTGCACATCGATCAGGCACGCGGAGGAACTGAGAGCGTAGCCGTTGGTGGTCGCGTAGGTGGCGACAAGCGTATCGGTGCCGATAGGCAGTGGAGGAAAGATGCCGGAGGCAGAGCCCGTTCCGTTCAGCACCAGAGTGGCGTAGGCGTTCCCATTGAAGGTGACGTTGACGGTGCCGGCCGGCGTACCGCTTGAGCCCGTAACCATGGCGGCAAGGTTGATGGACTGATCTGAGCCCGCTGGATTGGGCGTGCAGTTGAACGCGAGGCTGGAGGTCAGGCCGGGCTTGACCTCCTGGGTATAGGCTGCTTCGACTGAAACGTGCGATTCGTCACCGGGAAAGATCGCGACGAGATGATGAATCCCTACGGATAGATTGCTTATCTTTGACACGGCATTGCCGTTGGCGTCCGGAGTCGGTTCGTCGAGGGTTATTTGGGTTCCAGTAACGTCGTCAAGAACGATGGGCGTCAAGAGTGCATGGTCCGGTGTGCGGACCGTGATGGTGAAGGTCACGGTCTGGCCAAAGGTCGAGGGGTTGATGTCGGAGGTGAGATTGATCGTGGGGGTGTACTTGCCGACGAAGACATAGACCTTGACGGGGATAGCCGGGGTGAACTGTCCCTCTCCCGCGTAGCTGGCGGTGAAGAGATGAACCCCGGGTGTAAGCAGAGGCGTTGTCACCGACGCGGAGCCATCCCCGGCGATCATTGCAGAGCCCAGCGGCTTCTCGTCTTCAAGGAAAGCCACAGTGCCCGTGGGTACGCCGTTTGCGGAGTTGAGCTGCGCGACAAGATCGATAGTCGTGCCAGCGTTGACAGAGATACTCGAGGGCGTAAGAGTAATGGTCGTTGGATTCGCGTCGACTGTTCCCTGCGCCTCGTACGCTCCAAGATCGACGATGGGATAGCCCTGCCCGGTGGCGTCGACAGGCCGGGTGTTGCCTTCAATGTCCTTCGTTTGGAGATACAGGACGCTGTTCTTGCCGGCGTCGATCGCGGCGGAGACCGGCAGCAGGTGGAAGTCGCCGGTGCTCGCATCGGTGAACCTTGGGTTGAAGGAGAGATCTCCAAGCCCATCGCAGCTACCGCCAAGCGCGGCACCTGTGCCGTTGAAGATGTCGTTGGTGTCCAGCACCGGCGGCGTCGGATTGTCGAATCCCTTGGTGCTGACGCAGTTCACCGCCGGCATAGATCCCGAGCCAAGGATGATGTTGTTGACCAGGCTCACCGGCGATAGCGCCTGTTGCAGATCGACCTGCGTCGACGAGGGCAAAGTCGCCGAGCTCGCGGACAGGAAGCCCGTGTTGTTCGAGATCGTGTTGTTGGCGATGAGCGAAAGAGCGGGCGTGTCTCCAGCAGAATTGAAGAAGAGTCTGAGGCCTCCGTCTCCTTTAGTGGCCTTGTTGCCGTAGACGAGGTTCTGGAGAAAGAGCAGGACTCCTGCGGTGTTCGCCGACCCACCTCCCCCGCTCGACGGGTCGTTCATGGAGAACGCGGTGCCGATGCCCCCGCTCAGGTTGTTGCGGATGATGTTGTTCTCAATGATGGCCGAGGTGCTACCGAAGATGTAGATGCCCGTTGCGGAGACAGCCTCCGGAGCGTTGTTCTCCTCGATCGTGTTCCCGATTACCACCGGCGTGAGGTCCTTGAAGGGAGTCGCGTACGACCCGCCATTCAGCGAGATCGCAGGACCGCCAGGGGGCAAGCAGAGAAACGCTGCATTGAAGAGCGTCTTCGTAATCTCGTTGCCATCAATAAGAGGGTTGCCGGAGTTCGAGTACACACCCGCACAGCTGTTCGTGGTCAACACGTTGTTCAGGATGGTGGGGCTGGCCTGCGGTCCCACATACACTCCGCCCGTGGTGCTGGGATCGCCCTTGTAGTCAAGGGTAGTCCCGCCGTACTCGAGAGTCAGGTTCGAGAGGATGCTCGCGCGCGTCTCCTGCGACTGAAAGCTGACGACGGGAGCCTTGAACGAGCCATTGATGATCGTTGTCGACGGCCCAGCCGAGCTTGTGACCGTGATCGCCTTGCCCGAGAAGTCGAGATTCTCGTAATACGTCCCTGGAGCGATGAGCACCGTGTCACCGTCAACCGCGGCACCGATCGCATCCTGAATCTTCGTGTAGTCGGCTGGAACTTGAATCGTTCTCTGCGCCGACGCTGACAAGCAACAGGCAGCGAACAGAAGGAAGCTGAAGATCTTTGCGACAATCCGTATGCGAAACGCACACCACGGCGAGGAAGGGCCCGCGAATTCAGGAGAGGTAAAGAGGCTCAAGAGTTTGTCTCGATCTTTTCGCTGCATCTTCGTTCGACCGAGAAAAGGACCGCCGATGTCCTGGCGGTCCTCCCTTGGTTCAGATTGACTGCGTCGTCTTACTGCAGGGTCGCCGGAACAGTCAGAGCGTGGCTCAGTGTCCCGGAGGTTGCGTTGAGGGTGAGGTTGAACGTGCCGGTGATGGTCTGGTTGAGGGTGTCGGCGCTCTGACTGCTCAGGTTTTTGTTGTCGCCGGAGTAGGTTGCCGTGATGGAGTGCGTACCGACGGAGAGCGTGCTCGTGGAGAGCGTCGCTACACCGCCGCTGACCGTCGCAGGCGAGCCGATGGCCGTGCCGTTATCGGAGAACGTTACGGTTCCAGTGACGTTGTCCGAGGAGCTGATCGTGGCTTCGAGAGTGACCGCCGAACCGGAAGCCACCTTCGTGCTGGAAGAGGTAAGCGCGAGCGCCGTCGACTTCGGCGAACCGTTACCGCCGCACCCAGAGAGCGAGGCAGCGATACCGGCTGCAAACACCACAAGCAGCAGTTGCACGCGGCGGCGGCGCTTCGGCATGACCAGCATCAGCAGCGCGGCAAGCGCTCCTGCTCCGGTCGCTCCCAGTGCCGGGGCTGCCATGCTGTTTTGTGCATGGGTCACGGTGCCAGGGGCGGTGGAGGTGATGGTGATGGTCCCGCTTGCACCCGCAGCTACAGTTGCCGTGTTGCAGGTCAGGCCCACGGGCAGAGTGCCGCAGCTAAGCGCAACCGGGCCGGTGAAACCAAGCACGCTCTGGCTGGTAACATCGACCGCAGCAGACTGGCCGGCGATAACGCTCAGGGGGTTGGGGGTGGCAACGACCGAGAAGTCGGGAGTCGTTGCGTCGATGGTTACGGCTGTGGACGTGGCGGTGTTCCAGTTGACATCGCCCGAGTAGACCGCGGTGATGCTATGGATGCCGCTGGCGAGCACGGGAGCAAGTGTAGCGATGAGGCTGCCACCATTACCGCCGTTGATGGGTTGAGGATTTCCAAGCGGGACGGCGGCGGCGGTGCCAACGGTGTCGAAGAACTGAACCGTTCCCGTCGGAGGAGCGGCCGCAAGCGTAGTTGGGGTGCTGACGATGGCAGCGGTGACGCTCGTCTGTCCTCCCGCCGCGACGTAGCCGGAGAGCGCGCTCAGTTGCAGGGTAGCCGTGGCCTTATTGACGGTGATGGGGATGATGGCGGTGCTGCTGCCGTTGAAGTTGGCGTCACCGTCGTAGGTGGCGTAGATCTTCTCCACACCGATGTTGCCGGCACCCCAGCTCAGGAAGGCCGTCGCCTGACCGCCCACGAGGTTCACAGGAGCCACCTGGAGTCCGTCGGCGGTATGCACCGTGACCGTTCCCGAAGGAATGGTCGCGGAGGCCGTTGTCTTCGAAGGTGTGACGACGATGACCGCCTGCGTCTTACCGCCAATGACGGAGGTCGTGGAGTTGACGCTCAGGGTCGTCGAGGTGGTGATGGCACCGCCTGCGCTGGTGATGAGTTCGTCATAGCCAAACAGCGTGCCTGCCTTGTAGTTGTTGTCCCCGGGGTAGGTTCCGGTCACATGATAGTCACCGGCGGCCGCGACGAAGGGAATGTTGGCGATGCCGTCCGCACCGATGGTACCTGTGGTGATCAGAGCGCCGGTATCGTCGCGATAGAGCGAGACGGTGCCGGTAGGCAGGACCACAGGATCGTTGTTGAAGTAAACCTGGGCCACAACGGTAGAGCCAGCAGGCGGAGTCAGCGAGCTAAGCAGGACCTCAAACTCAATCGATCCCTGGTTGATGGTGAAAGGGAAGGTCGAGGTGGACTTATTGAAGCTGCTATCACCGCTGTAGGTTGCTGTGAAGTTGATGGTGCCAAGCGGGTAATCGCACTCCGTGTAAGGACCGCAGATGATGTAGATCGAACCAGTGCTATCGAGCGGATACGTACCGATCGTCTTGGTACCATCGTTGATCGCGATGGAGCCCGTCGGGATACCGCCGCCGGAGTTGCCGGCAACGCTAATGGAGATGTACCAGTTGGTCCCCAGACCTATGCCCGTCGCCGGAACGATGGGATGCTTGCCGAGGATGAGGAACCGCGACGGAGCCAGGGTCTGTGGCGTCATCACGCTGTCTTCCGGTGTGACCGTAAGCGAGACGGGAGCGGACGTGCTGGTGGCGTAGGTTGCGTCGCCAACGTACTGCGCTGTGAGGTTGTAGGTTCCACCCGGCAGGTTGGTGAGCGAGCCCGCGTACTGACCGTTGACAAGCGTCTCCGGGATATCCGGTGTAGCGATGGAGGTTCCGGTGGCTTTGAGCAGCACATCGCCCGAGGGCGTTCCCGACCCGGTGGTAGGCGATACGACGCTGGCCACGTTGACCGGTGTGCCGTGAGCGAACTTCGTAGAGGAGACAGTGAGAGTCGATGCCGTTGCGACGACGGAGGTCGAGCCCCAGGCGCTCACAAGGTTGGCGGCGTTGACCGAGCCAAGGCCGCTGGCAAGATCGTAGCCGGGAGTTGCCGACCATCCAGACAGGAGTCCGTAGCCGTCGTTCCCCACCTGGGTGGTGCAGTCGGGGTTTCCGAAATCGCAGAACAGCGCGTTGCTGCCTGCGGTGATGTCGTTGAAGATGCAGGAGCTCGCCTGGGTCGGATCGGTTTCGGTGGATGAGTCGCAGGAGTTGGATGCCTGCAGGTTGGCTAGTTTGTAGAGCTGATAGTTTGCGAGCCCCTGATACTGCCCATTCTTCTGTTCGACCAGGGCCATGATGCCGGCCATCGAGGGCGAGGAAGCTGAGGTACCGCCGATGATCGCAGCGGAGTTGAGCGAGATCGAGCCGTCGGGATTCGTGGTCCATTGGCAGGAGCCGTCGTAACAGATCATG
>Ga0116226_10006615_pt1 | contig 10412 bp, 4 predicted proteins | sample S1TSphfallax_FD_89692 | JGI IMG/M metagenome (GOLD analysis project Ga0116226, IMG submission 89692) | Host-associated microbial communities from peat moss isolated from Minnesota, USA - S1T2_Fa - Sphagnum fallax MG | ecosystem: Host-associated > Plants > Peat moss > Unclassified | place: USA...
CGATCGGCAGCGAGCCGACGCCCACGTCGCACGGCGTAACGCCGGTCGAGGCTGAAGGAGCAAGCGACGCATAGCCGGTCTGCCCAGGGCAGGAGAAGGCGTTGCTGTTCCAGAAGGCGCTGCGGCTATGCGGGCCGGCGTTGCCGTTGCCATGGCGGTCGGGGCGCTGGTTTGCGCCGCCGTAGGGGCCCGATCCTGTGCCGGAGGGATCGATGTCGTAGTTGGGCAGATAGGCGGTGAGGAAAGTGCCGCTCTGCATGACGAAGATATTGCTCAACTGCCAGCCGCCTACAGCGATATCGGCGAGCCGGTTCATGTTGGTCCCGAACCGCTTTCCGTGGCCAACCGGCAGCTCGTAAATGGCTGTGCTTAGCCAGCGATGACGCCGCGTCGCGCTGACGTTTCCGTAGTCCTGGTGCTGGTTGAAACTATCGGTGGGATTATATCCCCCTTGTTCGTCGACAAAGGAGGCAGGGGTAACCGCGTAAGCGCCATTGGTCCCTTGATTGTCGGCGAGATTCTTGGCGTAGGTATAAGCCGAATCGAACGAGAGACCGTGGTCCAGCCGGTGGGAGACCTCTACCTGCCCGGAGTGGTAGTCGGCCTGGGCAGCGGTGCTGCGCGCGGTGATGGCATAGAAGTTAGGGAACGGGTGCGCGCTCAGCGGCTGGCTGGAGGCTAACGTTGTCGACGATTTAGGCAACTGGTTGTATTCCGGCTGCCAGATTAAATGCCAGGTGTGCAGCCCGACATAGGAGACGCGCAGGCCAATGTTATGGCCGAAGTCGTGGTCCACTGACAAATCACTCTGCAGCGAATAAGGGTCGTGCCAGTTGGTGTCAATCGAGGCGTAGAAGTAGAGGCTGCCGAGCGAAGGCGCGAAGGTGTTGCCATTTGGCGTGGTGCTGGGAAAAGCAAAACCCGGCCCGCTCGATGAATACGTGTTGGTAAAGGTCTGATAGTTGGACTGGAGCGTTTGCTCGGTCGCATAAAACAGCGCCCCGGTGGTCGTGATGTTGTAGTAGCCCACGCCTCCGCGGATCGCTGTGCGGTCGTTCCCGAAGGGTCGATAGGCGAAACCGAAGCGGGGCTCAAAGCGCAGGTTAGGAGCCTTGCGCAGGCCGCGCGGCAGGCCGGCCTCGGAGTTCGAGACCACCGGCGTGCAGGGCGCTCCATTTGCGGGCGCGTTCGTCGCGTAGGGATTGTTGACACCCGGCGTGGAACAGGCGTTGACGTTTGCCAACTCTTCGACCGAGAGAGTGCTTGCATAACCGTCCTCGTAGATCAGCTTTCCTGACAAGGGAACGGAAGGATCGAAGTTGCCTACCAATCCATTGGTGGAGGCGAGGGCCGGGTGAAACTCGTAGCGAATGCCAAAGGTCAGGTTCAGGTTCGGGGTCGCTTTCCAGTTGTCCTGCGCATAGAACGCGTAGGCGTTGGCGGTAGCATTGTTGTCAGCCCTGATCGTTTCGGTCTGCGACTGGTAAGGCACGCCGACCAGGAAATCCGCGAACTCCTGCCCGGTCGCCGAGGTGCCTGCTCCGGAGCTGAAGTAGAAGTTGCCATAATTGCCCGCAGGTGTGGAGCCGCCAGCTTCGGTGTGCGCGATCAGGTGGCGAATATCGGTGCCGAATTTCAGCGAGTGTGCGTTTACCTGCCAGGTAAGGTTGTCTGTATATTGGAAAACCCTGGAGCGCTCCTCAAAACCCATGCGATAGCCGATGGAGTAAATCTGGCCGAAGTTGAGGTGGGGCAATCCGTTGTAGAACGCCGGAGTAATACCGTCGAGCCCGAGACCATTCGTAAACGTGGCGCCATCGAATGGATTTGCATTGCCGTCGCGCTCGAGCGTGAATCCGAAGCGAAACTCATTTACTAAACGCGAAGAGAAGTTGTAATTGAAGCTGCTGGCCAGAATGCGGTATTGCGCATACGACGTGCTGTTCGGCAGCGTGAGGTCCTGCGGCTGAAGCTGATTTGAGTTTTTCCATGTATAGCGCGCGAAGGTCGAGGCGCGCTGGCCAAACTGCTGATCGCCGCGCACGTCGAACTGGTTCGAGCTGATGTTATCGGCCCGCGTACTCAGGTAGTTATACCCGGGGCTCGCGACCGCCTGCTGCAGAGTCAGGTTGGCGAATTGCGGAGAGGGCATAGGGTAAAACTGCAAAAACGCAGCCGAGCTTGCATTGATGGGCACTGTATTGTCCGGGTAAGTGCCGCCGGTAAATGGATTGGTGAGCGGAGCCGGCACCTCCTGCGAGAAGTCCCCCTGCCTCATCAACGCAGTGGGCACCAGAGCCTGCAGCACGTTCGATTGCGGATATTGCAGACCTTCATAGTCGCCGAAGAAGAAGGATTTGTCGCGGCCGTTATATAGATGCGGGAGCCTTACCGGCCCGCCCGCGCTGGCACCGAAGTCGTTTGCGACCTTATGCGGCTTGTTGGCGGCATCTGTTCCGTAGGGCGTGGCATCGAGGAACTGGTTCTGCAGATATTCGTATGCCGAGCCATGGAAGGTATTGCTGCCGCTCTTGGTCACGGTTGTGATCTCGCCGGGCTGCCCATATTCGGCGTTGTTATTTACGCCGTCCACGCGGATCTCGGCGATAGCCTCGGCGGAAGGAAAGGCGTCTCCCTGGATATTGTTGTTGGTCTGATTCTGCGCGGAAATACCGTCGACCGTGGTTTCGGCTTGTGATGGCAAGCCGCCTTGCAGCGAGAATTTGAGGCTGGGCTGGGGATGCGTGGATGGGGTTGGCGGATAAGGTGCGGTGTCTGGCTGTACGCCGGGCAGCGCCTGGACCACGTTGACAGGCGAGGTGGACCCAGCGCCGCGATAATTGGCGGGCAGGTCGAGAACATCGCGCGGCGTGAGGGCAGCCGATATCTGCGCGTTCTCCGTATTGATCACGCCGGCGCTGGAGCCGCTCACGGTCACGGTTTCATTCGTTGCCGTGACCTTGAGTTCGACGTCGTATTGCAACTGCTGGCGAGCGGTCAGGGACACACCCGTGCCGATCGTAGTGGCGAAACCGGCGGCGGTGGTAGTGATGTTGTAGACGCCGGCTTCGATGTTGATGGCCTCGAAGTTGCCGTTCTTATCGCTGACTACGGTGCGGCTGGTGTTGGTCTCTGTGCGATGCAGGACCACTGTCGCGTTCGGCACGACAGCGCCCGAACTGTCATGGACGACGCCGGAGATACTGCCGAGAATCGACTGCGCAAGAACGGCGCCGCTGCTTGCCAGGGTGAGCAGAAGAAGCAGGAGAACGCGCGACGGGGTGAATTTCATCGATAAGCCTCTCGAAAATGAAAGATGCGCGCCCGCCTGGGGTGGCCGGCGTTGAACTCTTGGCTCCTGATCCTTGTCCTGATCCTTGTCCTGATCCTGGTCCTGATCCTGTAACAACAGTCAAAGGTTATGTAAGCGCTTGCACAGCCGGGTGCAGAAATATAGCGGGCAGCGCGGTGTTCGTGCTGCGTGCGGGGGCTGAGGTCTGCGTGTTCGACAAGAATATGACGGAGCCGGAGACGATGCAAGTACTTTCTGCAACCCCTTGCATAAACTTCGCAGCGCGCTCCGGCACCCTAGCAAAGCCTCTTTGAGGCAGATGGATGCCGCCACTTCCTGCGGAAAGCGCCAAGGAGCGACCCACCATCGACAAGCCGGGCGCATAGCTCCCGGCCTTGCCCTCGATCCACCCGGCCATGCGGAGGCCAGTAGAACTCGCCCAGGCTCCCCGATGGAGTGGCTCACGGCAATCGCACCTATGAAAACTCATCCCGCCGCAGGATCAGGGGAGCCGAAAGCCCCAGCGTGCAGAGGCCGGCGCAGTACCGGGATAGATCAGCCAGCGCTCCAGCAAGCGGGCCATCGGACGCCTCACAGCTTGACCGCGTGTTTTGAGATGTACTCGTCGAGTGAATGATCGGGACCGATGTAGTGAAATTGCTCAGCATACTCCAGCCCGTAATTGGCCCCGGCGGCTTTATCTCGCGATACGAACGCGGCGTGAATAAATGCTTGCGCCGCGGCCTGGCTGTCGCCGGTGAACTCGGGAATACTGAGATTGCGCTGGTTCAGGGAGTCGTTGACTCCCCTTACCATATTGTCGATCATCGTTCTGCAGCATTTTACCGAGGCAATTTTCTGCGCAAGCGTGGGAGCGATGTCGACCACTCGATTGACTAACTGCGGACCCCTTGCGAAGTAGTACTTCTCCTGGACGGAATGGGGTTTCAAGCCGGCTTCAAAGTGTTCGGGGAGATCGAGATGATCTCCTGCCATCCAGCACGCCGCTTCGACTGCCTGCGCGGTCACGTAGTGGTCTGGATTTTCTTCGTAGTGGCCCCACGGATCGTAGCTCAGGACGGTATCCACCCTCAGCAACCGGAATAAGAAGATAAGACGTCCCCGCAGTTCCGTGCGCGGGATATCATCCATGCGGTGATTGCGATAGCTCAGATCGAAACATCTCTTCAAGCCGGCGGTCTTCACAAACTCCGCCGTATCTCGCTCGTTGGCAAGTACGGTCTCTCCCAGAGTCGAGTTATAGGAGTCCTTTTCATCGTTGCTGGTTCGAATGAAGAAGCCGGTATAACCTTCGGCGAGGAGTTTGGCGAGAGTTCCGCCAGCGAAGATAGGCCCATCGTCCAGATGCGGAGTGATCAGTGCGAGGACCTTGCCGCGGTGGGGAAGATTGGCAATGGATCGTTCAATGGTAACTTGCGGCTGCGGGCCATCGCCTGCTGCGCCTCCAGTCTGGAGGGCGCCTGCCATACCCGCAGCCGCTGCGAACTTGAAGAATCCTCTCCGTTCCAAAGGTCCTCCAGGGAATACATCGATGCAATGGTTCAAAAGATATATTTGAGAGCCAGTTGCAGGTCGCGGTTGTCGATACTGGTGGATGTGATCTGGCCGAAATTACCTGATCCCTGCACGCTGCCGGGCGAACTGAACTGCGGATTATTCAGCGCATTGAATGCCTCCAGGCGGAAGTCCAGAGACTGGCCCTCAATCGGCAAACCGAAAGTCCTTCGTATCGAGAGCGTGAGCGGGTCAGTCTTTACTCCGGAGATCGGATCCCTGGGCGTGCTGCCGTAATGGCCAACCGCCTCGGTGAAAGCAGCGGTATTGAACCACTCGGAGAGTGTCCTGTGAGAGAGCGTGAGCGGCTGACCGGGAACAAGGTCGGGGCGCTGGTTCTGGTTGCCGTTATTCTCTCCGTCCTCGGCCTGAGTAATCCAGAGGGGGCTTCCGCTGTGGTATTGGAAGATCGCATTGAGGCCCCAGCCATTCAAGACGTCGCGCGCAAGAGCATTGCCGGCGGTGAGTTTGGGCAAGCCCCAGACAAAGGCCAGGGCTAAACTATTGCGCTGGTCATTAAGGCCGGTAGCCCACTCCTTGGAGGCTGGGATCTGGGTGAAACTGCCGCCGCTGTTGGTGTCGGTGCCTTGGTTGTCGCGAAGGTGGGACCAGGAATAGACCGTCGAAAGCTCCAGGTTGTGCGAGAGCCGATGTTGAAAGTGAACATTGAGACCTTCGTAGATAGAGGCCCCTTCGAAGTCGGCGAGCCGGATATTTCCAAAGGTTGGATAGGGCCGGTCTGCGTTCACGTTGCCGCTCGCAGACTGCGGCGGACCGGAGTTGAAGTTTTTATCCGAAGTGTCCTGGTGGGTTCCCTTGACGCCCACGTAGGAGATGTCGATGACATTGGACCAGAACTGTTTCGACAGGGTGAGATTCCAGGTCTGAAGATATAAGTCGGGGCGCCTGTCGTTGAAGGGGAGCGTTACTACATTGGCGTTGGCAGCGGCCAGTGAGGGAGAGACTGGATTCTCGATGGTGGCCGTGGGCGGATTGCTGGGCACGGTGCCGTTGGTGAGCGTAAAGCTGGGATCGACGGGCGGGTTCAACTGCAGAATATTGATGTTGTCGAACTGTCCGCCAAAGTAAGTAATGCCATAGGCGCCCCGGACCACCGCCTGTTGCGGAAGGCTGTAAGCAAAGCCGACGCGCGGAGCGAAGTCCTTGTGAGTGATCTTCCACAAGGGATCGGGAAGGGGAACGATGGTGGGTGGATCGGTTGTGAAATCGACGGTGCGGGACGTGTTTAAATTATCATGCGGCGGCAGGAACAGGTCGTAGCGCAGGCCAAGATTCAAAGTAAGCTTGGGCGTGGCCTTCCAGTTGTCCTGCACATAAAGCGCGTCGCGCCACTGCCTGGCCTCGGTGAGCGGCACGCCCTCCGGCGTAATGATGCTTGATGGCACGCCGAGAATAAAGTCAGCACCATCATATCCGGTCTCAGAGCCGCTGAAGCTGATCTGCCCGTAGGGAGTATTGTCGGTGGTGGCGTCGTCCTGATTATGTCGAATATCGGCGCCCATGATGAGCGTATGCTTGCCGCGGATCCAAGTCAGATTATCCACTAACTGATAGGTGCGGCTGTCATCGAGGTTCGATGCGGCCGTACCGCTGCCGATGCCAATGAGGTCGGACGTAGAAATTACGGGGAAGCCTTCATCGGGCGGCGGCAAAGGGGCGCCATTGACTGTAAATCCATTGATGCCGATCGAGGCTGCGGTGAAGCTCGTATTTGCAAGCGTACTAAGTTGCTTGACATGTTCCAGATCGGCTCCCAGGCGAAGCTCGTTGAGCAGCTTGGGCGAAAAGGTATGAACATATTGCAGCCCCGTGTTGTAAATGGGGTAGGTGCCGGTGTAGGTGAAATGCGGATTGGGGTCGGCGTCGGGAAAGTTGCGCAATGCGTACATGAAGTGCAGGGCAAGCTGGTTGGTGTCGTTCACCTTGTGGTCGACGCGTCCAAGAATCTGATTGACCGTCTCATAGCCGGAGGAAACATAGGCATAATTCTGGCCGTTTACATTGGTGTTCGGCAGCGGCATGTAGGTTTTGGCGATGGACTGAGCGACGGCATCGACCGGAATCTGATTGTTTGCATAAGGCAGGCCAGTATAGGGGCTGACGAGCTGCGTTGCCGGCAGAAGGGCCGAAAAATCCCCGTTCTCTTCCGCTGGGGTGAGTACATCCGTGGTTCCGGCCGACTGCTCGACAGACCGTAATCCCTCGTAGCTGACAAAGAAGAAAGTACGATCCTTGATGATAGGACCGCCGAGGGTGGCTCCGAATTGATTCTGCTTCAAAACCTGCTTCGGATTCGGAGCGATCAGAAAGTAATTGCGTGCGTCCAGTGCGGTGTTGCGGATGAATTCGAACAGGTCGCCGTGAAACGCATTGGTGCCGGATTTTAGCTGGATATTGGTGATCGTGCCGGCGCCGCCGCCATACTCGGCCTCCGCATTGCCGGTAAACAGGTTGAACTCCTGGATGGCATCGATCGAAGGGTATACGTTGACGTAGGCATGGCGATTGTTGACCATGGTGACGCCATCCACGTTGACCTGGGACCAGGTCTGCTGGCCGCTGTAGGCGGTAATCGCCGAGCCGTCGGTGCTCGACGAGTGATTATCCGGGTTGTAGACGCTGATGCCTGGCGCGAGGATGGCGAGGTCGTCGAACTTGCGGCCGTTGAGGGGAAGATTTTCCGCGCTTTGGGTCCCCACCACTACGCCGAGCGAAGAGTCCTCACTTTCAAGCAGGGGTTGTTCCGCCTCGACTTCGACAGTCTGCTGATTGCCGCCAACATTCATGGTCGCATTGATTCTCGCCGACTGGTTGAGTTCGAGCACAATCCCCTTCTGCTCAGAGGATGCAAAGCCGTTGGCTGCAACCGTGACGTTGTAATTGCCCGGGGGGAGATAGTTGACGCTATATTCGCCCGTGGAGTTAGTGACTGCTTTCTTCTCAATGCCAGTGCTGGGCGAGCGAATGGTTACAGTAGCGCCCGATATAAGTGCGCCGCTCGTGTCAGACACGGTGCCTACGATGGCTGTGTCTGCGGTCTGCGCCAGCAAGGGGATGGCGACTGAAGCCATCAACACGATTGCAGAGAGAAGGTGAAGTACACGAATCGGTCTGCGCATAGCGTCCTCTCCTGATTACCCCAAATAAGAGTTGCGTTCGATGGATTAGCAGATAGTGGGCTGACTGACCCCTGGTGGAAGATAGCCAAACCTGCCAGATAAGCCGGATGTGAACCGAGCGTAATGTAGGGATTGCGAGTTGGCTACAGGCAAATGAGACGGTGTCGAGCTAGGTCAAATGGCGTATTCTGGCCGCCTGAATAAGTGTCCCGGCTATGCGCTGCACTTAGAGCCCACTTATGCATCAGGGTGCTGCCGTCTTCTGGAAAAACGGCAGCCCGAGCAGTCGCTGGACTTTCTCGTCCCATGGTGATTCCGGTGTCAGATGTAAGCGATGCAGTCGATCTCGACCAGTGAGTTCCCGGGGATTCCGCCGGCCGGCGCTACGGTTGTGCGAACCGGCGGTATCTTGCCCCAGCGCCCCGCGTAGGAAGTGTTCATGCGCGGCCAGTCGGCGATGTCATTCAAATAGACGTTTACCTTGAGCACCTTTTCCATCGAAGAGCCTGCCGCGATCAAATTCTTCTCCAACTCATCGAGGACATAGGTTGTGGCCTCTTCAATGGTCGCTTTCTCGTGATAGCCGATGCCTGCGATGAAGACCAGGTTGCCATAGGAGACGGCGCTCGAGAAGAGCGGGGCCTTTTCGTTCGTCTCATTGCTCTTGGCTGCCGGGTAGGATTTTTTTCTCAAGTGTTGCGGCGTCTTAGCATCGACCACCGTGGCCGCGGCTACGGTTCCCGCAGCGATCGCAGCGGCCTTCTTGAGCAGACCTCTTCTTGATTGACCTTCCATGATGTAAATCCTTTCGGGGGTAGCGTTGCAGGAACAGACGATGCAGTCATTGCTTTCAGTTTGAAGAAAAGCGGGCGCCGTAGTCTTGTGCGGGATTAAAATCGGAGTTCGTCCGCCCGTCAACGGACAAATGCCCTATGCCCTGGCGCCAGGAAGTTTCCTGCCAGGCTGCAGGCGGCTGCAAGATCACTTGGGACAAATGCCCTACGCGTGAGAGGTCAAGCAACCAACGATCAATTACATTGCAAAGAAAGAGCCCAGTCTCAACAACAGGCAAATCAAGCAGGAGACGACGATGCGCGTCGTACGCCGCACACGGGTCAGATTCTTTCTCAGTTTCTGGCTCTTTGTTTTGAGTGGAGTCGCCTTCCTCGACCGTACAAACATCTCCATTGCAGGCCTGCAGATCGGTCGTGAATTCGACTTCGGCAACCAGTCGCTGGGTTGGATATTCTCGGCATTCCTGCTTGGCTATGCGGGGTTTCAGCTTCCCGCGGGCTACCTGGCCGCCCGCTTCGGGCCGCGCCGGGTGTTGACGCTAGGCGTGTTCTGGTGGTGCATCGCGACCGCGCTGACGGCGATTCTTCCTCCCGGAATGTCCCATGCCATTGCGCTTTTCGTGGCAGTTCGATTCGCGCTCGGAGCCGGTGAAGCGGTCATCTACCCGGCCGCCAATCAGTTCGTCGCGCTGTGGGTTCCGCAACAGGAGCGCGGCTTTGTCAATGGGCTCATCTTCGCCGGGGTGGGCGCGGGCAGCGGACTGACGCCGCCGCTGCTGACCTGGATTATTCTGGCGCAGGGTTGGCGCGCCGCATTCTGGTTCAGCGCGGCGATCGGCTTTTTCGCGGGCGCGATCTGGTGGGTCTTCTCGCGAGACGCGCCGGACCAGCATCCCGGCGTCTCCCGCGCGGAGTTGAAAGAGATCAACGCCGGGCTGCCGCTGTATTCGAATGGCACGTCGCTCGGCGCAGCAGCCCGATGGGACCGAGCCCCGGACCGGGGACATCGCTCCGCACCGGAGCCGGTGTCATGGCGCGCCCTCTTCACCCGCCGGGATCTGGTCGCGCTCATGGCCGGCTACTTCAGCTTCGGCTATATCGCCTGGGTCTTCTTCAGCTGGTTCTTTCTATACATGATTGAGGTTCGGGGCTTCGATCTGAAGTCCAGCGCCCACTACGCCACGCTGCCCTTTCTGTGCATGACGATCTTCTGCCTGGTGGGCGGCGCTCTCTCTGACCGGCTCACACGGATGTACGGCCTGAGGGTGGGCCGCTGCTACCTGGCTTCGCTCGCGCTGTTTCTGACGGCTATCTTCCTGGTGCTCGGATCGCAGGTTCATAGTCCGCATCTGGCGGGCGTCATCCTGGCGGGCGGGGCTGGGGCGCTCTACCTGTCGCAAAGCTCCTTCTGGTCGGTTTCGGTCGATATTGCGGGGCGCAGCTCGGCGATTTTCTCCTCCATGGTGAACATGGGCGGCCAGTTTGGCGGGGCGCTGACGGCGTCGCTCACCCCCTGGATCGCCAGGCGTTTCGGCTGGACGACATCCTTTGCAGTGGCTGCGGCGTTTGCCATCGGGGGCGGGCTGTGCTGGCTGGTTGTGCACCCTGAGC
>Ga0116226_10006616_pt1 | contig 10411 bp, 5 predicted proteins | sample S1TSphfallax_FD_89692 | JGI IMG/M metagenome (GOLD analysis project Ga0116226, IMG submission 89692) | Host-associated microbial communities from peat moss isolated from Minnesota, USA - S1T2_Fa - Sphagnum fallax MG | ecosystem: Host-associated > Plants > Peat moss > Unclassified | place: USA...
GTCCGAATATGCTCGGGACCGAGCTGATCGGGCGACTTGTGGAAGTACGTTGCGAACTCCGCAACGGTATGGGTGTAGTGGCGAACCGTGCGTTCGGAGAAGTTCCGGAGCCGGAGATCATCCTGCATGCGTTGGCGTAGCGGCGTAGCTGTGTCATGGACACCTCCTTCGGTGCCCAACACTCTATCCAAACGCCACAGAAGCATAACCCCGCCGCGCTAGCGGCTTAGTGCAAATCGCCAAGTCACTGATCGACGACCAGGATCGGGACGCCAGCATATTGCCATCAATTTCGTCGTCGGTCGCTGCTAACAGGACAATGCACCTACCAGGGAACGACAGAGGGAACGGATTAGTACTGAGAAACGCCGTTCTCATCTGCTGAGCGTTCCGTATCGAGAAGCCGCCGTTTGACTTATCCCTCTCGCACATTTGAGATCTGAGCGTTTGCAGCACCGGAAAAACCAAGGGCGACCAGCTCTCAAAAACAGTTCACGGCGCCGGAACCGTAAACGCTCCATTCGCAACGATCGACTCATGAGCCATTGCGCCTTCCGCAGGCAATGTCCTCACCATCGTGTACGGTGTGAACTGATCGATGACGCTGATGGTGTAGGAGACGGGCTTCTCCTTTGCCTCGAAGCCCGTGCTGTAGAGCGAATCAACAGGCCCAATCGTGGTCTTCTCATACAGTTCATTCAACATCGCAACCGCCAGCGCCTGTACATCATTAATGGACTTCACCAGCAGGGGAAGATAGTTCTCATTCGTGCGCAGGCCGGCAAGATCCGCCGCGAACGGCTCACCGATGGCGGTGAGGTTCTTGCAGGATTCATGCATCTTCTCTAGATGCCCGCTAGCCAAGCTGGTCGAATCCCTGAGTGCGGCGATCTCGGCATCCGCGAGGATTTCGCGCTCTAGAAGACTCGCGGGTGCGGAAGCCGATGCCCCGGCCTCCGTGGCTAGCCTGGCTCTGATCTGCAACTTTGCCGCCAGTGCCGCAGCGGAAGGATGGGTGCCTCTCATATCCATGACAAGAGAGTAGGCATCCTTGCAAGCCCACACGTTGTCATGAAACGTCTCGGCCTCTTCGTTATAAGCATCTATCAAAGACTCCAGTTCAAGCATGCGCGCCCCCATGTGATCGGCGTCGAACTCGCGCGCAAAACCCTGCACTTCATTAAAGCGTTGGTGCCATGCAGCAGCGAGCACGAGAAATTGCTGCCGCGTCATCGCTGGCGGCGGAGTAAGATACGCCTGTCTCAGACATTGTGCCAGATGGAAGCCGCTGCGCGGAAGACCGAGATCACACGCCGCTGTGCCGGGTTTGCTAACAATCTCTTCGTACAAATCCTGGAAGGCAAGAATCTCTGATTGCACCTCGTGTTGCTTTGCGGTAAGGGCTCTATGCTGATGATCAAGATCGATCTCAGGAGCGGCGGAGGTGCCTGTATCCAGCAGTGAGCTAAGAATGGTGTTCGCTGTCCACTTCGTGACCCCCGGTTCGAGTTCCACCTTCGTCGCTGAACGTGCGGGAAGATCGAGAGACAGCCACTGTACGGGCCCTCCCGCAAGAACCGGAAAGCCCGCGGAGCCTACTCCTTCGCTTCCCCAATGCAGGACATATCGCGACAGCAAAGGACTGTGGAGCACTCGCAGCGCAACCTGCGCTTGCAGCTGGAGAGTTGGCGGTGGCGGAGGTGGCGGTTGCGTACAGTCATTCGCGGTTGATTTCTCCACGCAATTGACACCTGAAGCTGCATCGTAGAGAACTACAGCATGATCTGGCGGCGCTGGCGCATCCTGGGCGCATACGAAAGAAGCCCACGGCACCAGAGACAATAGCATGAAGAGAAACCGAGGACGTGTCATGAGGCGGCCCTCTCTGCATTTCCACCTACATCTTCATCGCGGGGAACTGGCGGCGTTTCAGCAGCACTGGCAGGCGGGGTGTTGGGTGGGGTGTTTTGCGCAACAATCGGCCAAGGTGGAAGTCCTCCACCACTCAAGCCCGCAGCTTTCTCCTGAAAGAGGGTCAGTACCAGCGTCTTGTAGGCCGCGCGATATTTGTGATGCCTCTCTATACTGATAAGCGAGAAGCTGAAGACGGATACCAGAGCACCACTACCGACCCACCCTGCTCCTGCCCAGCCATCCAGGCCAAAGGCGATAGCCGCACCAACCCCGATGATAGCGATCCCAAAAGACAGCTCCCCGATAGCAAGCGAAGCCCCGCGCAACTTCTTGAGTTCGTCCTCGCTGATGTATCCACGGCTTATTGCATAGTCGGAGTTCGTCAAATTACGTTCTTCCCGCGAGAAAGCTTCAATCAAAGCGTTTCGCTGCGTTGTGGTCATAACTACAGAAAGGACCTTGCGGAAAAGCGCCGTCAGAGATGCGCGGTGAGGTGCAACAAGAGATTCGCGATGGAATGCTGTTAGTGACGCAGCCCGATCTGAGGATAGATTTCTGATCATTGCTTGAGCTTCGTTAAGAGCCGCGCGCAAAACGACGCGAATCTCTGCAGTTCGAGCCTCGGTCGAAGACACAGCCTCGCCATCGCCTTCAACTGCGTTTACAGCTGCGGCTATAGCTTTAGTGAGGTTTACATTAGGGGAAGTTCGCTGAACTTCAATGAGAGCTGCACGCAGAGCTGTAGCCAAGGATGTGAATCTTGCTGCAGCGAGAGCTTTGATTGCTTCCGCGCGTTGCGTCTCCGTAAGAGATTCGTTTCGAGCTTCGGTGAGAGCCTTCGCAAGAGCATTGATGAGATCCGTACTTTGCGCTTCAGTGAGATCGACACCTGAATGAAGAAACCGGGTTATTGCAACGATTAAGCGAAGATCCTCAATTAATATTTGAGCAGTGCCGAGAGCTACTCTCAGTTCTGCGCGTTGTTCTTCAGCAATAGCTGCCGCCGCCGCCGCGAGTTGAGCCGCGTTAAGAGGCACAAGTTGTGCTTCGGTGATCGCTTCAAGTCGAGCGTCGAGTTGCGCACCAGTGGCGGCCGCAAATAGACCCGCAGCAACTGGAGGCGGTTTAGGTCCAGACCCACCTCCATATCGAATAGGGTCCCCATTTGGTCGTTTGCTCAACACTAAACGATTGAGCAACGGGAGCGCCAAAGCAGAACCGAAAAGCCCGAGAACCGCCCCTGCAAAGCCGGCGATCACGGGTCGCCACACGCCAGCAGGTCCTATCCTATAGATGTCCTTGTGTGCCGAAGTGCCTCCTATCTCGACATCGTTAACAACAGGCCGCTTCTCCTCCCCGGCGGTGACCTTGATCGGAGGAAGCAGTCTCTTGTCTGGCGTCGGTTTGGGGTCGATGGTTGGATCCTTTGGATCGTTGAAGGGCCGGGGGGAAGGCTTCGGAGGATCCGGGACCTCGACGGGCACAGGCGCTGTGCCATACGTTCTGGGTGTTTCGATCTGTTGTGGGGAGACCTTTCGCGTATTCGGAGGCTGCGGCGTCGCCTTCTGCGCACCTGCGTTGACGGTAAGAAGCATCGTCAGTCCAAGCAGGCCACTCAGAAGCGGGCCATGAGTAAGCTCGCTCTTCACATCTCCTCCCTAAAGAGCAGCTTGTAGAACGCTGACGAACTGATTGGGCTGAGGAGAACCTTGAAGATAATGCCAACACATGCTGCCACAGCAAGGAATGCGGCGACATGGTCTGATAGAGCCTTCAGGTAGTCACCCAAAGACTGTTCAGGCCGCAGCCGGCCAGGGTCTTCCAAGCGTGACTCCACCCACGCGCTAAAGCGAGTCATAGCGGCGATCTCATAGTCACGCAGCCGAATAAGCCTTTCGCGCGTCGCTATGTCCTCCCTTATCCGTTCAATCTGCGTTTCAATCTTCGCGGTCCGGGCGCTCGTCATCCACACTCCGGGACTGTTTGGACTATCGATCTGTGTCCCGATCGTCCTGCTGTTGTCGCGAGCCTTTTCGAGAGCGGCTAGTTCGCGCGCATCGGCATCATTCTCGGTCTTCTCTTTGCCGGCCTCGCTCTGCTCCATCGCCACACATTCCTGCAAACTTTCTTTCTGCTCTTCCAGAAAAAGCTGCAGCGTCTGCGACTCGCCCTTATGAAACGGCGGAAAGTGAGGCTCATCACTCAGCAGATATTCCGAGACCCTGCACTTGGGAGTGACAAATACCAGATCGGGGCTGCTCATCAATTTCGGCAGCATCCCTGGTGTGAGCAAGGTGCGCCGAGTCTCCCCAGCCAAAGGCGATGGTTTAGGAATATCTCGCTGCCAATCCACCACAGGAATCGTGTTAACCGGGTGTGGTGGAAGGAAAATCAGGAACAGAACCGCTGCTCCCAGTAGGCCGGGAATACTCACGTTGGCAAATTGGTTTCCATCAGGCAGATCGGGCATGATTGCTTTCACTTTCTCTATGGGCTGCGGCTCAGCCTGCAGAACCGCATGCGGAAAAGCGACCGAGGCAGCAGTACCTCGGTGCAAACGCTGGAGCGCAATCGCTCCCAGGGCCCTAGAACACGAAGATGCACAAATTCCGAACCGCAAAAACACGGGTTTTTATCTACGGCTTGGGGGACAGCCTTATCCTAAAAGGGCATGCCCGTACATTGCAAATAATATCCACGTCGCCGTCGAGCTCGCGATATTGCCGCACACATCACTGCACTGCTCACCACAAAACCAACCGGGCACCCCATTCCTCGCGTTTTTCCTTCTCACACGCTGTTCGCCTAACTGGGATGATCACTTCAGTTGTTGAGAAATCGCCAATGCGCTCGACGAGCAACGCGCGGACTGGAAACGTGCATTGGCCTGTTAGCAACAGCCAAGAGTTCGCAATGATGGGACACGTGCGGGGATCACACGCGCACCTCTCATCCTGTCAGCGGCGAACTCTTGACTTGGCGACTCCTAACATACGATCTTTGCGGCCAACTGGATCTGGCGGCTGGTATTCGCGGCGGCCGAGATGGTTCCAGGTTAGCCTAGAGCGGGCGTGGTGTTCTAGTTGGCCAGCGTACCCTGCGTGGGACCCGTAGAGTAGACGACTTCGTTCGGGAGTTGGAGGTTTGTATGGTTCAGCAGGTTGAAGAACTCGGCGCGAAACTGGAGGCGGGCGCGCTCAGTGAGCTGGGTCGATTTGAGGAGGGAAAAGTCCCAGTCGGCGAAACCGGAGCCGAGTCAGAGAATCGCGACGGACGTTGCCGACGAAACCAGCCTTGGGTGTGGAGAAGGCTGCGGGGTTGAAGTACTGTGCGCCGCGCAAAGGGTTGTGCCGCCGGGATACAGCGAGCCTCAGAAGCATCCCCGACAAGATTGCGAGACAGGCGGACAGCGTCTTCCGGAACTGGATGCTGCCATCCGCATCCGCAGTCGCGGGTCTGGCGGGACATTCCTCGCTCTTCTACAGATAGTGCTCCGGTATGGAGAAGCCCACGGCGTCCACCACTGCGAACGAGGGACGCGGCAAGAGGCTCGCGTAGCTTCGCCGAGCATGAGCGGCCAGTCTTCCGTTCTTCAACGAGGTTCGCCACACCCCCGCATCGAGATGGAACCGTCGTAGTGATCGGCGGTCGGAAGGTGGGCTACAGCCCGCCGCCGAGCGCGATCACCGGCGGTAATACCATAGGTAGCAGCGCGATATCGCTCTCCGTCGTCGAGCACGCCGCGAAATTTCTGTTGCATTGCTCGAATGTTTGGGCGGGATCGGCCTCCCCCGCCCCAGCATTTTTACCTGAACAGATTCAATCATGTCCGAGTTCGATGCCGCGAGAGCACAAGAGTAGGCACACCCAATTCGACCGTGTCCCCTAATGAGGAAGTCACTCATACCTAGGTTGCCCTAGAAGATGAACCGTGCGCCGAACTGGATCTGGCGTTCCGCGGAGGCGGTTGCGATGCTTTTGCCGAAGTTCGGGTTGCCGATTACGCCGATGGGTGTGGCGAAGGTCGGGTGGTTGAAGATGTTGAACATCTCAGCGCGGAACTGGAAGTTGAGCGTCTCGGTGATCTTGGTGTCTTTGACAGTAGAGAAGTCGAAATTCCACCAGCTGGGACCTGTTTCCGTGTTGCGACCGAGATTGCCGGGTGCGATTTGAGCAGCGGTACCCGAAGCCAGCGTCACTTGCGGGCTGCTGAAGTAGCTCCCAGGGTGATCGATGACGTTCGTCGAGAAGAACTGCGGATTTCCGCCAGTGTTCTTCGTAGGTTTCTGAATGAAGAACGGGCGAACGCCGACACCATTGAAGCTGTCGTACCCATAGGCCACGGTGCCGAGGCTCCCTTCGTCGATCGTGAACGGGAAGCCGCTCTGGGCGCTGAAGATGCCGAGCGTCTGCCAGCCTTTGCTTAGGCGCTCCGGCACCAGACCCCAGCGTCCGGGAACGTTGTAGCTGAAGTTTGCGACCAGCCGGTGACGGACGTCGAAGCTGGCACGGGAGTACTCGCAGCGGATACAGGTGGGATCGTTGAGGCTGATGCCGCCGTTCGCCCCGGAAGCGCTGAAGATCGAGTCGGAGTCGGTGAGGTTCTTGGCGAAGCTGTAGTTTGCCTGGTAGCTGAGACCGTGGAGCGGGGAGATCTTGCGCGCCTGGAACTGGAAGGCGTTGTAGTGAAAGAGCCCCTGGTTGTAGAAGAGCTGCACCTCGCCCAGTCCCAGTGTGATTTGTGAGAACGGCGAGTTCGCTGTAGCTGCTCCGTTGTAGCCGTTGGGATAAGCGCCGTTGTAGAGGTTGGAGCTGTTGTTCGAGACATAGGAGGCCTGGAGCGCCATGTCGCCGGGGATTTCACGCTCGATCGTGAAGTTTCCGGTCATGGTGTAGCCGTTCTTCAGGTGCGTAGACGGCCAGTCGCCCGCGATCGGACCGATCTGGGCTGCGATTGCGGCAAGGCTTACCGGCGTGTTGCCGGGAATTGCCGAGGTGTTGCCGTTCACCGGGATCACCGCCCCTTGAATCGTGGTCAGGGAGGGCAGGCTCACCGGCAGCGGAGTGAGCGAGTAGGTCGGATTGTTCAGGATGCCGAGACTTGCCATCGGCAGATTCACAGCTGCCTGGTCCGGGTACACGGTTGGGATCGAGTTGGTGAAGATCGCGTATCCGCCGCGCAGAGTCGTCTTATTGTTCAGCTTGTAGGCCACGCCCAGCCGTGGGGCGAAGTTGGCCTTCTGGGGCGTGTAGAGCGGCTGCGGGTTCAGTACAAAGTCGCCGTAAAGCGGACCACTGTCCTCGACCGCACCGAGCCGGTTGCGGATCTCATACGGGACGGAGGTGTACTCGTATCGGAGGCCGAGGTTTACCGTGAGCTTCGATGTGAACCGGATATCGTCCTGCAGATAGGAGTAGAGATGCCAGACGCGCAGACCCCAATTCGGTCCGGTTCCGGCGGGGCCGAAGCCCGGGATGGTGGTTGAACGCGCATAGGTAGAGGGCAGACCTTCCATCATGCTGACCAGGCCGCTGGGACTGGGTGAGCCCGCGGCAATGGCCGGACCGCCGTCGATTGGAGTGAGGGCTTGGGCCAGCGCGATGCCGGAGTTGAATTGGTAATTGCCATTGGGGCCAGCGCCGGTGACGCCGAAGCCATCATCCTGTCCATAGCGGCCTTCGACGCCGACGTTGAAGACCTGCTTGCCCTTGACCCAGGTGACCTTGTCGGACGGATTGTAGTAGGTCTCCACGTACTTGGTGATGAAAGTGTCCGGGCCCCAGGTGGAGAGGCTCCCGTCGCCGAAGTCGGTCTGCGTGTAGGCCTGCGAGGGAGGGATGCTGCCCTCGATCTGGCGGTTCAGGGTAAGAATTCCGACGTTGATGAGGTTGGGCGTGAATATGTGGGTCTCGGTGATCGCGAAGTTGCGCGGCTCGTTCAATTGCGTGGCGGAGAAGTCGGCCTCTTCGATGGCGGCGACAGGATCTGTCTCGGAGGCGGTGTTGTTGATGTAGGAGGCGCGGCCCATCAGGGTGTCGCGGTCGGAGATGTGGTAGTCGATGCGGATCGAGAACTGGTTGACGTTCGTGGGTGCCTTGAACTGCTGGAAGAACTGGCTACTACCGTCGGGCGCAACCGGATACTTGCTGAGAATGTTTGCCGCAGTCGCGTTGAGCGGGACCTGGTAGGTGTAGTTGATGTTGTTGCTCGGAATGGTTACAAGGCCGGTGCGGTTGGCAGCGGTGGGCACGATCAGGTCCGTCGGTTCGCCGAGGCGCTGGCGCAGACCGGCGTACTCACCGAAGAAGAAAAGGTTGTCGCGCAGGACCGGACCGCCGAAGGTCCCGCCAAACTCATTGCGCTGGAACGGCGCGGGGCCGGTCGAGGAGAAGAAGTTCGCCGCGTCGAGAGCGCCGTTGCGGAGAAACTCGAAGGCGCTGCCATGGAAGCGGTTGCCGCCGGACTTCGATACCATCTGCGTGATGGTGCCGGCACCCTGGCCGAACTCGGCGGAGTAGTTCGCCTGCTGCACCTTAAACTCGGCGATAGCGTCCAGGTTGAAGTTCCAAAACTGGACCGTGCCCATCTCGGCGTCGGTGGCGTCAGAGCCGTCGAGCGTGGCGACCTCCGTCTCACCGCGGTTGCCGTTACTGACCCACTGCGGCGACAGCCACCCCATGGAACCGCTGTCTTGTGCCATACCCGGCTGCAGCATTACTAGGTTCTGGATGCTGCGGCCGTTCAGGGGCAGCGTTTCGACCTGCTGCTCGGAGACGAGCCCGGCCAGCGATGCGTCCGTGCTGTTCAGCAGCGCCGACTCCGTTGTCACAACGGCCGTCTGGCTCGCACCAGCCAGGGACAGCTTGAAATCAACCGAGCGGGACTGGCTGACGTCAAGGGTGAGGCCGCTGGTGGTCGAGTCGCTGAACCCCGCAGCGGAGGCCGACACCGTGTAGGTTCCCACGCTGAGCTTGGGCAGCGTGTACTCGCCGCTGGCGTTGGTGGTGGCGGTCTGGGTGATCTGGGTGCCCGTGTTCGTCGCAGTCACCTTCGCGCCCGGGATCACGGCTCCGCTCTGGTCCGCCACAGAGCCAATGATGTTCCCGACGGCCTGCGACCATATCACACACGGGAACAGAAAAAGGAGCGCCGACAAGAAACACACGATACGTGGAACGACCCGATAACTCATGGCTGACTCCTTGAGGACTAGGTGTCCGGATAGAAACCGGTGTATAGCTAACCGCATCAGCTACATTTGCTGCAGGTATAACTGACCGGCTTCAGAGCGAATTGCACTCCAAATCTCCGATCAAGGTTGCCTGCTGGCGGGCTGCTCTGTCCGTTTGCGTCGAGATTGATGTAGAGACCTCGAAATTCAAAGCGTTTTCACAGTGATTTCACGGTTTAGAATGATGTTGCGGAGGGATTCTGATGCCAGATGCGGGGAGTTTAGAGCCTACTCATCAACCTACCCCAAGCAGGTGACTGGACTGGCGTCGGGGCCAGTCCACGTACAAGGAGAGCAAAAAACGCCGGATCCTGCCAGGTGGATTCCGCGGCAGCAAAAGGAAAAAGGCTGTTTCTGCGAGACCGCAGCTAAGGAAGGGGTGGAAAAGCCCGGCCGCCCCATCACTTGAGAATCCGATCTAAATCTTGATGAAGATGCGTCGTCGGTACAAACAGACGTAGACCACGGTCCAGCACACAGCCAGGTACCACATGCTGTAGAGCAGAGAGGCAAAGGCGACATCGGGAACAATCGCATGGATATGCAGGTACAGAAACTCTTGCAGATTCCTGTTAGGCGCCATGTGGATGGACCCGAGTGTGCTGGCCAGTACCTCCGACAACTCGTACGCCACGATGGCGTTGGTGCCGAGCACAAGGAGAAAACTGTCGGCGACAGACCTTCCGCTGCCGTTCCCATCGCTCGCTCGGGAGCGCCGCACATCCGCAAGCCATAGGAACAGCGCCAGCAGGAGCAGACTGAATCCGGCCGCATAGAGGACGTAGGAGCTGGTCCACAACTTCTTGTTGATGGGGAAGCTGAAGTTCCACAGTCCCCCTAGCAGGATGCCGGAGAAGCCCGCCCCAAGGATGCCCAGGGTCTTTGCCGTCAGGGTCTGGCCCGTGCGAAGCCAAAGGCCGGTGAGCAGACCGATGAGCATCGTGCCAATCGCCGGAAGCGTGCTCAGCAGACCTTCTGGGTCGCGGACTCTCTCATAAAGGTGTCCCGCGGAGAAGAGATGGCGGTCCAGCCAGGCGGCGAGGTTGATGTCCGGGTCGAGCAGCGGAATGTCCTTGCCGGGAACACCGTAACCCGGAACGGGAACGTAGCGCATCAAGACCCAGTACCCGACCAGACAGCCAGCCAGCGCGGCAACCTTGCTGCGCCAGCCCGGGCTGAGGATGTAGAACGTCGCAACGATCAGGTAGCAGAGAGCGATTCTCGGCAGCACGCCGTAGAACCGGAAGGTTGCCGGGTGGAAGAAC